>Ga0105348_1001627_pt1 | contig 14731 bp, 13 predicted proteins | sample EN8Hudsemesocosm_2_FD_83504 | JGI IMG/M metagenome (GOLD analysis project Ga0105348, IMG submission 83504) | Methane-oxidizing microbial communities from mesocosms in the Hudson Canyon - EN8C Hudson Canyon | ecosystem: Environmental > Aquatic > Marine > Cold seeps | place: Hudson Canyon... | reverse complement strand
TGGGGGTTCCTGGCAGCTGGGATATAGTTTGCGTTCGGTATTGGTGCCCAGCTTAATAGTGGGATTTGTGCAAAAGATATTGCCTAAGGCAAAACCCAAAGGCCCTGTGAAAAACCTAACTCGTCAACAGCAGCCTGCCTAAGGATTGCGTTGTAAGATTTAAAATCGAGTGAGCTGAACATTTAAAAAGGCCATGGGGTTAAACCCATGGCCTTCTTTATATCTAATGTCCATGAATGTACGGACAAGCTAGTGTGCGTGACCATCCTTCATGTGTGGCTTGCTGGTGACTTCGACTTCACCATCGTGGGAACCGTGACCATCTTCTTTCATGGTGCTTGCCCCCATGGCTGGACCACCATGTTCATGATCGTGCCCATCGCCACTGCCATCAGCGCTGGCACTAACTTGTGGTAACGTCATCACCCCCAAACCATAACGATACACCACTTCCCCTCCCTTAAAGCCGGTGACGCCCACTAGAGCGCCGCTGGCAATTAACAACATGCCCACTACGGATTGTCGCCAATGGCTTTTCACAAAATACAAGATGGCGGCTAACAAAAACACAGTAGCTGTGATGAAGGCCCAGTTCTTATGATCTGTCATGGCCAGGTGGGACGGGGTATCGTGGGCAACGCTGTTGTAAGCACCCCAGCCGGTGAATAAAGTTACTAATACGCTCACCGAGGTGATGATCATCAATATATTTTGCAGCCATAACATGGAGTTCATGTTTTCGCTCTTGGGTCTTAACCAAATCACCAGCTGTAAAATTGCAATCACGGTGATAAACGTCACGGTAAAATGCACAAAGATCGGGTGCCAGTTGGGTATAATTTCTAACATGTAAAGTTCCTAAAATGTACCTAAAATATTTTTTTAAAAAAATGTAATGTGTTGCTTAAAACTGTTCACTAAAATGAGAGTTAAAACCAGGCTCGAATGCCCACAACCCATTGGCGGTTGCTGGCATCGCCACCGGCGGCTTTTGCATAATCACGGCTATTGCCATAAAGGTTGCTCTGGGTCCAACCCACATAGGGGGCAAACTCCCGTTCAATTTCATAACGCAGGCGCAGTCCAATATTGCTACTGGCCAAGCCTGATCCGGTGCCATTTTCTTCACTGTCCTGACCATAGGCATCCAATGTCATTTCCGGGCTCAATATTAATTTCTGGGTGAACAATAGTTCGTACTCCAAACTCAAACGCAGCGCCAAATCACCCTCATCTGAAATAAATGCCGCCGCATCGGTTTCAAAATAATAGGGTGCCAAACCTTGCAGGCCTATGACCGCCCAGCTTTGGGAATCATCTGGACCTTCGTCGAGGCGCACACCCACTTGCATATCCCAATAGGTGTCCACCGCCTTGCTGTAAAGCAATTGCAGTTCGGATTCATATTCCTCGTCACTTTCATATTCGGAGTCCAGCTTTACCCAAAACTTGTTGAGGTCCTGGCCAATCCAGCCCTGACCCTCCACCACGTTTTGGGTGTCGCCATTGTCGTCACGTACTTCCACTTGATCGAGCATAAACTTGCCCAACACCGGGTCGTCTCCCTTGGCGGCCAGGGTTACATTACTGGCGACTATTAAACTTATTAACAGGCTTAAATATTTCATCGTATCTACTCACTAACTATTTAAATGACAGTCATTAACTCACGTGTACCGCGCGGAACATGCCGGCCATGTGGAACAACAGATGGCAGTGATACGCCCACTTTCCTCTGGCGTCCGCCGTCACCAGATAACTTATTTTGGCGCCTGGCTGAACTATGATTGTGTGTTTTTTGGGTAGGCGTTCACCGTTGCCCGTTTCAAGTTCACTCCATAATCCGTGCAAATGCATGGGGTGGTTCATCATAGTGTCGTTCACGAAAGTGATGCGGATGCGCTCGCCGTATTTAAATTGAAGTGGTTGGGCTTCAGAATATTTCACGCCGTTGATGGACCACATGTAGCGGCCCATATTGCCAGTAAGGTGCAATTGAATCTCGCGACTGGGTTCCCGTTTGTCCTCGGTTTCATACAGGTTAAAAATATCGGCGTAGGTCAAAACTTTACGCCCCTGTTTGTAGTGATCACGCAAACCTACTCCAGGGTCATCCAGGCGGAATTGCGGCGAGGCGGCGCGGGCATCCATGTGCGGGCCAAACTCCTCGGGCACATGAATTATTTTTTCACTGGAACCAAAACCTACCTTGCCGGTGCCAAATTTAACCTTGTTGTGTTTCTTCGCGCCCATGGCCATGCCGCCCATGACCATCTTGGAGTGGTCCATGCCACCCATGTTCATCTTGGAATGGTCCATGCCACTCATGTCCATGCCCATGTCAGCGTGGGTTAAAACAGGGGCCGGATCCATGGCAGGTACGTCTACGCTCAAAGCCATGTCGGGGGTGAGGGTGCCGCGGGCATAACCGCTGCGATCTATGGCCTGGGCAAATACGCTGTAGGCCATATCATCCTTGGGTTCCACCACTACGTCATAAGTCTCGGCCACGCCTATGCGAAAATCATCCACGCTCACCGGTTCTATGTGTTGGCCGTCGCTGGCCACCACCGTCATCTTCATACCCGGAATAGACACATCGAAGAAGGTCATAGCAGAAGCGTTGATGAAACGCAGGCGCACTTTTTCGCCTTTTTTAAACAGGCCTTTCCAGCCGGAGTCCGGGGTTTGGCCGTTCATTAAAAAGGTATAGGTGAAACCCGTCACATCGGAAATATCCCGGTCCGACATGCGCATGGCATTCCACATGCTGCGTTTACTCCAGGTATTGCTCACCCCGTCGCGCTTAATGTCCGCCCACAGATCTCCCACGGTGCGTTCACCCTTGTTGTAATAGTCCCCGGCCTTTTTTAGTTTGGCGTAAACGTCATCTGGGTCCTCATCGCTCCAGTCCGATAACAACATCACGTAGTCACGGTCATAGCTGAATGGCTCAGGTTCAGCGGCGTCTATGATGATGGCGCCATACATGCCGGTTTGTTCCTGGTAACCCGAGTGGCTGTGATACCAGTAAGTGCCGTTTTGTTGCACATCAAACTGATACTCAAAGGTCTCGCCGGGTTTGATGCCGTCGTAGCTTAAACCGGGCACGCCATCCATGTTGCTGGGCAAAATCATGCCGTGCCAATGGATGGAGGTGTCTTCGGCCAAATGATTGGTCACACGTATGGTTACCCGCTCACCTTCTTTCCAGTGCAGGGTGGGACCGGGTACGCCGCCGTCTATGGTATTGGTTAAGATCTGCTTGCCGGTGAAATTCACGTGGTCGTATTTAATGTGTAAATCAAAGGTTTTGCCGCGCAATGTGGCTGGCGCCTGTTTGATGTGATGGCCAGCTGCAAGTGCCTTGTTGGATAGTGGCAGGGTGGAAATGGCCGCCACCGCAGAGGCGCCCAATACAAATTTACGTCGTGTTAGCAGCGCATTGCCCGGCTGAATAAAATTAGTGTTTTTCATTTTGAAATTCTCCTCGGGCTTAATACTGGCTGGTCTGACGATTAATTTTTGTGTATTCCGACACGCTGCCATCCTGCTTTAATAATAGTACTTGGTAGGGTAAAAACTTGTTTTTTACCTCCATACCAGGGCTGCCCACCGGCATGCCTGGTACGGCTAACCCTAAGGCACCTTTAGGTTTTTCTTTCAGGAAGCGAGCAATCACCTTGGCCGGAATATGCCCCTCAAAGACGTAGTTGTCCTTGGATACGGCGGTGTGGCAAGAGCGGTATTGTTTACCGATTGAAAATTGGCCTTTGATGGCGGACAGATTGTTGCTGTTTTGGGTTTCCACCTTAAAACCCTGCTGCTGGAGGTGCTCTACCCACTTCTTGCAGCAGCCGCAGGTGGCACTCTTGTAAACGGTGAGATCCAAGCTGCTGGCAGCCGCTTGGTTATTCATGTGTTGGTGCTGGCCATGATCGCCAGACGCGTTGGAAGTGGCGCTGAAGGCCAGTACCATGGATAGTAATAAGGTTTTTAGATGGATGATGTTCATAATCACTCTCAAAAAATGACAAACAGGTGGCGACAAGGGCCCATGCTATTTGTATAAAACTTTTATGGGAGTATTGATGTTGGTGGTACGACTCCCGCTAACGCGTCTTTTAAACTTGCCAGTCACTTAATCTAAATAGTGATTGGCAATAAATAGACGCAACTATTTTGTGTTAGCGGGTAATAGGAGGGCGGTACAAAGATCCGGAGCGGGACAACAAAGCCAGGTCAGGTAATGGGGTTTTAATGATTGAAGGTTGTTTTAACGATAATAAGTCCGATGACAAGGACCCGTTGGAAGAACACGCCCCCAGGCAACAATCACAAGTCTGGTCACATTCGTCAGCGCCCTGAACATTGTCCATGTCAAAGTTACTCATGTGTTCAGCTTGCATGTCCATATCGTCACACATGCTGTGTGAGGCCTGATTGTTATCATCCATCTGGCAAGACATAACACTGCCCGCCACCGCTTGGCCAAACAGGCTCAGCAGCAACAACAAAGTGCATAGTCTTTTAATGGTGATGGACAACATGTTCAAACCTGTGTCTTGGATAAACACGTTATACCAGACAAAAACCCACCGGCAAAGTTTGAAATAGTAAAGTTTGGTAAGGCTATTCCTTTAATCTCAAACCTTAGAGAGTCTCTAATCTTGCTCTGTTTTACCCTTAAGGTCAGGGTTTATAAGCGGTTTGGCCTGATTGGCCTTTTTGTCCACGAGGATGGTGTGGCACACTCAACTCTTAGTCATATTCTAATAAATAATAACAAAAGGAAAAACGCCATGGCATGGCTTAAGTCAAAACCCATTAAGTATGGCTTGTTCACTTCGCTCTTGATTCTTGTATTGATGGTGCTCTATGGTTACCAATCACTGCAGGCCAGTTTGCCAAGACTGGAAGGGCAGCTAACCTATGCTTCCTTACAAGGCAGTGTCTCAATAGAGCGTGACGTGCAAGGCATTCCCACCATTAAGGCCAGTTCACGCAGCGACACCGCGTTTGCCCTGGGTTTTTTACACGGCCAGGAACGCTTTTTTCAAATGGATTTATTACGTCGCAACAGTGCCGGTGAATTAAGCGAGTTATTTGGCAAGTTGGCGCTGAAACACGATAGCAAGATACGCTTACACCAGTTTCGTAAACGGGGCCAAGCGGCCATTGCCCAGTTGCCTGTTAAGCATTTAAAGGTGATGGAGGCTTATCGAGACGGCGTGAACGCAGGCCTTAAGGACTTAAACCACAAGCCGTTTGAGTATTCGTTATTGGGTGTGGAGCCCAGCCCCTGGGTGAATGAGGATTCGTTATTGTCCTTGTACAGCATGTACCTGGATTTACAGCCCCAATGGGGCGAGAGCGAACGTTCCTTAGCCGTTATGAAAGAACAATTACCTCAGGACTGGTTTGAATTTTTAACCAGCCAGGGAGGCTATTGGGACGCCCCGCTTCATGGGGAATCATTCACCGAAAACAGCGTCATTCCGGGCAAGGCCCTGGCGTCGTTTAATCATACCGATGACGCCGCTGGCTTAGCTCAGTTCTCGGTGTTTAAAGATCAAATCCATTACGGCTCTAACAATTGGTCGGTGGCGGGCAAGCTTACCCAACACGGCGGCGCCATGCTGGCGGATGATATGCACTTAGGGTTGCGAGTGCCCAATATTTGGTATCGCGCCTCCTGGTATTTACAAGACGGTCGCCGTGTCACCGGCGCCAGTTTACCCGGCACACCTGCCATGGTGGTGGGCAGCAATGAACACATCGCCTGGGGTTTCACCAATAGCCAGGGGGATTACCACGATGTGATTGTATTAAAAACCAATGAAGCACAAACCCAGTATTTGACGCCCATCGGTATGACAGACTTTGTGGTGGAAAACGAAACCGTCAATATTAAAGAGCAGGACAGCACACAAGTTGAAGTAAAACTGACTCAGTGGGGCCCAGTGATTGGTAAAAATCCTCAAGGGGAGTTGCTGGCCATGCGTTGGGTCGCTCACGATGTTCAGGGCGCTAATTTAAATCTAATGGAAATGGAAAACGCAGACAATGTAGACCAGGCCATATTAGTAGGCGCCACTGCCGGAGTACCCGGGCAAAACTTAAACGTGGTGGACAAGGATGGTAATCAGGCCTGGAGCATCATGGGGCGTCTGCCCACTCGCTTTGGTTTTACAACAGGCTTAGCGGGTAGCCAGTTGCCGCAGGACTGGAGCACAGGGGACAAGGGGTGGAGTGGATATTTAGACCCTTCACAATATCCTAAAGTAGTAAACCCAAAAGACGGTCGTATCTGGACCGCCAACGCTCGAATTGTGAGTGATGAGTTATTACAAAAAGTGGGTATTAACAATTATTCACTGGGGCCCAGACAAAAACAAATTCGTGATGACTTATACAAAAAAGATCAATTTAACGAACAGGATTTTTTAGATATTCAACTGGACGACCAAGCGGTGTTTTTAACGCGCTGGCAACAGTTTATGTTGAAGCTGGTTGAAAACTCGGATGATGAAACATTACAGGACGTGAAAACTCAGTTAGAAAATTGGGAAGGGCGCGCCAGCAAAACCAGTGTGGGTTATTTACTGGTGAAGCGTTTTCGTGAGTCGGTGGTGGATCAAACCATAGGGCACATCTATCGCCATCTGGAAAAAAACAGTAATGAATTTTGGCCCTCTTCCATCGATAACTTTGTGGAATATCCTGTGTGGCAGCTTATTAACGAACAGCCCAGCCAGCATGTGCCCAACGGCTTTAAAGATTGGCCAGCATTTTTAACGGCCCAGGTAGTGAATACGGTAGCAAAGGTCAGCCGCGATGGTGAACCGTTAGCAAAACAAACCTGGGGCAAGGCCAATACTCTGGATATAAAACACCCGTTAAGTAAAGCGGTACCCATGTTAGGTTGGCTATTAGATATGAAATCCGTGCCAATGGACGGTGATACCTATATGCCAAGAGTACAAGACCCGGATACCGGTGCCAGCCAACGTTTGGCAGTGGCACCTGGCCATGAAGAGGATGGCTATTTCCATATGGCCACTGGTCAGAGTGGACATCCGCTTTCACCATTTTATGACGTGGGTCATGATGACTGGGTAGAGGGCAATGCGTCACCGTATTTACCCGGTGACACTAAGTGGTTTTTAACTCTAAAGCCTTAACCCTAGCCCTTTAAAATAAAAAACCGGCAGTGCTAAAAAAGCAGCTTCCGGTTTCTTTTTTCAGTCTTTTTACTCACCAATAAAGTTTGGTTTTCTTCTTTCTAAAAATGCTTGAATGCCTTCCTGGCCATCTTTACTTTTAACATTTTTAGTAATGGCCGCTGCCTCTAGAGTCATCTGTCCTTCCAAAGATTCACTATGGGCCGATGCAATCAGTGATTTAACCGAGCCAAAGGCTTGGGTGGCCCCTTGGGCTAAAGTGGTGGCCAGCTTCAAAGCATGTGCTTGCAGTTCATCGCTAGGCAGCACCTCATTAATCAAACCCCAATCCAATGCTTGTTCGGCAGATAACTTACGGTTGGTTAATGCCAGTTCTTTTGCACGCTTAATGCCAATAATCTTAGGCAACAAGAAACTGATGCCACCATCGGGGCTTAAACCAGCCGCGGTGTAAGCCATTAAAAAACTGGCCTTGTCCGAGGCCAATGTGATGTCGGCCACGATCGACAGGCTAAAACCTATGCCCGCTGCCGGGCCATTAATGGCGGCGATCACAGGCGCGCGCATTCTGGATAAAGTCGAATAAGCGGCGTGGCACTGCTCGGCAATGCCGTTAAGCATCACATCTGCATTGTCGCCGGCTGCTGCCATGCTGGCCAAATCACCACCGGCGCTAAACAACTTGCCGTTGGCGTTTAGAATCACCGCTCGTACCGACTCATTGTAATAACATGCAGTGGCGGCACGATTAAGTTCTTGCGCCATTTGCAAATTAAACGCATTGCCGGCATCGGTGCGGCTAAGCGTGATGGTAGCGACTGAATTTTCAATTGAAAATTCAATAAATTCAAAACTGTTCATTGGTGACACCCCTTAGTAAAAGCCAGTGTAAAACGATTTAGGCTTTTGTTAACAGTGCAATTTTTTGCTGCTGTTGTTCATGGGCGGCTTGATATTGGCCGTGCAGTTGCTTCACCAGTTCTGCGGCAGAAGGAATATCGTCTATGCTGCCCACGCCATGACCCGCCGACCAAATATCTTTCCAGGGTTTGGCCTGTGCGCTTTTTTCATCGCTGCTGGCTTCGTCCAACTCGGCTCCAAAGTCGATGCTTTTAGGGGCTTCCATGGTGGCTAAATCAAGACCAGCCGCCTCGATGCTTTGACGAATAAAGTTGGCGTTCACGCCGGAGATGGCAGGGGTATACACAATATCACCGGCCGTAGTTTCGGTGATTTGTTGCTTGTAGTCCTCTTGCACCATGCATTCCTGGGTGTTGATGAAGCGCGTGCCCATATAGGCTAGGTCGGCCCCCATCATCTGTGCGGCGGCAATGTCGCTGCCGCTGGACATGCAGCCTGCCAATAAAACGGTTTTATCAAAGAACTGGCGAATCTCGTTCACCAAAGCAAATGGGCTCCAGGTGCCCGCGTGGCCACCGGCACCGGCCGCCACGGCAATTAACCCATCAACACCTGCGCCGGCCGCTTTTTTAGCATGGCGAGCGTTCACCACGTCGTGAAACACTAGGCCGCCATAGCTGTGAATGGCATCGACTACCTTTGCGTCTGCTCCCAAAGAGGTGATGATCAGCGGTACTTCATGTTTAACACACAGCTCTAAATCAGCGGCCAGGCGGGGGTTGCTCTTGTGTACGATAAGGTTTACGCCGTAAGGGGCGGGCTTTTGTCCGGTTTCTTTTTCGACGCGGGCCAATTCAGCTTTAATTTCCACTAGCCATTCTTCAAACCCTTCACTACTTCGTTGGTTTAAAGCTGGGAAGGTGCCCACTACTCCTGCCTTACAGCATTCGGAGACCAGCTGAGTGCCGGAGGCTAAAAACATGGGCGCTACCACTAGGGGCAACTTTAAACGGTTTTCAAACTGGCTAGGCAGGCTCATGGTGATTCCTCTTCTTATGATATAGAGCGAGTAAGTAGAGCCAGTCTAGGCAACCTTAGGTTCTTGCGAAATTGGCAATATTGCCAATATAATGGTCATATTTGCCAGATGTTGGAAGAGGGCGGGTATGTATAAGGTGGCCGTAGTGCTTTATGAGGGTTGTTACCTGTCCAGTTTAACGGGCCCCATCGATGCCTTTCAGATTGCCAATGCCCATATTAAGGCGCGTAAGGGTAATGACTTGGCCTCATTCAGCTGGCAAACCGTGTCCATGGAGGCAGGTCCCGTTGAAACCAGTGGCGGTTTTAAATTAAGCGCCGATGTCACCATAGACAACGCCGAACATTTTGATTTTATTTATATTCCTGCTTTTTTGTATAAGGGCAGTAAAGAGCTGGATAGCATGTTGCAAAAAATGGCGCCGCTCATTGATTGGTTGCGCCGTTGCTGGAAAGGGAAATCAATTTTAGGGTCTAACTGCACCGGCACCTTCATATTAGCCCAAACCGGTTTGCTTAACGGGCGCAAGGCCACCACCACCTGGTGGCTGGAACAGGCTTTTAGGGCTCGCTTTGGTGAGGTAAACCTGCAACTTAAATCCATGGTCACCGAGCAAGACCGGCTTATTTGCAGTGGCGCCATGACCGCCAATATGAACATGGCCCTGCACATTATTGAAAAACAGGTGTCCAGCGAGCTGGCGGTTCAATGTGCTAAAACCATGCTCATCGACACCAGTGATAATATTCAGTCCCCTTATCATAATTTATTAACTCGTGATTCCAGTCAGGACCCAGTCGTGGCAAAAACCCAGTACTGGTTGCACAGTCATTTGCATGTGAATATAGATCAAGTTCGATTAGCTAAAAAAATGGGAGTAAGTCAGCGTACACTTATCAGGCGTTTCAAAAGTGAGCTGAATGTGACCCCCATAACCTACCTGCAAAATGCGCGCATCGAGACCGCCAAGAAAATACTGGAAAATACCAGTACACCCTTGCAGCAGGTGGTGGAACAGGTGGGTTATAACGACATGAGTTCGTTCTCAAAAATGTTTAAGAAACGCGTAGGGTTGACTCCCATGGGCTACCGCCAGCGATTTTCTAAATTATTAGAGACACTTAATGGCTAAGGTTTAGCACCGACTCTGGAATTTCACCGTTATCCCACTTTTCATAAATTTTAGACAATTCACCAGATTCCATTAATTCAGGAATGCGTTCGTTATAAATTGAAATTAATTCTCGGGATAAATTATCGATGGAGAAGGCCGCGAAAACATCCTTGCCTTCCGGCATTTCGTTAATGGAAAAATCATCAGAGCTCATTTTACTTTTTTGCATAATCGCGGCAATCTCATCCCATTCATCAATGAGAAAATCAATTTTTCCCGATTTTAATAACTTCACACCCTGTTCAATGTTGCGAAACTCTTTGAGTTTAAAATTGCGTCTTGCCTTGGGGATTACTTCGTAATCTTTAATCCAGCCGATAGTTTTACCTTTTAAACTTTCAAGCTCTTGCCATTTAAAGCCATTGCTGTGTTTGCTTAGGGCCGCCATGTATTCCACATCTATGGGGTAAATGGGAAAAATAACCTGTTCTTCTGAGTCACGGTACTCCCCTATGATGGCATTGTACGTATGGTATTTGGCCACCATTTTCATGGCTCGATTCCAGGGTACGTTCTTGGTTTTTACCTTAATGCCCACGGGCTCATAGATGGCTCTGAATATATCCCAATACAGCCCGGTACTGTCTTTATTGGTGTAGCCCTCCCAAACAGGGGCCACCACCGACATGGATTTAATGTGCTGGCGCTGGAACTGCGCAGATTTAAGTGGTTCGCTGGCGGCAAATGCACTACATAGCAGTAATACGGCGAATAGGATGGGGGGCATGGATTCTCCAAAACGTCTGCACGGGCAATACCGTGTACAGCGCCTAATACTTAAGGGACATTGCTTTAAGATTAGCAGGTTTCAAGGCGCTGGAAAGTTGGACAATGGGTAGGGATTTATACGACTTAAGTGATAGCGGCTATGGGCATAGCCGCCAGGTAGGGATTACTGCTGGGCCAGATTTTTTAGCATGCCTGGCATGACTCCTGTGTCCCATTTTTTATAGAGGGCGGCCAGTTCACCGTTGGCCACTAACTTTGGAATACGCTCGTTGTAAATCTTAATGAGTTCACGGGATAAGTTGTCATCCGAGAACGCCGCATACAGGTCGGTACCCTGGGGCATTTCATTTTCAATGTACACATCTTGGCTTAATTCATATTTTTGCATGGCGGCGGCGATTTCGTCCCAGTCATCCAATACATAATCTAGTTCACCCGCATTCAGCATTTTTAAACCCTGTTCCAGAGTGCGAAATTCAATGAGGGTGAAGTCGCGGTTATTCTCTTCAATCACATCGTAATCTTTAATCCACCCCACCTTCATGTTGCTTAAGCTCTTTAAGCCATTCCAATCGTTGCCAGTGGGCAGCTTGCTTAATACCGTCATATACTCCACATCTATGGGGTAAGAGGGAAAAATCACCGGTTCTTCAGAGCTTAAGTATTCTCCTACTATGGCATTGTAGGTTCGATACTTACTCACCATTTTTACGGCCCGGTTCCAGGGTACGATGCGGGTTTTAACCTTAATGCCCAGCGGCTCATAAACCGCTCGAATAATATCCCAGTAAAGTCCGCTGCCATCCTTGTGGGTATAACCTTCCCATTCGGGGGCCACCACGCTCATGGATTTAATGTGCTCACGCTGGTATTGGGTGAAATTAACGTCTTCTGCCACGCTCAGGCAGCTGATTAGGCTTAAAACGAACAGGGTAATTAATCGCATGGGGTATCCGGTTTATTATTTTTAGTTTCAAAGCATCTTATAGGCAGGGCAGTTGAAGGATAAATATCTAAAGAAGGGTAGGTAGAATGTGCCACGGGAAAAGGCGACACTGAGTCGCCTAAAATTAACTATCTAACGGTTACCTATTTTTGTGACAGCTCCGCCAGCACCTGGGGCATCTCACCTGAATCCCACTTCTTGTAAATGGCGGCAAGCTTGCCACTGGCCACTAACTTTGGAATACGTTCGTTGTAAATCTTGATGAGTTCACGGGAGAGAATGTCATCACTGAAGGCCGTGAAAATATCTCGGCCAAAGGGCATCTCGTTTAAGGCGTAATCGTCGCTGTTTAATTGTTGAGTGCGCATGCCTTGTTCGGTGCTGTCGCGGTCATTTAATATGAAGTCGATCTTGCCGGATTTTAACATTTCTATGCCTTCTTTAATGGTACGAAACTCCACCAGTTCAAAATCCCGGTCTTTTTCATTAATCAATTCATAGTCTTTAAACCAGGCCACCCGTTTATTGCTTAGGCTGCTGGCATCCTTAAATGTGTGGCCAAAACTTTTTTTACTTAAGGTCACCATGAATTCCACATCGATGGGAAACTTGGGAAAAATCACCGCCTCGGTGGAATCACTGTACTCCCCCACAATGGCATTGTAGGTGCGGTATATGCTTACCATCTTAATGGCACGATTCCAGGGTACGATGCGGGTTTTTACCTTGATACCTTTGGGTTCGTAAATGGCCCGCATAATATCCCAATAGAGTCCGCTGCCATCCTTGTGGGTATAACCTTGCCACTCGGGGGCAACTACGCTTATGGAATTAATATGGTTACGCTGAAATTCACTGAGGCTGAAATCCTTGCGTTGATATTCACTAACATCGGTTTGCTGAGCCATGCCCATGAAACTGATGGTGCTCAGTATTAAAATAGCAATCACACGCATTGGAAAAACCTTTATTATTGTTTGGTTTTTCATCATATCGACAGGGAAGAATTTGGATAAATATCCAATACTGGGTAGAGAAAATGGGCCTGGCTATTTTTATAACAAAGGGGCGGTTTGTCCCTGTATGTATGAGTGAAGTGGTTATATTAACCCTAAAAATAGCGCTTATATTGGCAACTCATGATGGGTGCTAATGGGTTTGATTAAAATAAATAACCAAAATTTTTAAGCTAATTGTTCTGGCTTAGCTTCAGAACGGACCTTGGCATTTCACCCACATTCCACTTTTGATAAATCTTGGCCATACGGCCACTGGCCACCAATTCAGGAATGCGCTGGTTATAAATGTTAATGAGTTCTTTTGACACTATGTTGTCTGAAAATGCCGCGTACAGGTTTTTGTCTTCAGGGGTATTATTGATGCTGTAATTTTGCGGGCTTAAGTTATAGGTTTCCATGGCCAGTTCAATCTCTTCACGTAAGTCGATGAGGAAGTCGATTTTTCCGGAAGTTAACATCAACACGCCTTCTTCAATATTACGAAACTCTAATAACTCATAATCGCGCTGGTCTTGGGTGAAAAATTCGATGCCTTTTATCCAGCCTACTTTTTTATTCGTTAGAGTGTTTAAGGTGCCGTTCCAGTCATTGCCAGCGTTGTTTTTATTTAATACCGATAGGTGTTCCACATCGAAAGGAAATTTTGGAAATATTAAAGGGTCTTCTGAATCCTTGTACTCCCCCATGATGGCATGATGAGTATGGTATTTACTCACCATCTTAATGGCACGGTTCCAGGGCACGATACTGGTTTTAACTTTAATGCCGGCGGGTTCATAAACCGCGCGCATAATGTCCCAGTACAAACCGGAGCCGTCTTTGTTGGTGAAGTCTTCCCACTCAGGGGCTACCACGCTGATGGACTTAATATGTTGGCGTTGTAAATCGGTTAAGCCGGTGTATTGCGCCAAACAAACACTGCTTATTAGGCTTAACACGAACACTGCTGCAAAACGCATGGAATTTACCTTGTTATTATTAATTTTTTGCGCATTTTATAGGCTGCGCAATTGGCTAATAAATAACTACTACTGGGTAGAAGGCACACTTTAAACGTTGGGGTTAAACGGTTGTTACAAATGGTGGTGAAAGAATGAAATAGCGAGGAATTGCAGGAGGGGTTGCCCAAGCACCTATGAAAAAGAGAGGTGCCTGGACTGGGTGTGTATCTTAATCGATTAAATTATAATCATCTTTTAGAATTTGAATAATCTCTGCTTTAGGGTTGTCGCTTAATACCAGTTTTTTACCGGTGATTTTTTCAGCTATGCCCACATAGGTATCACTTACCTGCTGAAACACTGCGGCCGGTAAGGCATTGTCACGGGCCAAGGCCTCGCGCTCGTCCATGCGGTTTTTATTTAACAAGATATCTGGCTCAGGGAAGGTATTCAGCAACAACTGACGGAATCCTTCTTTGGAGTTTTCAACTACGTTACCATCACGATAGGCAGGGCCATCCCAGATACGGGAGGAATCCGGTGTGCCCACCTCATCCATGTAAATTAGCTTCTCAACACCTTTGGCATCGGTCACGTAACCAAATTCAAACTTGGTATCCACGAATATTTGATCGATATCCCCAAGAGCCGAGCTAATAAGGTTAAAACCTTCGGTCAACAGCTTCTCGTACAGGTCGATGTCTTGTGTCTGGCGCAGGGCAAACGCCTGGTAGTTGCTGCGAATGTCATCCGTGCTCACGTTCACATCGTCTTGCTCGGGCACACCGGGAATACCGGTTAATATGCCCTTGGTAGACGGGGTCATGAGCAATTCAGG
>Ga0105348_1001623_pt1 | contig 14749 bp, 13 predicted proteins | sample EN8Hudsemesocosm_2_FD_83504 | JGI IMG/M metagenome (GOLD analysis project Ga0105348, IMG submission 83504) | Methane-oxidizing microbial communities from mesocosms in the Hudson Canyon - EN8C Hudson Canyon | ecosystem: Environmental > Aquatic > Marine > Cold seeps | place: Hudson Canyon... | reverse complement strand
CTTTGAATCTTTACCTCTTCTCCCTGGTATTTTTTTTCGGTTTTTTGCAATGTATCCAGGGCTTCCTTGGCCAGCTCCTTGGCTTTTTCTTCATTGCTGGTATTTAAGGCCGCCTCGGTGAGGTTGTCGGCCAAATCCAGATCGTTATCGGCACTTTTGTGTTGTCCATACTCAGCCAGTTTCACCACCCGTCGACCAGCCTTGGCAGCCCCTTCAAAGTCGCCGTTAATCTTGCAAATATCCACCAGTAGTTTTTGCCGGGTTACCGAGCGGGATGACACCTTGCTGCTTTGCTCCAGCAGTTTTTGCGCGGCGATGGGGTCCCCTAGCTTAACCAGCATGTTGGCAGCCCCTTCAAAGGCTTCCAGGCTGGCAGGGTTTTCTGTATAGGCCTGTTTATAGGCTTGCAGGGCAGGTTCATCCAGTTTGAGGCCTGCCAATACATGGGCCAAACCCAGCCGTGCCCAGAATAAAGGGCGATCGGCCAATACTTTTTCATAGAGGGCTTTTGCTGGCTGAAGGCGCGCTAATTTAACCAGCAGTTCTCCTTTGGTTTTAAGGCACCAGTTTTTGTGGCGGCTTTTTTCGGAGTCGATGTGTTCGTCACACTTTTCGATGGCTTTTTGATAGTCGCCGTCATCCAGAGCGCGGTGGATAGAGGACAAGGCTTGTTTTTGTCTGAGGCATTTCACCAGGCGCGATGACAGTTCACCGGCGGAAACGGGTTTATTCATGTAGGCGTCGGGTTTGTATTCCATGGCGCCCACCACCGCATCCCGGCCCGACTCGGCGGTGACCATAATAAAGATAGTGCTGCTTTTTAACAGGTTGTGGTACCTGAGCTCTTCCAATATCTGTAAGCCATTGAGGCCCTTACCCAAATCAAAGTCACAGAAAATAACGTCGAATTTACTAGTCTGACAGCACTTTACCGCCTGTAAGCCATTGTTGGCGGTGGTGATGTCTTGGGCATTTAAGCCCAGCAGCAGGCGTTTGAGAATCTTTTGAAAACTCTCAAAGTCGTCGATAATTAAAAACTTCTTATCGCTGTAGTTGGTCTCGGCCACGTGGTAAATGCCATTTACAAGACAGGAATATGTTCAGTTTAGGACAGGTAATGGGGATGGCCAGTTTTGGCTAGATGGTGGGCCTGGAGTTTGGGGCATACTAATACATGAACTACCCTGTAACCAGGCGGTATTTATTCTGTATTGCGAAAATTAACCGGGAGTGGCCATAGTGAGGATTTTGCTGTTGGTGCTGTGCCTTGGCAGTGGCTTGGTTGCCGCCGAACAACAACCGTTGCAGCTTAAATTTGTCTCGTCTCATTTTGCTGGTATCAGCGAACTGATAGAGCAAGATGGCAAAGCCGTTCCGCAGGGCTTGGGGGTGGATATTGTCAATAAAATAGCCCAAATGCTGGCCATTAAAATTGATATTGAAATATTGCCCTTTAAGCGTGCCCTGATTTCCATGCAGAACAGAAAATTTGACGCGATCTTTGGGGTGTATAAAAAGGCCGATAGAGAGCAGTATTTAGATTTCATTGATGTGGTCTTTTTTGTCGATAATTATCTCTTTTATGGTAACGCCGCCAGCGAACTCCACTGGGATGGAAACATGTCCCACTTTCCCAAAAACGCAAAGTTGGGTTGGATAACCGGTTGGTCGTACTTTGATGAGCTGTACGCCATGAAAGACCAGGTAAATAAAATTCAGGTGAATAATCTGGAATCCGCTCTTAAGATGTTACACAAAGGGCGTTTGGATTTAACGGTGGGCCCCATCAGGGATATTAACCCTTTAATTAGTCGGCTTGGCCTGCGGAGCGGCCTTAAACTGGTATCGGCTGGCCACGGGGAAACCGGTAATTACATTGCCTTTGCCAAAGGCAGTCATAAGGAATTACAGGTGAAAGTGCGTGACGCCTTAACTAGGATATTAAACATGCCCTGGTATCAACAAAGGTTAAAACACTATCAACTGGAGAGTATTTTATAAATCGTGCGGTTCAATTCTAAATATAGCGGATGGTCGCAGTATTAGAATTTGCTAAGTTAAGCTGCTTTATTGAGCAAACACCCCAGGCTTAACTATAATCCCTTAGATGGTTACCTCTCTTTGTAGGCAGTAATATGGATAGGGTAATAACATACATCTTAACAGGGGCCTTTTTGACGCTGGGGCTTGGATCCTACTCCTGTGTAGCCGCTCAGCCGAAATCCATTGACGACTTATTTAAGCTGTCTTTAAAAGAGTTAATGGAGATCCCTGTGGTGACGGCCCGTAAGCGGGCTGAAAAGCTGCAAGACATTCCTGTTTCCATAAGTGTTTATAGCGCCCATGAGCTTGCTGCCTTGCAGGTGACCAACATTTCCCAAATTTCAAATAGCACCCCTAATTTAGTCTTTGATGATACCGCTCCCATATCGGGCAGCAATTCCGCCGCCTCTATTTTCATACGAGGGGTGGGGCAGACGGACTTCACCCTGGTCACCGACCCAGGTGTTGGCTTGTATCTTGACGAAGTGTACATAGCCCGTTCAGTGGGGGCCGTTTTGGAGTTGCTGGATGTTGAACGGGTGGAAGTGTTAAGAGGGCCCCAGGGAACTCTCTTTGGAAAAAATACCATAGGCGGGGCCATTAACATCACCAGCAAACGGCCATCCAATGAGATGTCGGGAGAAGTGGAACTTAAAACCGGTACCGACAATCGAGCGGATGTTAAAACGTCGTTTAACCTTCCGCTGGCAGAGGCATGGCGGTTGCGAATGTCCTATGCAGACCTTAATCAGGACGGGTATGTTAAAAACCTGGGCGGCGGTCCCAACCTAAATGATACTGATGCACAATTAGGCCGAATGGTCGTGAGTTACAATCCTGCGGGAAAATTTTCAGCCAGATTAACCACACAAGTAACACGCCGGCGAGAACAGGGACGAGCACAGAAACTGGTGCGATTTAATCCAGCTGCCCCCGGGCCCACATTTGGCCCATTTTCAGCGCTGGGGACCTTTGACGAGCAGTTTTTATCAGGGGGGGAGTTTTCGACCCATCAAGGTGAACAATATTTTGTTAAATCGGATTTGGATGTATACGGCACGTCAATGGTGTTGGAATACCAATTCACCAGTTTTAATATTAAATCCATCACCGCCCTGCGTGAATTAGAGAGTGAGTTTGGCCGGGACTCTGACAATTCAACGTTTAATATTATTCAAACACAAGATGTGATGGATCACGAGCAACTGAGTCAGGAGCTGCAGGTGAGCAATCGTGCCGGGCTGAAAAAATGGCAATGGTTGTTAGGCATTTATTACTTTCAAGAAAAAGGAAATAATTTAAATGTGGTGTCGTTGCCGGTATTTGATGTGGTGAGTGGTGGCGGTATTGAAAATGAAAGCATGGCGCTGTTTGGTCAGGCATCTATTGAGCTGAATGACAAAATGACAATGACAGTTGGTGGCCGCTATACGGATGAGACAAAACGCTTTTTACCGGATCAAATTGTGCGTTTTAATGAAAATACGGTGCCTGTGTATGGCGGCGCTGGATTTGTAGATGGCCAGCGCATTCTGCCAAAAGAAGAGTTTAGTCGAGACTTTGATAATTTTTCAGGATTAATGAGCCTGGATTATCGCTGGAATCAAAGATTGCTAACCTATCTATCCTATTCCGAAGGGTATAAAAGCGGCGGCTTTAATCAGCGGGTTTTCCCCCCGCGCACCGAGCCGGGTTCGTTTAAACCTGAAGACGTGGCGGTATACGAGTTTGGCTGGAAAACCAGTAATGATTCCAATACCCTGCGGTTAAATGGCGCGGTGTTTTATACCGATTATTCCAATGTGCAGGTTAAGGTAATTGACGTGGTGGCACCGGGAACCGGGAATGCGGCCGAGGGTCGAGTGTATGGTGGTGAGTTGGAGTTAACCGCCTTGCTAAATTCAGATCTTTCTTTGGTCATGTCTGCCGGTTACCTGGATACCAAGTACAATTCTTTTGCGGATGATTTTGACCCTGCTCAGGGCATTGATAAAGGCAGCCGTTTTGTGAATGCGCCCCAGTGGTCACTGTTTAGTGGTGTGTCTTATGTAATGCGTGTGGCAAATTATGGTGATGTGACCTGGCGGGGTGATTGGCGTTACCGCTCAAAAGTGTATAACGATGCGGCCAACAGTGAATTTATCGCCCAGGATAATGTTCATTTATTTAACGCAGGTGTCACCTTTAAAAAATACGGGGGTAAATGGCAACTGGCCATGCAGGTTCGCAATATTACCGATGAGAGCTATGTGGTCACAGGTAATGATGAATTTAGTGGTTTTGGTTATACCGAACTGGTGTATGCCCGACCCCGTGAGTGGAGCTTGACCGTTAAGCGGCTTTTTTAGTGTTTTTTTATTATTTATAACGATGCCGCTGGCTTAATCATTCACCTCACACTGAATGTGCAAATAATAAGGAAATTGTCTTTTAGTACAGTTTTTCATTTCCATAGACGCTATTCTTGGCGGAGCATCTGTTCCCATCACCAGAAGAAATATCCCCTATTTATATGTTTAAATTATCCAAGCTCAACTTGAGTATTCGTTTCAAGTTGTTTTCAACCTTGCTGCTGGCCACCGGCAGTGTGGTTTTGAGCATGTATTTGGTCATGTCCTGGAGTTTTGATCGGGGGTTTTTAGACTATGTAAATCAGCAGGATCAACAAAAATATCAGGCCCTGAGTCAGGCCGTGGTTAGGCACTATCAAATCAATAACGGCTGGCAAAAGGTAAGCCGGGATCGTACTTTGTGGGATGCCTTGTTAAGGCGACACTTGGGGTTTATGGGGCCTGATGCACACCCAAAATCCGCCATGAAGGGTCGCCGGCTTTCTGATGAGCCTCCCAAGCGGGGCAGAGAACATCCGCCAGGCTTTTCTCCTTCCCATGACTTTAAACACCCATTTGGGCGCCCGCCGCCTAAATCGGGCCTTAAAAGTCCCCTGTTGTTAGACGTAAATAAAAAAGTGTTGATTGGTCGTGTGAAAAAGATCAGCGACCTCACCTTGTACCCCATTGTTTTAAAGGGCGAAACAATCGGTTATGTGGGGCAGTTACCCCGTGATGAATTATCAGGTGAACTGGATTTGTTGTTTGTGCAGCAACAATCCCAAGCCTTTATGTGGGTGGCCTTGGTGATGGTGATTATTTGTGTATTGGCGGGGTTGCCCATAGCCGCCCATTTAGTGAAGCCTATTCAGAACTTAAGTTTGGGCACCCAGCGGCTAATCTCTGGTCGATATAAAACCGTGATTCCGGTGACCAGTAATGATGAATTAGGCCAGTTATCTAAAAACTTTAATTCACTGGCCAATACCCTAAAAGAAAATGAAAAAGCGCGGCAGCGCTGGATTGCGGATATCTCTCACGAGTTACGCACCCCTTTGGCCATTCTTAAAGCCGAGATTGAGGCCCTGATGGATGGCATTCGCCCATCCACACCCCAAGCCATGGCTTCACTTCATGATGAAGTGGAGCAGCTTAATCTTTTGGTTAATGACCTGTATGAGTTATCCATGTCGGACATTGGGGCTTTGAATTATCAAAAAAGTTTACTTAATGTTTCGGAGATTTTACAAACCAGTCTGGATGCCTTTCAAGCCGAATTTGATCGTGCCGGGCTCACGTTGAGTTTTAACACCACCGTCTCTAAGACCTCTAATATACTGGCCGATGCTACTAGGCTAAGGCAGCTTTTTAGTAATTTATGCAGCAATACCCTGCGTTATACCGACCGCCCCGGCAAGCTGGAGGTGACGCTCGGCGAACAATCAGGTGGGTTGCATATTCAATTTAAAGACTCGGTCCCAGGAGTAAGTGATCAGGAGCACTCTCGTTTGTTTGAACGCTTGTATCGGGTGGAGGCATCTCGGAATCGTGCCAGTGGCGGGGCAGGGTTGGGGTTGTCTATTTGCCATAATATCGTAGCTGCCCATGACGGCACCATCAGTGCCAAAGCGTCTCCTTTTGGCGGGGTGCTGATTGATATTTTATTGCCCCTATCCAATGCAAAAAATGTGAAAGGTGAAACCTCATGACGCAGCAAGTGCTCATTGTGGAAGACGAAGTAAAGCTTGCCAAGATTTTATCTGAATATCTAAATCAATCTGGTTTTACCAGCCATATGATTGCCAATGGCCTAGACGTAGTGGCTTGGGTAAAACAACATAAACCGGACTTAATCTTGCTGGATATTATGTTGCCCGGGCTGGATGGCATAGAAATTTGCAAACAGCTGCGGGTATTTACCAATGTGCCCATTATCATGGTGACGGCGCGGGTGGAGGAGGTGGATCGGTTGTTGGGGCTGGAATTGGGCTGCGACGATTACATCTGTAAACCCTTTAGTCCTCGTGAGGTGGTGGCCAGAGTAAAAGCCGTATTGCGACGCTTGCAACCAAGGGATGAGCCGTCAGATTTTGGCCTGCTTCTGGATGAAGAACGATTTAAAGCATCCGTCAATGGCCATGAGCTGGCGTTGACCGCGGTGGAGTTTCAATTATTAAATATCTTGTATCAGGGGCAAGGTCGTATTTATTCTCGGGACCAGCTCATTGATCATATTTATCGCGACCACCGAGTGGTGAGCGACCGCACCATAGATAGCCATATTAAAAAGCTGCGTAAAAGAATTGCTCAAGTGTTGCCAGATGAAGAAATTATTCATTCGGTTTATGGGGTGGGTTATAAACTGGAGGCGCCGGTAAACTTAACTTAATAATCGTAATGCTTTTTATAAATAGACGTGTAGTTTCATATTTCTTGCGCATTTGCTCGGTATTGTGTGGATCATACTCACCACCCATTAGAGAATGATCACATGAAACTTTTATCACCCGGCAAGCGCAAATTAATTCCCTTGGCACTGGCATCTGTGTGTTTGTCTGTCTCCATCATGGTCAGCGCTCAGGCTGCCGAAGGTGAAGGGCATAAACGTGGCCCTCAGCATCTCGTTGAGCTGTTAAATATTAGTCAAGAGCAGCAAACAGGCTTCTTGGAAGTTATAAATGGTCAGCATGAAAAGCGTGTGGAGATTCACAAGCAGTATTGGGAGAGTCATAGCCAGGAACGGGCTTCCATGGCGTTGTTGCATGAAGAAACTTTGGCCTTGTTGCAACCCGTATTAACCAGCGAGCAATTGCTGCAGTTCACTGAGATGGCACAGCTCAGGCATAAAAGAAAGCCAGCTGGCGGCTCCCCGAAAGCGCAATAACGCCCTAAGCATTTACCAGCCTGTATCGCCCCTGATACAGGTTGGTATTGAGCCTGGCTCTTCTAAACATTCGGCGTAAATCCTTTAATTCATCTTAAATCTTGCCTTTCACCCGAACTTTTGAGTATTATGGAATGATCGTTCCATTAGTGATTTAAGTCATACCCATGGCAAGACCTCAAAAGTTTAACGAGCAGCAAGTGATTGCCAAGGCCATGATGGTTTTCTGGGAGCATGGCTATAGTGGGGCCTCCATTGGGCAGTTACTGGATGAAATGGCCATCAGTCGCGGCACGCTCTATAACTCGGTGGGGGATAAAGACGCCCTGTTTAAGCGCTGCCTTGAAACCTATGCCGGTCTAGTTGATCAGCTATTTTCCGGGACCTTGTTAAATGTCGCAAAACCCGCCCAGCAACGCATGGACAGTTTCCTGCAGCTTTCTTTCGCAGATTCCGACATGTCAAACCTGGGTTGCCTAATGGTCAACACGTTATGTGAAGACGATCGGGCCGTGCGTGATGTAAAACACTTATCGAAGTCGGTATTAACCAAGATGGAGGCGGGTTTTGAAAGCTGTTTCCTAGATATTCAGGAAGCCGCTGCAATGAAGCTTTCCCCGCAAACAGCGGCCAGCATCATGGCCACCCAAATAAAAGGCGCGCGAGTTCGCCAAAGAGAAGGTGTTGCTAGGCAAGTCATCGTTAAGGACTTACAAGACCTGTTGCAACAGTTAATAGCCTAATTTAAGGCCCTAAAACCGATCATAAAAAGGATGCATCAATGAAAAAACTAAAATCGATTTTTATATCCAGTTATTGCACATACTTACCCGTGGTGATGGTGTGGGCCATGATGGATTACCTGCAAACGGGGTCGAAGGCCATGGCGTTAGTGGCTGTGTTGCATGGAGTGGGCGGCGGCTTTTTTAGCTGGTTATTTCTTCGTCCCCAGGCGCGCACCACAGCCTTGTTGCCTAAATGGACCATAAACACGATTATTCTGGCATTGGCCGCCAGTTACCTGGCTTTCACAGAAGCCAATTTTGTGGCGGGTATTTTTGTGGCTACGGCTTGGTTAGGGTGGAGCCTGTATCTTTTTTGGTATTCCAGTTTTGGTGGCCAAAAAAATACAGCTTTGCTAGTGGGTAAACCTTTGCCTGACTTTACCTTGTATACGCCAAACGGTGAGACAGTGAGTCGTGAAGATCTATCCACTAAGCCTACCCTAATGATTTTTTACCGTGGTAACTGGTGCCCCCTGTGTGTGGCGCAGGTGAAAGAAATTGCCGGCATGTACCAAACCTTGGCCGACATGGGGGTGGAGGTTTGTCTAGTGAGCCCGCAGCCCGAAAAAAATACTCAACAATTGGCAGAGCGTTTTAAAGTGCCCTTTAAGTTTTTGGTGGATAAAGATTTAAAAGCCGCTCAAGCCTTTGGTATTAAGGTTGAAGGGGGAACGCCCACCGGATTAGAAGCTTTGGGTTACGACTCGGATACCGTTCGACCTACCGTTTTAATTACCAATGGCCAGGGACAATTAATCTACAGTGACATGACCGACAACTATCGAGTTCGACCGGAGCCTGAAGCCTTTATTAAGGTGTTTCAGGCGGATGCTCTGGCTTAAATAACGAATAGGACCATGGGCGTTTGCCACTGGCCATTATTTTCAGACCCTAACGGGCAGTACTCAGCAGGGGGAATATAATATGCCAATGACCATCATCAGTAATAGTCCAGTGAAGCAGGTGCCAGAAAATTATATGCCCGAGGAGTCCGGGGCCTGGTTTGAAATAAAACAGGGCGTGGATGCCGGCAAAAAAATGTTCTATTACGACTTTACGGTGGGGCAGGGCGTACCTGAGCGCACCATAGTGTTTGTGCACGGCAATCCGGAGTCGTCTTATACTTTTGCCAAGACCCGTCAATGTGTGCAGCAGTATTTAGCAGAGGCTGGCCAGCAAACGGTACGCATCGTGGCCATGGATCATATTGGTTTTGGTTTGTCCGATCAGGCCAGCTTTGAAATGATTGACATGCATCATGCCGCTAATCTGCAGCAATTAATTCAACATCTGAATTTACAGCAGGTCACCCTAGTGATTCATGACTGGGGTGGCGTCATCGGCATTGGGGCTTTTATGTTTGAGCCGCAGCGAGTGCGCGGGTTGGTTTTGATGAATACCACAGTATTTCCCATTCCCTTGTCCGGGTTGACCTACAAAAATTTCCCATTTAGCTGGATGGCCTGGAACCACCTGGGTTTTTATATACCGGCCTTGTTATGGCGTTATGTGCCTCCCATGGTGATGTTTAGCCCGGCCGGTAAGTGGCGGGCTTTGAAGCACTTTGGCCATTTTATTGGTCGTGCCTTGTTGGGGCGGTTAACCGCGGACGAGATATTTTACCGGGAAGCCTTCTCTAGCAAGATGAATGCATTAAGTTCGAAGCGTAACGTGAAACAAACTCGAGTGTGGGGCCATGGTTATGAATATAATGATAGTCAGCTGGGTCCACAAAGTAATGTGGCCTTTTTCGAGAAAATACAACACATGATCCCCAGGGTTTGGGCCGAACAAAAAAACTCTAAACAAACCGGCATTAAAGCGCGCGCTTTTTTTGGTGAGTTTGACCCCTTGGCTCGTGATGAAGTTCGCCAGCAATGGCTTGTTAACCTGCCGCAATTAACCGGCCATATGAAATATTACAATGACGCAGGGCATTTTGTTGAAGAAACTAAGTACGCCGACATTGCCCAAGGCATTTGCAGTGTGACTCTGGATTAAGAGGCGCAGACGGGATGAATGAGCAATAGGTCAATAAGCCTACCGACATATTGATAAAATGATGTCGATCTGGGTATATTCATGGCAAATAAAATGAAAGAGATCGTCATATGAACACCACAGTGTCCCCGTTAAAAGAAACCGACAAGCAACAGTGGCAAGATTTGTTTCTTGCCTATGGCGAGTTTTATGATATGCCCATGGACCAGGCTGTACTGGACAATGTTTGGAAATGGATTTTTGACGAGGGCAAACCATTTTACGCCTTTTTAGCAAAGGACCACACGGGCCAGGCGGTGGGTTTTATGCATTACCGAGCCATGCCATCACCGTTACGGGGTAAAGAAGTGGGTTTTCTCGATGATTTATTTGTGAACCCCAATTGTCGTGGCGGCGGGGTAGTGGAAGCTTTGTTTGCCGCGCTCAAAGGTGCGGCCACAAATCATGGCTGGCCTTTTGTGCGCTGGATGACGGCAGACAATAATTATCGAGGGCGTAGTGTCTATGACAAAATTGCACAAAAGACCCCGTGGTTAACCTATCAGATGGCGGTGGATTAGAGATTGTCGTTCCCTGCTTTTTCCTAATTATAAAGTTTGACGTACTGCTGTTTTATTACAATTGGTGCATATAAGTCATCCCGTTTTATGCGAGGGGTCACAAAACGGGTGTGGATTGTGTGCCAAAATCTGCGCTCAATTGGAATCTGGTGTTCCAGTACTTTTATCCTAACTCGCAGAGCACGGTCATGGTTACATTTGCAGGAAGCAACAATTTAGATTTGGTTTGGGCTCTGGATCACATCACCGACAAGGCCCGTGCCAAGCAATTTTTGAAGAATTTCGAAAACCGTTTGTGTGTGTATTCCCCCAGTGTCAGTCAGCTTTATACTCGCTATGAAATAAATTTGCCCATTAGGGTAGAAGATAGCCTAGTGGTGTTTCCTGATTACCAGGACATTACCGCCACCTACAGCCACATTAGTTCGCAAGCCATTGTCCCCACTAATATATTTATTGTGCCCGGTGAAGCCATGAAAAAAGACGGGTTGTTTATTGTGATAAAACCCAAGGGTACATCTAAACCCCTTAAAGCCATTCCGTTAATGCAGGGGCTAAAAAAAATTCAGCAAGTATTTGGTAACCAGGACCCTTTCCTCCCCATTTTAATGAAGGGCGGGCTGAGAGAGATTGGCAATAAAATACCCTGTTTAAATTTGAGCCGAATTAAGCTCAGTGCCCTGGACAAATGTTCCAAACTGGAATGCACTTCCATTCGCGGCAATATTATTGAAAAGTTGGGCTTGCTGGAACCTGTTTTCGCCTCTGAAAATGCCATAGCGGCATTTTAGTGGGTATCTAATAAAGGGTAACCCTTATGTGGCTTTACGCAGCGTAAGGTTATATCTGTGTGTTAGGTTGGGCTGTAAAGGGTCGGCCTTTAGGGCCCTGATGCCGTGATAAAAACGCCGAGCCTGACCATGAATCACCAATACGTCGCCGTCTTCCAATAAAATATTGATGTTTTTACCGGTGCGCTTGGTGCCGGATACCTGAAAAACCGCCGGTAAACCCAGAGACACAGACACGATGGGCCACTGAAAGTCGGCCTCGTCAATATCCTGATGTTTGCCCATGCCCACCCCGATTTCATAAAAATTAACCAGGCAGGCGTCTGGCGTGAAGCCGCCTATGCCCGCCAGTTTTGCTGAAAGGTTCGCCAGCTTTGAAAATGCTTTTGGCAAATTTGGCCAGGGCTGTCCGCTTGTGGGATCGCTGGGCGAATAGCGGTACCCCTGCTGGTCGCTCACCCAACCCATAGGGCCACAGTTGCTCATGGCCACCTTACTGGCGTGACCCATGGGGGTCATCATGTGGCGCGCAGGGGCGAGTTTAATAATGTGTTGTATGAGCGGCATAAACTCGGCCCCGCTCACTAGCCCCTTCAACAGGGTGAGACCTGGGGCAATCTCTTGCTGGGAGGGTTGCTGGCTAGAGAATAGATCGGCCATTGCTGTGGATTGCCCTAGCGTTGATTCCAGGCAATACACTCATCCAGAGTCACGCCCGATCCGCCAAAAATATCCAGGGCGCTGCCAATGGTGAGGTCAACCTTACCGTTGGATAATTCATGAACTCGCTTTAAATCGGCCAAGGAGCGTGCGCCCCCGGCATAGGTCATGGGAATGTGGGCGTGTTGACCCAATAAGGTGACCAATTCTTCATCAATGCCTGCCTGCAGCCCTTCTACATCGGCGGCGTGAATTAAAAACTCACTGCAATGCTGGCTCAGCTCTTTTAAGTTTTCACCGTTAACTTGCGTGTCGGTGATGGTTTGCCAGCGATTGGTGGTGATGTTCCAGCCATTCGGAGTGCGACGGCAGCTTAAATCTAGAATGAGTTTGTCGGCGCCGGTCTCTTGTTTAATTTGTTCTAACTTCTCAAATGAAAACTGGCCGCCATCAAACAAGGCCGAGGTCACAATCACATGGCTGGCACCGGCCTGTAAAAATCGGGCAGCGTTGGTGCGGTTGACGCCACCACCAAATTGCAGGCCGTGGGGCCAGGCTGCCAGGGCGTTCAATACAGCTTCATCATTGCCCTTGCCCAAGGCAATCACATGGCCCCCGCTGAGGTTATGCTCTTTATACAATTGGGCATAATAGGCGCTGTCGTGTTGGCTGACAAAATTGGTTTTTGCCCCCTGATCATTAAGGCTGCCACCGACAATTTGCTTTACCTTACCTTCATGTAGGTCAATACACGGACGAAACTGAGTCACAATACATATCCACTAAAAATGCTTGCCCCATTATAACCAACCTACCTGCTATTGGCAGGCTTAGTGTGGTGATGGCAGCTTTACCGAGCATATTCCCGTCTATACTGCTTTTAAGTGCAAATGCACGGGCTTAAACCGGGTTTTTGGTGGCATCGCCTATTAAGTTCCGCTAAGCTTCAGCGCCCGCGCAAGCGGGTGCCCCGAAAGCCCCCCCACACGAGAGATTCTATGAGCTTTGAAGACCTGGGTTTATCCTTAGATATTCTGAAAGCAGTGGCCGACCAAGGTTACTCTGAACCATCCCCCATTCAAGCTCAGGCGATTCCTGCTGTGCTGGCCGGCAAGGATATGATGGCCGCCGCACAAACCGGCACAGGTAAAACCGCTGGTTTTACTCTGCCTATATTAGAGCTGTTGTCTAAAGGTCAACGTGCGCAAAATAATCAGGCCCGTTGCCTTATTTTAACCCCTACCCGTGAGCTGGCGGCTCAGGTGGCGGATAACGTGGCTAAATACAGTAAGTACTTGCCGCTAAAAAGCACCGTGGTATTTGGTGGCGTGAAAATAAACCCACAGATGATGAAGCTGCGTAATGGAGTGGATGTATTGGTGGCGACCCCGGGTCGATTAATGGACTTGTTCAACCAACGGGCGGTGAACTTTAAAAACCTGGAAATTTTGGTGCTGGATGAAGCCGACCGCATGCTGGACATGGGTTTCATTCACGATATTAAAAAAATTCTAAAGGTGCTGCCCAAAGAGCGTCAAAACCTGTTGTTTTCGGCCACTTTCTCCGATGACATTCGCCGTTTGGCCAAAACCATGGTGAATAACCCGGTGGAAATATCCGTGGCCCCCGCCAACAGTACTGCCAAGAGTGTAAAGCAGTGGATTTACCCGGTGGATAAAAAGCAAAAATCACAATTGCTAATTCAATTGATCGAAGACAACGATTGGCAACAGGTGTTGGTGTTTAGCCGCACTAAACATGGCGCCAACAAGTTAACTAAAGTCCTGGAAGCCCACAACATCACAGCCGCCGCCATTCATGGCAACAAGAGCCAGGGCGCGCGTACTCGTGCTTTGGCCGGCTTCAAAGAGGGAGCAACTAGGGTGCTTGTGGCCACCGATATTGCCGCCCGTGGCATCGACATCGATCAGCTGCCTCAGGTAGTGAACTTTGATCTACCTAATGTGGCAGAAGATTATGTTCATAGAATTGGTCGTACCGGTCGTGCCGGCGCCACTGGCCAGGCGGTGTCCTTGGTGAGCCATGATGAATTTAAAGAGCTAAGTGCCATCGAACGTCTCATTGGCCGTGTGCTGGAGCGTGAATATATAGTGGGATTTGAGCCCCTTAATAATCTGCCCGAGTCACGCCTGGATACTCGCCCCATTAAACCCAGTAGACCTAAAAAGCCCAAGCAGGGCCATCAAGATGGTCAACGCTCAGGCGAGAACCACAGGGGTCATAAACCCGCGTCTAAAAATAAGAAGCACATTCAGGGCGGTAACGACGGCAACAATTCATCCGGGCAGGGCGCAAACCGTCGTACTTCAAACGCGCCAGGCAAGCGCAGTGTTAAGCCGACATCCGGTAACCGCTAGCCTTTAACCCCTGTTCAAACCGTGGGTTTGAGCAGGGGAGAGCCATATTTCTTACCAACCATGACTCCCCAAATTCAAGTGTTGCTGTTTGTTTTTCAGTCAAAACACTTGCGGTTTTCTTTGGCGGTTTTCCTTGTTAATATTTACAAGTTTCAAACTGGTTTAGTATGTAGTATTGCAGCCAATATTAGTGATTTTAATATGTTAAATGCTGTGCGCCTTAAGTGCGGTGAACATTAATGGTTGTTAATTCATGTATTTAGAAAATTTTCAGGTAAGGGTTAAGTGGCAAGTGCCATTTGTGTTTTTGGCGCTGT
>Ga0105348_1001615_pt1 | contig 14803 bp, 10 predicted proteins | sample EN8Hudsemesocosm_2_FD_83504 | JGI IMG/M metagenome (GOLD analysis project Ga0105348, IMG submission 83504) | Methane-oxidizing microbial communities from mesocosms in the Hudson Canyon - EN8C Hudson Canyon | ecosystem: Environmental > Aquatic > Marine > Cold seeps | place: Hudson Canyon... | reverse complement strand
TTTTCAGGTTATTTTCAACCGACAGCGGGATTGATTGGTATAGCATCAAAAGTATAGTCATAATTTTTCTCACTTTCTTTTGGCATATAGCATTTATATTAAAATGGTAGCTAGCCAACTCATCCTCACATAAAGCGGCTTCAAGCTGGCTAGGAATAACATACATACTGTCTAGTTTAATGCTTTTTTTGATGCTAGCGCCATTAAATGCCAGTCCATTTATATATTTTCAATTTTGAATTTTGAATTTTGAACTAACACTTACTATTTCCTTATGTATAATAGCAAATCAATATTTTTATGCGAATTACGGCAGTTTTTGCTTGCCTTAAAACCCTAAGCTTTAGTTAAAAAATAAACAACCAAGCTTCTAAACTAGTTAATATTTGCATTTTTGTGAGAAAACCTGTTAGAACCAAACAAGATATTCTCTTTATCTTTGATTTGTGAACTCATCCACACCAGATATAAATATTATAAACTAGCCTTATAAACTAATAGAGAGTAAACTAAATAACTAGATTAGTTTTATAGTTGCGTTAAATCGACAATAAAACTAATGCTTAGCTTCAATCCTAATACCTTGAACAACAACGAGGTGAAGTTCAATGAAATTCTTTAAATACAAAACATCATTCACACTACCAGCTCTTTGCATTAGCCTACTAATGTCCAGCAGCCTAAGCGCAAACACCTATTGGGTTTCCCCTTCTGGCAGCAATGATAATAATTGCGAAGCCGCTACAACCCCCTGCCAAACAATTGATCATGCCGCCACAAAAGCAATTAGTCCTGGCGACATTGTAAATATTATGGAAGGGACCTACTACGAAACTACAGGCGGGCACGTATGGAATACAGGTTCAAATGAAGTGGGTATAAAAATCAGAGGGAGTGGAACACAAGATAAACCTATTACCTTCCAAGCTGCCCCTGGAGATGAAGGAAAGGCTATAATTGACCAAAATGGCGAGAATGACGAACAACAAAGACGCATCGCATTCAACATAGATAGGCAAGATTATATTGTAATAAAAAACCTACATATGAGGGACTGCTATACCGCATGCGTTCTAAACATTGGCACTAGGGCTGTTCCCATTAACACCTCCGGCCTTTCTATTGGTGTTCAAATATTAAATAACTATATTCATCATATTGATGGACAAAAAAACGGCACTAACCCAGCAGGCATTCGATTTGACGGCTCAATGGACTGGGTGATCCGAAACAATGAAATTGGGTGGGTAGCAGCAAACTTGGCAGGAACCACAGGCTACAGAGATGCTAACGCTGCAGCCATCAAAGCTTATGTCGCAGTTAACACCACAGTTGAAAACAATCTATTCTACGAAGCGGGTGACGGAATACACTGGAAAGATCACACTGAAGGCCCAGATGGAGCACTGTTAAATGGGTCCAGTATCAAATACAATATAATTCGAAATGTAGGTACAGGTGTTTATATTACAACTGGTGACGGATCTGGAAAGGCAGGTAACCATACAATAAGCAATAACATTTTTCACGACATGAACCATGGCATTTCGTTTTATTACCCTCCTTTAGGCAGTGCCAACTCAAACATTGAAAATAATATTTTTGATAACACCAACCCAGCTATATTATCTGCAAAGTATGAAAAAATTTCTACCTCGGGAAATATATTCTATGATTCAGAAGCATATAGATTATTCCACAACACTAGCATCACCAGTATTTTAGATAAGAGTGATCACAACATATTCTCTGGCGGCGTAGATATTCGTGCTGACTGGAACGGCGGAACAAGCTACAAGCAATATAACGCACTTTCTACCTGGCAAGGTATCTCCTCCGAGACCCACAAAACTGTAAGCGTAAATTCACCTGATACAAACAGCCTAACAGTATCCGAAGCCTCACTGTTGTTCAAAGACATCTCAACTAAGAATTACAAACACTCTGCCGGCTCGCCAGCCCTTGGCATATTGCCAGATGGCAGTAACGCTGGCCCATATCAGAATGGAGATGAAACAATCGGCCTATTAGCCGGATACGCTGAATACTCTACACCTGAAAGTAAAGCATTACCCCCCTCTGGATTAAGTGCCGTCATCAATTAAAATTGACTTTGATAAAATTATGGGGGAGCGATATCCGCCCCCCATCAACAAATTCAACCTTATTGCTAATAATCACCCCAAAAAACAAAGCAACATTATTACACCTCATCTGTCGGAATCGGATATTAAGAATATACAATTATAAGCCTGTATAGATCAGGAGTAGCTGAGCTCATTTACAAGAGAAGTACGATAAGCCTCTGTTTTACGTGCGACGGTATCAAAATAGCTACCAATAATATTGTCTCGACTATAATTCTTCGCATGATCAACAATCTTTGACATCTGATCCCCACCCTCTACCGATTGCTCAATATAATAGTCGGACAAATCAAACATAGAAAAGAGCGTTTTTTTCTTATAATCACCAAGCGTACCTCGCTGTTCAGCAACGCTCTGCCCCAAACCAATAACAGGTCGTCGCATAGCTAATGCATTTACACAACAATGATAAGTATCAGACAACAGAAACGCTGAATTGTAGATCAATGTAGTCATTTCACTAAAATCTTTATCCCACCCTCTAAAACTTAAAGACAACCATTTATTCAAACATATCGGCTTGAGACCAGTAGCCTTCGAAACTTCTGATAAAATCCGATCAGCATTATTAATTTGGGATCTACCAAAAAAATAAGTAAAATATCCACCGGGCTTCAATTCAAGCGGGAGCTTTCCAACATGATGATCCTGAACTAGAAAAGCTGCATCAACACCGCACTCTATTCTAGGAGAAACAGGTGAATTAAGTGTATTTTGCATCTCAGTGGTTGATTCAGGGTCACGAGGAAAAATCGCATCAAAGTTTCTATTAAACAACTCAACAATCTCTTGGTGATTTTTATTACCAACATCTCGCAAAGCAGAGCTTGCAGACTGAAAATTATTACTCACAGATAAAACTTTTTGCTCTTTTGCTGAAAAGCCCTTAAGAAGAAAGAGCTCCTTCCACTTCTCCAAGGCATCATATTTCTCTGTAGACCTACCACTAAAAAACTCCCTCTCTCTAAAGTCTTCAATTGCATAAACAGGGTTATTAATAAAATCCCCCCAGTAAAGCACCACGTCAGCTTTTTCGAAAGGTTTTTGATTTTTCAAATATTTCAGCCTAGTACCATCTATAAAAACAGGTAAACGCCGCCTATAGACATGCGCTCGGTAAAGGCTAAATTTAAAATTTAATGATTTTAGAAATTGAATAGCAGCCAAATCAACCGAATACATGCCAGCATTTGAAGGGTTGAAAGCTGTAACTACAGCAACTTTAGTCATCGTGAGAACACTCTAGTTTGATAAATTGATTGAATTTTTATGCATGGTACTGGAAACAAAACGCACGCTATTCTAAAGACCTCGGCAGATGCCTTATTAAGGAGACAGATTGAAGTCATTTCACATAGCATCCGGTTGGTTAGGAAGAATATAAATCATCACCCCTTATTAAACAACCGCATAATCCAGAAAGAGACAATTCACACAAACTCAAGTAACCACTCTTATATATACAACACGCACCATCACGAGAGCATGAATATTACTTTGATCCAAATTATCAAACTTTTCACATATGGAGACATACTGCAGCATTTTCTTGAACACTCCAGATTCTGAAAAGTCCTTAGAGTCAAAATAATATTCAAAAAAGTTAAAACCATTTAACTTGAACAAAAGCGCACCACGGCTAACCTAGCGCAACATATGCCTTAGCTCATTCGCTCGAGCCTTCCAAGAATCACTCTCAACTGACCCTCTTCTATTTTCACGCCTCGCTACAGTGTCAGACTCTAAAATATCATTCAACCACCCTTTGATATCATCAACAGAGCTAGAAATCTTCACTTGAGCAGATAAAACCTCTACTTCAGGTAAGGGTGTAGAGACAGAAGGTAATCCTGAAGCTAAGTACTCTCGTATCTTCAAAGGATTCACTGCAACAGTTAATTCATTTATAACAAATGGAATCCAAGCTGCAGACCAACGCGACATATAGCCAGACAGTTCTGAAAAAGGCACTTGGGGTAAAAAACATACATTATCCAAAGCCTTGATATCAACAGGCAAATAATCAATCTTACCAATAAACTCAAAAGTCCAATCAGGCATAGCCAGTGCTAATTTTTTTATTAAATCAAAATCAAGCCATTCAGAAACGGTGCCAAAGAAACCAAGCACTTTCTCTCTAGATGGGGTAAGAGACACTCCTTTGAAGTTTTCCAAGTCTACACCCTGAGGTAAATAGTGTGATTTTTCATGAAGGTGAGCCGGTGGAAACAAAGCCTTTGCTGTCAAAAATATTTTATCCGCTGCTTTATACAAATTTTCTTCTGTAAAAAGAACCAAATGAGGATCACATCCGGGATAACGTTCATAAACATCTAGGCGTAAATATGCTAATTTAGAATGCGGAATAGCACTAGCATATTGTGATATTACCGGCGTAGCACTAAGTATAACAGGTTGTTTCATACCCATTTTCTCACACTCATCTATGAGCACTTTCCTCAAAATTCGCGAATTCCAGCTAACAGCCAAGCGGTTTAAGTGCCATGGAATCACTTTGGGCTGAATAATTGCTAGGTTCTTCAAACTTCCTTGATACAACCTTGAAGCTGAATCATCCGAACAACCAGATCTCATTGCTTTTAGCTTTAACCAAGCCCTACTAATATCACTAAAATTAAAAGATGGACTCCTCATTCCTATAGAATTAACCCATATAACCTTATCTTCAGGAGGAAGATTTAAAACTAGGTGTTGCGTCGTTGAGGGATGTACCCCCCAGTCATCACCAAATATTATCCAATCCATTATTAATTACCTATATTAATTTTCTATAAACTTTGATGGCTAATAGCAATATAATTTAAGGGGAATTCTACACCGATTTCATTCCAGAACTAGAACAAGAACAAGCAATTCCTAGTACACAAAATACAATTAACCATCTCGATTTGACCATGCTAAAAACATCAGTACAGCCCAAAGAGAATTAGCATCATTAGTTTCGCCCCTCAAATTTTGCCCCCACAATTTAGTGACCGCGTCAACGTCAAAACAACCGCTTCTTCCCAAGTTTTTTCTGCATAAAAGCGCTTCGGCCCAATCTCTAAGTCCGCCCTTCAACCAATCATTAATAGGCACTGTAAAGCCCATTTTAGGTCTATCCATTAACTCGCGCGGAACATGCTCATAGAGCACTTTCCTGAGGGGCCATTTTGCTTTTCCATTATTTACCTTTTGACTGACAGAACATCGCCATGAAAGCTCAATCAATTCATAATCAAGTAGAGGTGCCCTGACCTCTAGACCCACAGCCATCGAGGCTCGATCCACCTTCGTAAGACAGTCGTCAGGCAAATAGAAAAGCTGATCTTGATATTGTGCTCGTTCAATAAATTTATTTTGTATTGGTCCAGGTATTTTTAATGAGTCAACCCAATGGCGCTCAATACTAGAAAGTAATAATGAAGTTGGATTAGGGCATATCGATAATAAATACTGATAATAAGCCTGAATATTTGGGTTTTCCAAAAAGCGAGCAACTTTCTTTAATTTAAGGTCTACATTAGCCTGTTGTTCCATTGCACCTCTATAACGACCCAGCACCCCATATATTTTATTAATAGTATGTGAAGGTAAAGCATTTATTAAATATGCAGCTATTTTTTGAACAACGCGTGGAAATTTCTGTGTCCTTGATGCTAACTTCTCAGGCACTGTATAACGATTGTAACCTGCAAATAATTCATCACCACCATCACCAGACAAGCAAACCTTGACACTTTCTGATGCATATTTAGAAACAAGAAAAGTCGGTATTTGTGAGGCATTTGCAAAAGGCTCATCATAATACTGAGGAATACTCGGCACTACATTCATCGCATCATGTGAGCTGAGAATAATTTCATGGTGATCTGTACCTATATGCTTCGCAACTGATGCAGCAAATTCAGATTCATCAAATTGCTTTTCATCAAACCCTATTGTGAATGTAGAAAGTTTAGTAGGGCTTACTTTTGCCGCGAGGGCCGTCACTAAAGTCGAATCATAACCACCTGATAAAAATGTTCCCAAAGGTGCATCAGAAATAATTTGTCGTTTAACAGAGCGTTCAAGTGTCTCTTTTAAAGTTTCATGAGCCTCTTGCTCAGTTTCAAAAACGGCCTCTTTAGCCTTACAAACAGAATCATACAACGACCAAAATGACTTAATTCTCCGATCTTCTGAGGGAGGCACATGTTTTAGAGCACCAGTGGCAGAGTCTTGTGCTAAATTTATTGTTAAAACAGTTCCGGCACTTAACTTATATATTTTTTGATATATTGAATAAGGAGCAGGAACATGACCATATCTTAGATAGCTAGCAAGCGAAGCCTGATCAATATTCAAGTTTTTATTTTCAGAAAAAGAGACTACTGAGTTCAATTGTGATGCGAAGGAAAATACACCATCAACCCACCCATAATAAAGTGGTTTCTCACCAATTCTATCGCGAGCGAGGCATAGTGTTTGCTCATTAACATCCAATAGAGCCAAAGCAAACATACCATTACACTTTTGAAGTGCAACCTCCAAACCTCTATGCTGAATTAACGCTAACAGCACTTCAGTATCTGAATGTCCTTCAAACAGGTAACCAACCTGCATTAACTCTGCCTGAAGCTCCTGAAAATTATAAATTTCTCCATTAAAGACAATGACATACCGCCCATCTGCAGAACGCATAGGCTGATGACCGGCATCACTTAGATCTTGAATCGCTAGCCTTCGATGACCCAGCACAACAGGAGAAGATTCTGACAGCCATACGCCCTCTCCGTCAGGACCTCTATGAGCGATACGAGACATCATGATATCAATAGATTTCTTTTTTTGCTCTATGTTTTTTGAAACTGTTATAAACCCAGCAATCCCACACATAATTTATTTTATATTCTCCATAAACCTTCTAACATAAAAGTTACAGCAATCTACCACTCTTGGCATCTTAACTTATAAAACACAAACAACAGTTAATACTGAAAATGAAATAATCATAGAGGTGCTAATTACTGAAATATATAATAATTATTACATTACAGAGTAATCACAGCTTAAGTCTATTTGAGCGATACAGACCTAACACGATAAATAATATTCGTGTATGACAAAAAATATATCGCTAATCAAATAAAATTTTGTGACCATTGACTACTTGATTAAGAACGACAATGTGTTGGAACGACCAGGACAGGACATTTAGCTTTATGAAGAATGCCTTCACTAACACTTCCCACAATAAGCTGATGCATCGCACTTTGCCCATGCGAACCAACCACAATCATGCCCGCATTAAGTTTAGAGGCTTCCAATAGAATAGTCTCCACTGTCGGCCCCTGAACAAGAAGCGCAGTTATATCTATATTAGCCATACGTAAGCGACCGGCTATCTCTTGAATCTGTCGATGCTCACGATGGAATTTTTTTGAACAAGCATCTCTAACTGATTGAGGTCCAACATCATAACCTACAAAATCTGGATCTGGATCAGTAATATGCGTGAGCCAGAGCTTTGAAGACATTGCTATGGCTAATTCTTCAGCCTTTTTAACAATATCATCTGTAGATCCAGAAAAATCGATACACACAAGGATATTCATATTTATTCCATCAGTTATGCAGAATACCAAATAATAATTGATTATATAATCTAATTTCACATAGATCAGAACTATTTACAACAAACATAAAAACACAAGCGACAATTAGAACTGAAAATATATAAACGATGGAGCACCAATGCTTGCTCCGATAAAAACAAATAGCATTAAACTATAAATCGTTGACCGAACCCATAAACCTTGATGATCAATGACTCGACCAATTAAGTTTTCATGCCATATTTTTGGTACAAAATGCATGAAGGCTGAGGCTAAAAGCAGCATATACACCAAAGAACTAACAGCGGATCCTCCAGAAAATTCAAATAGTCCAGTTATATAGGCTGTAAAATTATTCACGTCAGACACCCTAAATAATAACCAACCAAAAACAACTAAATGGAAGTTGATAAATATCTTCAAAGCCATCTTTACACCAAAACGCTCTTCAACCACTATATTTCGTGTTAAGACCAAAATAAGCCCATGAAATGCGCCCCATATAACGAAGTTCCATGCAGCTCCATGCCATAACCCTCCTAGAAGCATTGTTAACACTAGATTTCTAGCAACATACCACTGAGATCCACGGTTACCTCCAAGAGCAATATACAGATAATCACGAAGCCAAGTAGAAAGAGATATGTGCCAGCGGCGCCAAAAATCTGAAGGGTTTTGTGAAATGTAGGGCCTATTAAAATTAATTGCTAATTTAAACCCCATCATTAAGGCCACACCAATAGCTATGTCCGAGTAACCCGAAAAATCACAATAAATTTGGAACGTATAAGCATAAAGACCAATTAATAAATCCCAGGAAGAAAATGCAGAAGGATCTTTAAAAACTTCATCAACAATTAAGTATGCAAGCAGGTCCGCAATAATGATTTTTTTAAATAGGCCAATGAAAACAAGCTTTAAGCCAGCATTAAAATTTTCTGAAGACAAAAAAGTAGGTCGTGATAACTGAGGCAAAAAGTCTTTAGCTCGTACTATTGGCCCAGCCACAAGCTGTGGAAAAAAGGAGACAAATACAGCAAACTTTATCAAGGATTCTTCTGGTTCTAATTGTTTCCTGTAAATATCAATAGTATAGCTAAGAGTCTGAAAAGTGTAAAACGAAATACCTACAGGTAACAAAAGCTGATGGTACCCTATAGGTATATCAAAACCCAAAGCAGCGAAGGCTGTGTGCGAGGACTCTATGAAAAAGTTATAATACTTGAATACAGCTAAAATACCTAAATTAACACACAAACTTACTAGTAACAGAAACTTCCTTTCTTTTTTTGATGTAGCACGATGCATTCTTCGCCCTACAAAATAGTCAATTACTGTAGAGATAATAATAAGACCAGCATACTGCCAGTACCAAGACATATAAAAAAAATAACTACCTACAAGAAGCAACACATCACGTAATCGCTGACGAGAACATACAGCATAATAAAGTAATAAAAAAACAGGCAAAAAAAGTGCAAAGCTAAGTGAGTTGAAAGTCATTTTTAGTTATCACCTGACTCTAAGTTACTTGAAAACTCATATGAGTCCTCTTTAATTTCATTTACTGTATTCGATCTACTAGCAAAGACTTGTAATTTTTGAGCCAAAAATATAGCTAAGAGTCGATGCCCTTCAGGATTAAAATGGACAAAATCAACAAACAACCAACTCTTTCCGTTCATCTCGCTTTCGATATCGATCAAAAAGGCCCCCTCTCTACTTGCTATTTCCCGAACAAGGTCATTATAGTGTTTAATCATAGTTACCCACCCAAGAGGAGACAAATAGCTGTTATACCGGACAAAATTGGTTCGAATTGAAAGCGGCATATCTGAGAGATTACTTGTGTCATGGCTTGCAGCAAAAGTTGTCAACACAGGCTGCACCCCATTTTGCTTAGATGTTTCTAAAAAACTCATGATCTGTAACTCAAAATCAGAGTCATAGGTCTTAGGCAATCGATTTTTCAGAAAACCTTCCAGCTTCAGATTTCCCCCTATATAGTCACTTAAATGCTGATATGCAGATGTGGTTTGAAGAAAAGCTTTGATGTGAGAAATATCAAATATACTATTCCTATTTTCAATTGCCTTTTCCGCTATATTATTAAGTAACGCCCCTTGTTGATACTCAATGATTAAACTCATTTGGTACAGAACAGAAAAATCAGGCCTGTATAGTTTTACATATTTATTTAACAGGTCTATATTACCAGGAATACTCATACCCGCTTTGCTGCCATTTAGAACCTCACACCCCCCTACCCAAAAATCGCAAATTTTATTTGGAAATATTTCCTCTTGAGGCAAGGTAATATGTTCAGCGTGAGATGCAGATGCTATCCAAATCCGGACATTATCTTTTTTATTTTTCTCGATAATTCTACTACGAAATGGAAAAACAGAAGATGGTCCATATTCATGAGATTGACCATTTTTTTTAGAATTAGACTTTTCTTTTTGCTGCTCTTTAACACCAAAAATTGGAGTATTAAAGCCTTTGTGGTAGTGGCGATACTCCAGAGTAAGCTCGCACAACAACATAAATCCTAAAATTGCTATTAATGGGTGTAGAATTGACAATCTACTTAACACGATAATATTTTTCTCATAGTCAAATTAGGAAAACACTTACTTTGGTTAGAAAATAGATAGTGGAAATCAAAGACATCTTTCACAAAGCCAACCTTAAGTAGTCAAGTATTCTTTGAGTGGCAAGTCCGTCACCATATGGGTTAATTGCAGTCGACATCTTCTCATATACGAGGGCATTACATAAAACAGTTTCAACGCCTTCAACAATTGCGTCTGTTTTTGTTCCAACTAGCCTTACCGTACCGACCTTTACAGCTTCAGGCCTTTCAGTAACATCCCTCATTACCAAAACAGGTTTCCCCAAAGAAGGTCCCTCTTCCTGAACTCCTCCAGAGTCTGTTAGGATCAAGTCAGATTTTGCCATCAGCCAGACAAATGAAAGATAACTCAGTGGATCAATCAATTTAACATTTGTTAACCCACCCAATATTTCATAAACAGGTTTTTGCACATTTGGGTTTAAGTGAACAGGATAGATAAAATCCCAATCCTTATGACTTTCAGCCAGTTTTTTAATTGCATTGCACAAATCAACAAAACCTGAACCAAAATTCTCTCTTCTGTGCCCTGTTATCAAAATAAGTTTTCTATTGCTATCTGTGACTCTGTCAAAAACATCCGAACCAAAATTTTTAATCCAAATAGCCTCAGGGAGTTCATCAACCTTCTCTTTTGCTATGTGTAAGGCATCGATAACAGTATTACCTGTTTCCAAAATGTCTTCTGAGTTTATATTTTCCTTTTTCAAATTCTCAACGGCCACCTTGGTCGGAGCAAAATGGAAGCTAGTCAGTCTTCCCACTAGTGCTCGATTTCCCTCTTCCGGAAAAGGGGCTCGTAAATTGCCAGTTCTTAAACCTGCCTCTACATGACCTACTGGTACACCTTCATAGAAAGCAGCCAAACTCGCTGCAAAACAGGTTGTTGTATCTCCATGCACTAGAACAACATCGGGCCGAGCACTTCTAATGATTTCTCCTACTCCGCATAATGCATCTTTAGTAACATCATACAAAGTCTGCATTGGTTTCATTAAATCCAGATCATAACTTGGGTCAATGCCAAATATATCCAAAACTTGATCTAACATTTCACGATGCTGGGCCGTAACACAAACAACGGATTCAAAATCAGGGTCCTGTTCTAAACCCAGTACAACTGGAGCCATTTTAATGGCTTCAGGGCGAGTACCAAAAACTGTCATTACTTTTATAGTCATAAAAACACTACATCGAATTCAGAAAACATCATTAAACATTTAAATATAGCGATAAAAATAATAAAGTGATCGCCATATCTCTAGAAACTATTCAAACTCGTAACCAAACAACTCTATATCTTTTTTATATATTTCACTTACTAATGCTTTTGTTTCAGCATTATAGTAACTACGAAAATCTTTTTTTCGTTTAGATACATTCAACTTCTCAAATTCAAATTTTTTATTCAGCTTTTCAGTTAAAACTTGTGAGACCTCATCCATCTTTTCTAGTTTACCAATATAATCCACAAGTACATTTTCATTTTCATCACAAATAAACCAGTATTGAGGCTGAAATACAACATCTTTTTTACTAATATCGACAACCGTAAGCCACTCTTTTACAAACCGCTCAAAAGACTCAAAACAATCATTTGAGAAATCTTCATCGGCATTCGGTTGCACCAAGTCCGTGCCGCCCTGTTTAACAAAATGATATGCCGATACAGCTCTATCCCAAGGGTTTCGAACAATTGCAAACTTAAAATACTTGTTAAACTCCCTTTTAGATAAGTCCCGATAAAACTGCGCAGTGAAATGGCCAATATTTTCACCATAAATGGCCCGAGAGACACTTGTGCCAGCTGCCTTTGGTACATGTATAAAAAGACACCCTGTAGATTTAATTGGTATATCATAATAATCTGACATACCAATCAAAACTTCAAATTTATCTCTAACTCTTTGCGGCAAAAACCGAAAATATAACGCCTTTAAAATACCAATCATCAATTAACCCTCGAGCATTCCTTTACAACAAACGTCTAAATTTGAAAATATTATTTAACAATGAATTCATTCGCTATACCGATACTATATTCTGACAAGAATACGACTTAGCATAATAAGCTCATCTATTAAAACAACTATCCATTAATAAAGTCTAAATATTTTTCAAATGACACATCCCAACTGTATTTGTCTTCCACAAATTGCTTCCCTGCAGAACCAAGACTTTCACGTGTTTCTATGTTTGATAATAAATGGGCTAGGGCTCTCAAACAACTGTTCTTGCTCTCAATCAGCATTAAGTGTTTTTGGTCCCCCCCCTGTACACCAGCATTAGCCACTTCATTCGCTATAACGGGCCGCCCAGCATACATAACCTCCAATAATTTATTTTGCTGTCCTGCGCCCTCAAATAAGGGAATAATAAAAACATCAACAGTATTCACATATTCCCATATATCATCAACTGTACCTGTAACCATAACGCCGTCATGTAATGCCAGTTCTTTTATCTCAGTAACGGGGTCTCTTCCGATTATATAATACTTCAAATCTCCATATTGGGACTTATATTCCTTAAACACTTCAAATACCCATTTAGCCCCTGTGATATTTGGTGGATAACTCATATTACCCAAAAAACCAATACTCAAAACTGACTCATCAATACTTCGCGTGTGATAGTCATTTATTTTGATTCCATTGGGGGCAACTTTTATATCAATGTCTTTATTAAGATACCTTTGAACATGCTCTTTGTCTTTATTTGATATATAAGCCGAGCTACCACAGACACTAAGTAACCAAAGCTCCCAGCGACGTATTTTGTAAAAATCCAATAGCTCTAAAATATTGAAATTAGATACATACCGTGACTTGATCAAACTTAATGAATCAATAAAATCAATACACACCCGATTTCCTGGCAGCCCCATTTTCAACAAGTATCTTAATTCATGCGCATTCTTCGCGGTTGCAAAAATAATTCTATGGTAGCTATGCTCTTGAAACCTATCATATATGTATTTCGCATTTTCTTTAGCGTGATATGAAAACATAGCGTGTGGAATCGAAAACGGATTCAAAAAAGAGGCTACAGCATGAAGGCGCCTTCTCGAAGATATACTCTTTTCTGTATCATCAATGATTTCAAGACTGTGAAAAAAACCGCTTACCTCAGCAAGCGCTACATCATCTACTTTGCCTTCTGATAGTATGACAATTCCATCCAATATATATCGCTTTGATAGCATTTTAAGTATTGAATAATACCTAATATTGAAACCATTTAGTCGTTCAGGAAAAGGCAAAGCGGGTAATATAATTAGTAGTTTGTCCATTTTATACTTATCTTGATTTTTTTAGAGATTGAACAGCCGTAAAGGGACGGCTAATGATAGAACTAAAAAGCCGTTTATCCTCAATATTAAGCAAAGGAGAAAACAATAACATCGCCAAAAACACTACCATTAACATCAAATTAAATGCGATAGAAGGTAGTAAGGGTAAATCGACCAAGATTGAAACAACCGATAAGGCTATTGCAATTCCTAGAACTTTACAAATAAGCCCCCACTGTAATTCCATACTATAAAGTTTATTAGACCAATGATAAATAAAGTAAAATCTCACTGCCAAACCGATAAGCGTACTTATAGCAGCCCCTAAAGCACCAAACGAAGGTATTAAGCAAAAATAGCATGTAACCACGACCACAACACCAATCCACTCCGCAAATGCTTTATATTTCGTTTTTCCCTTATACAAAATTCCAAACATACAAAAGTTGGACCAAATATTAAAAATATAAGCTAACACAATTATTCCCACTAAATAATATGCTTTAACGAATTCTGGTGCAGCCATAATTCTTAAAAGATCTTTAGATAAAACAGCAAACCCTAGGGCCACTAGAATAATAAAAACTTGTGACCTTCTAAATACTTCCTGAAATTGCTTAATTGCATCTGGCATTTTAACCACTTCATAACGCCTTGAATCCCAAGCCTGAGAGAACGGTGACCAAGTAAATGCAACCAACATAAAACCAAATTTGTACGCTAAAGAATATATACCCACCTCTGCAACACCCGCATACTCTTTGACGAGCAGACGATCCCCATAAGTTGATAAAAATAGCGCGACAGATGAAAGCATTAAAGGCCATGAAAAAGATAATATTTGCGATATTAACTTGGTCGAAAATTTGAAACCCGTTTTAGAAAGTAGGTAGATAGAAAGCATTAAGCCATGAATTGAAGTAAATACAAAAACTGAATAAACAACACCTTCTACGTGCATATCCTTATAAACTACAAAATATAAGTTTGAACATATCGCAAGTAATAACCTAACTGCCGAAAAGAACACAAATAACTTGGGTTTTTGGAGCGCCCTTATGTAAGCCATAGATATGCCAGTCATCGCTTGAAAAACAAGTGATGAGCCATACATAATAATCAAATCCGAACG
>Ga0105348_1001613_pt1 | contig 14833 bp, 10 predicted proteins | sample EN8Hudsemesocosm_2_FD_83504 | JGI IMG/M metagenome (GOLD analysis project Ga0105348, IMG submission 83504) | Methane-oxidizing microbial communities from mesocosms in the Hudson Canyon - EN8C Hudson Canyon | ecosystem: Environmental > Aquatic > Marine > Cold seeps | place: Hudson Canyon... | reverse complement strand
GCGACGCTCAGCACTACGGTATTGGCATTAAAGAATTATGGGATATCCCACCAGAGCAACACCAAGAAGGGCTAGTAATCCATGGCGCTGGCTGGCCTTTAACTGAATCCAACTCAACAGGCGGCTTCTTTCTTTATCACACAGAAAACAACCAAGCTGTCGTGGGTCTAATTACCGATTTATCATACTCTAACCCTCACGTTAGCCCATTTGATGAATTCCAACGACTTAAGCACCACCCTGTACTGGCTAAACATCTTACAGGTGGCAAACGCGTTTCCTATGGTGCAAGAGCCATTACTAAAGGTGGCCTAAACAGCCTACCAAAAATGACCTTCCCTGGCGGCATAATTGTTGGCTGCGATGCTGGTACACTAGATTTCTCCAAGATCAAAGGCACACACACCGCAATGAAAAGCGGCATGATTGCAGCCGAAGAAGTCGTTAAAGCTATTTCAGCTGATCGCGCTAATGATGAGGTTACTGAGTACACCAAAGCATTCGAAAGCTCATGGGTTTACAAGGACCTTCACAATAGCCGTAACTTTGGCCCAGCCATGCATAAGTTCGGCATGTTTGGCGGCGGTGCATTCAACTATATTCACCATAACATTTGTCCAATCCCTTTCACTTTGCACGACACCGTGGAAGATTATGCGACAATGAAGCCTGCCAGTGAATGCAAAAAGATTGATTACCCTAAGCCGGATGGCCAACTGAGTTTCGCTAAACTCGACTCTGTTTTCATTGGCAACGTCAATCATGCAGAAGATCAGCCTTGCCACTTAAAACTTAAAGACGCATCTATTCCTCTTGGCCACAATCTTGCCAAGTGGGACGAACCCGCTCAGCGTTATTGCCCAGCGGGTGTATATGAAATTGTTGAAGATGAAAGCGGCGAAAAACGCTTTCAGATCAACTCCCAGAACTGCGTACACTGTAAAACATGTGACATTAAAGACCCTGCCCAGAACATCACCTGGGTAACGCCTGAAGGTGGCGGTGGTCCAAACTACCCGAATATGTAATCGCTGTTTTTACATTTAGTTATAAAAACAGAACATAAAAAGGCAGCTTCGGCTGCCTTTTTTATAGCGCAAGTCCACACCAAGGAATCAAGTAAGCCCGCATTACAATCTAGTCACCCAAATCCCTCGTAAAACGCTTAAAATCCAAGCCTCTAGCGTCTACTATTAACTACACTTACAACGACTACTATCAACCACACTTAGAACGACTAAAAAACTCACTAAAACTCCGAAAAATATAAATTCTCTTGAAGGAGAACCTCGTGCTCAATAAAAAACCATCAGATAAAACCTTCTTAGCTATTATTATCCTTAGCCTGCTCACAACTTTATCTGCGTGCGACAACACCGAACAATCTTCAAAAAAACAAGAGCTACCAACCATAAAACCCGTTAGAACCACCACTATTAGCTTCGGCCAGAAAGAGAGCCGCTCATTCCCTGGCGTCGTCGATGCATCGCAAAGCGCCGAAATTGGCTTCAGAGTCGCTGGCGAATTAGATGCTGTTTTCGTCAAAGAAGGCCAAGCGGTCAAAAAAGGCGAAATACTCGCCACCCTGGATCAAACCGATTATAAAATTAGCCTGCAAGGCACAAACTCAGACTACCTAAAAGCTAAAGCCGACTTTGACAGAGCGAGCAAATTAGTTAAAAAAGGCGCTATTTCTCGCGCAGACTACGATCAGCTATCAGCTCAATTATCTGCAAGTAAAGCAAAACTCAAAAGCGCCGAACAAAACCTAAAATATACGGTACTTAAGGCCCCCTTTAATGGCGTCATCGCCAGAACATATTTATCCAACTTTGAGAAAGTCTCAGGCACAGAAAAATTTGCAGCCATACAAGACTTATCGGTACTTGAAGTCGCTATCGACATCCCCGAAAGCATCATGATAAAAGTAAAACGAGGTTCATCTGAGCGCGATGTTTACGCCACATTTGATGGTGCAGATAACCAATACCCCCTGACATTTAAAGAAGTCTCTACCCGTGCCGATGAAAAAACCCAAACCTATCGAGTTCAATTCATCATGGATGCGCCTGATGACATTAATGTACTTCCCGGCATGAGTACGACCGTTTTTGCCACCGAAAAAGACGATACAAAAAGCAGTGAGGATATTTACGTGCCAGCTCATGCCGTCATGGAAGATAGTACTGGACGCTTTGTCTTCATCGCCGAACCAATAGATCAGCACAGCACAGCAATCGTAAAACGCAAAACTGTCGTAGTGGGTAAGTTAAACGAAAACGGTATTCAGATCGTTAAAGGCTTAATACTAGGCGATAAAATCATTACTGCTGGCATGAGCAAAATTTCAAATGATATGACAGTTCGCTTAATGGATGAGGGATAACAATGAGTATCACACGCCTTGCCATTCAAAATAACCGCACCACTCTCGTATTCATTGCCGTATTAATACTGCTCGGCATTCAGGCTTACCAGAGCATCCCCAGAGCCTATGACCCAGGCTTTATTATTCGCGCTACCCAGGTTATCACCTACTTCCCTGGAGGCAGCCCGGAACGCGTTGAACAACTCATTTCTGACAAAATAGAGAAAGTTGTCCAAGAATTACCTGAACTTGACTTTGTTAAAAGCGAATCACGCACAGGCGTATCGATCGTGACGGTCAATATTAAAGAAAGCTATTCCAATATGAGACCTATTTGGGACAGCTTGCGTCGCAAAATAGACAAAGTCAGCGGCGATCTTCCTGAAGGCGTCATTGGCCCTAACGTAAACGACGAATTCGGTGATGTTTTCGGCACTGTAATGACCTTAACTGGCGAAGGATACAGCTATGCCGAATTAAAAGACGTCGCAGAAAATGCCCGCGATGCCCTACTACATATAACCGATGCTGCCAAAGTTGAAATCCTCGGTACCCAAGAAGAACGTATTTTTGTCGAGTACGACAACGCCCGTTTATCTGATCTCAACATCACACCATTGCAACTTAGCCAAATATTATCGAATCAAAATGTCGTGGTACCCGGCGGATCAGTACGCCTAGGCAAAGAGCGCATTGAGTTAGAACCCTCAGGAAACTTTGAAAGTCTGAATGATATTCGCTGGACAACCATTCAGATCCCTGGTTCTGATGAAGTGCTCTACCTGGAAGATATCGCAGATATTAAAAGAGATTACATTGACCCGGCCAAAACACTGGTTAAGAGCACCGGCACTCGCAATTGCCGTATCCATGCGTGAAGGCGGCAACAATATTGAGCTAGGCCGAGACATTACGAAAACAATAAAAGCCTTCGAAGCTCAACTGCCTATCGGCCTTGAATTTAAACTTATCAATTTTTCCCCTAAAGAAGTAGAAAATAAAGTAAATGATTTTGTCTCCAACCTACTTCAAGCGGTCGCGGTTGTTGCAGCGGTCATGCTTTTCAGCCTAGGCCTTCGTACAGGTATTGTTGTTTCAACCTTAATTCCGGCCAGTATGATTGCCACCATATTTGTCATGAATTACTTTGATATCGGCTTAGACCAGATTTCTTTAGCAGCTCTCATTATTGCCCTCGGTATGCTGGTTGATAACGGTATCGTCATGTCTGAAAGTATTATGGTACAAATGAATCAAGGCAAAAATGCAGTTGATGCGGCCGTCAACTCTGCCGATGAACTCAAGATCCCTCTATTAACATCCTCTCTCACCACGTCTGCAGCCTTCCTGCCTATATTTTTAGCCGAGTCTGCCATGGGTGAATACACTGCTGCGCTTTTTCAAGTCGTCACCATTACACTTTTATGCTCATGGCTGCTTAGCTTGACCTTAATTCCGCTACTATGCGTGTTTTTTCTTAAATCAAAGAAAAACCAGGAAGAAAATTTCAACCAAGGCTTTTACCCTATCTATCGCTCTGTATTGTTAATGTTATTAAAGAATAGAGCTATCTCGGTAATTACCGTTCTCGCTTTATTTATGTTCAGCTTACAAGCCATGAAAATGATTCCTAACATATTCTTTCCACCCTCAGACCGCCCCTTCTTCAAGCTTGACATTGAATTACCGACACAAACTGCAATTGAACATACCCAGCTAGTGGTTGCCGACATCGAAGCGTATATGACAACACTCAAAACATCCCCTGAACTACCTCAGGGCATTACTAACTGGATCACCTATATTGGCTCTGGCGGCGCCAGATTTCTATTAACACACAGCCCAAAACCCGCCAGCCCCGCGTACAGCCTCATGGTGATTAATACCACTGGAGCGAATGTCAATCGTGAGATAATGACAAAAATAGAAAACTACATTAACCAAAATCACCCCGATGCACGCCCAACCCTAAGACTTATTGAAAACGGCAAGGCAATCATCAATCCAGTGGAGATCAGAATATTTGGTAAAAATGTCGACCAACTTTTTGCCATCATAGACAAAATAAAACAAAAACTGGCTGAGAATAACAATTTAAAAACGATTACTGACGACTGGGGTCAGAGGATCAAAAAACTCACCGTCGATGTCAATCAAGAACGAGCCAAACGCGCAGGCATTACCAGCCAAGATATCGCAATTTCACTACAGACCAGCCTTAGCGGATATGAGATGACAGAGTTCCGGGAAGGTGAAACATCTATCCCTGTCATTCTAAGAACACGCGCGGCCGACCGACAAGATATTGGAAAAATAGAAGCCCTCTCTGTTTTCTCACAAGCAAGTGGTGAATCCATCCCCTTAGTACAAGTTGCAAACATCAATATAGAATGGGAACCAGCCAAAATACTCCGACGCGATCGCTTAAAAGCGGTTGCTGTCGGCGCACAATTAAAAGATGACTATACTGCTACAGAAGGCTTTTCTGAAATAGATGAGTGGCTCCAGACGTATAGTAAAACCTGGCCCATCGGTTTCTATTATGAGTACGGAGGCGAACTTGAATCGTCCGGATCATCAAGCAAAGCCATCGCCGATAAACTCCCTATTGCTGTCTTCATAATTATAATGCTACTGGTGATGCAGTTTAACTCTTTAAGGAAGCCCTTTATTATTTTAACCACCATTCCACTAGGTGTCATTGGTGTTATCTGGGGCTTAATTATTGCAGATTCTTTTTTTGGCTTTATGACGCTACTAGGCATCATCTCCCTAGCCGGAATTGTTATCAATAATGCCATCGTACTGCTTGAGCGCATCAAAATAGAAATAGAGATAAATAAACTACCGCCTCAACAGGCTATTATTGAAGCAGCCCAACGCCGCATGCGCCCGATCCTTCTCACCACAGCCACCACAGTACTCGGACTAGTGCCTTTATATCTTGGAGGCGGTGAAATGTGGGAGCCGATGGCCGTGGGTATTATGGCGGGCTTATTATTCTCAACACTGTTAACGCTAGGTTTTATTCCTGTACTCTACTCAATACTGTATAGAGTGAGCTTCAAAAACTTTATAAAGTGAGCGTCAGAAACTTTCGAATAGACCGTTTTTAGAGTAGGCATTTTTTAAACAGTAGACACAAAAAAGCCTGCTTACTTTCTATCAGTAAGCAGGCTTTAATTTCTTTACTAGCTTAAGAAGATCTTACTGCCAGATAAGCTTTTGTCTACTGCCATACCATGCCTCTTCTAAAGGCTGATAGGAATCTTCAACAATATTACGCTTGATTTTCATTGTTGGCGTAAGAAAGCCATTCTCTATGGTCCACTGCTCATTCACAACCACCATAAACTGAAGCGCTTCATGCGGATCAACAGTATTATTAACGTCCTTCATCAAAGATAAGAAACCTGACTCAACTTCTTTTCTAAAAGCCGGATCCGCTTGCTTGGCAAACGTCTCATCAGACAACATCAATAAGGCATAGGGTTGAGGTTGCTCAGCACCTGCTACGCAGACCATCTCCAGAGAAACGTTACCGACAATCTTGTTTTCGATAGGTGCCGGCGCAACATACTTGCCTTTACTGGTTTTAAAGATCTCTTTAATACGGCCGGTAATTTTCAAACGACCCGCATTATCAATCTCGCCTTTATCACCTGTTAGCAAGAAGCCATCTTCTGTAAAGCTTTCTTTGGTTTTCTCTTCGTCTTTGTAATAACCCATCATAGTAGCCGGGCTCTTGACTTCGATCTCACCAATCTCAGAAATACGCTGCTCAACACCTGGCATCGTCTCACCAACATAACCCACTTTAGAACGACCAGGCAGTGAAATATGTGAATAGGCAAAGTTTTCAGACATACCATAGCCTTCTAACAACTCTAAGCCCAGGCTACGATACCAATTGATAATATCACCAGACAGAGGAGCAGAACCGCTACCTGCAAAACGACAATATTCAAGCCCAAGAGCCGTTAGTACTTTTTTCTTAACTAAACCCGATACAACAGGAATTTTCAACAAACGATTAAGTTTCTTCGGCGGCATTTTCTTGAATATACCCAACTGAAACTTTGACCAGAGCCTTGGGACGGAAATAAACACCGTTGGTTTAGCGCGACGAAGATCATCCAGAAATGTATCTAATGCATCAGCAAAGAAAAGCTGACCTCCGATATGAATAGAAGACTGTTCCACTGCAAAACGCTCAAATACATGCGCTAAAGGCAAGTATGACAACATTCTATCAGCTTGTTTAATATCAAGCGCCTCAACCACACCTGCCGCTGCTGTTCCTAGCGCTTCAAAAGAAAGCATTACGCCTTTTGGCTTGCCGGTACTACCTGAGGTATAAACAATTGTTGCTAGCTCTTCAGGCTCACGCACCGTATCTTCTTGCATAGGCGCATGTTCTGCGACAATATTATCCCAGCTAAGATAATCAGTTTTAGGGCTAAGAGGATAAGAAATACATGGAAGATCATCAGGTACGCCCGGTTTCATGGTTTCCCAATCATCCAACTTACCTACAAATAAAAGTTGAGCCTCACTGTGCTCCAGGATGTATTTAACGGTCTCATCATTCAATGTTGGATAAAGCGGCACACAAATATGACCCGCCATCCAAATTGCCAAGTCGCTCATAATCCAATGTGCACAGTTTTTAGACAAAATTGCGATACGACTCTTGGGCGGCAAATCAAGAGATTGAATATAACTTGCCATCCTTCTTGCTTCACCAACAGCCCTATTCCAAGTGTATTCCTGGACAACACCATTTCCCATTGGTTGGGTTAAATAGATGTCATCCGCCTTCGCCTTTTCCCAGCGATATACCTGCTCAAGAGGCAGCTTTACTTTTTTCAGAGAAGTCATGGTGGTATCAGTAGCCCTATTTTTTAGTTTAGATAATTCCGTCTGTATTCCAAGAGTATTGCTTGAAGTTCGCCATAATAGAAGGTGTAAGCAAAAATTAAAATAAAAAACTGTAAAACACCCAAAAAACTTAGTATTTTGTTTACCTGAAAACACATTAAATACTAAAACCATCCACTTAATTTCGTTTAATACTCATGCGCTATCAACCAACACCACCTGATAAATCGCCTCCCAAAAGCTCATTTTTATCAGAAGATGTTATTTTTGACCAAAGCACCTTATCAAAAGCATTAAACTGTCGAAAATGCAGGAAAGGAAAGATGCTTCCCTCTATTGAAGAAGGGGATGTCGAATATACAGATAATTTTGTCTGTAGCCACTGCCAACATCATGACACGATCCCAACGCGGGGCCTCTTATTTAGTCAGGCATTTACCGGTTTATCCGGCATATGTCTGTGCATCTATCTTCTTATTATTCATTTATCCCGACTTTTTAAAGGTATTCAACATGATGATTTACACAATGCATTTCAAAACTCAGGCTTAGTGTTCATCTCTGGCATTTTTTTAGCTGGTTTTATATTTATATTATTTAAAGCCCAAGAAGGTTTCCTACACCGCCGAAAATACACAAAAGCAATTTAGCGCCGCGCCCCTTAAATGCAGCTCAAAAGTAAGACATAATCGTCTTTATAAATGAGTAGATAGCACTTTTCACACCGTCACTACTCTCACCCATGAGTAGTACGTTTAATATAACGGATACTGCCATCAACACACCTAATAAGATTGTCAACCAATTCACACGCCGATATTCAACAATAGTCTCAGTTTCAATCACGGGCGAGCCTGATGATACCTGTTTAATTTCAGTCTTTTTCTCCACTACCAAGGGCAGAAGTTCGGACACAATAGACTCGACACTCTGAGGCCTATACTCTCTTCTTTTTGACAGCATTCGACTAACAAGCTTTTGGATATCGAAGGGCAATTTGGTGAAAATCTGAGTTTTAACTAGATTCCCTTCTTTAAAAGAAGGCGGCACCCCTGTTAAAGCATGATGAAAGATGGCGCCTAAAGAGTAAATATCTGATAACTCATCTCTATTATTATTAACGTCGCCATACCAATTGGCTTCTTTTGCTTTAATACGATAATGCTCATCCAAGCCAAAATCGCTAATTTTCACTTGCATATCCGCCGTTAGCAAAATATTACTAGGGCGTAAATTACCATGAAATATCCTATTTTTGTGGGCAAAAGCCATGCCCTTACATAACTGAATAGCAAGACTCAAAAACCACTGAAACTCCATTGGCTCAATTAAACGGTCCTGGAGACTGCCACCTGAAACATACTCCATCACGATAATGAAGACACTATCATTTTTGGAGGTCCCCAAAATATTCACCAGATTAGGGTGCTTTAAGCTATGTAATACTTTGGCCTCTCTGTAACCGGTAAAAGTGGATATACGCTTTTTTATTACCATCAATTTATGCGAGCCTTTATCTTCATAGAGATACACCGCACCAAACTTGTCCTCTTGCATGACATCCAGTAAACCAAACTTTTGTTGAATAGCGGCCAGGCCTTCCCCTGCGCGACTCACTTTCTCTTCCGCTATGTGCTGACCTTTCATCGCTAATAGCAATTGGGTTTTCACTATTTCAACAGACTCTGGTCTATCTTCAGGCGCAGGGGCCAAACACTGTTTAATCAAAGAATCTAATGCAGGCGAAATACTTCCATCCATCTGACTAAGCGATACATTCTCGCCGCTTGGCAATACACCCGTAAAGAGCTCGTACATCACCACACCAATTGAATAAATATCACTTAAGGTTGTCGTTTGAGCGATACCTTGGTGTTGCTCTGGCGCCATATAAGCTTCGGTCCCCATAATTAAACGACTTTCATCCGGGCTCATTTCCTTTTCAGCCTGAAAGAATGAAGCAATACCAAAATCAAGAAGACACGCAAAGCCTTCTTTATCAACAATGACATTGGCTGGTTTTATATCTCGGTGAATGACGTCAAATTTGTGCGCATAGCCCACGCCTTTACAGATCTGGATAGCGATATCTACTTTTTGATTAAAGTCATATACATTATCTCTTATGGCATCTGCTAGGTTAATCCCTTCCACGAACTCCATAACAAAAACAGGACGACCCTTACTCGTCGTGCCACGATCTATCACATGAATAATATTTGGATGATTTAAACGCGCAATAATTAAAGATTCACGCTTAAAAAGTTTGATAATTGAAGGGTTATCAGAAAGCGTTGCCGACAGAACCTTGATAGCAACAGGACGGTCAAGCGAACGCTGAATGCCACGATATACCGTCGCCATTCCGCCTTCGCCTATTTTATCCAAATACTCGTAACTTCCTTCTTTCATAACTTATTCCAAAATAGCTCAGAGCATTAGATAAACAGAATCAAAAAAACAATCGAAAGCATAATCAACATCAAAAGCATGGGCCGGCTTTTCAAATGCCTGGTATAGGCTTTTTTATCAAGGGGCTGGCGATAGCTGCCCAGGAGTTTTGATTTCAATTGATTAGGTGTTGGAAAGACTGCACTCGAAAACTGGGAGCCCCGTTTAAAATCAGAGGAGCGTATAGGCCTATCATCAGCTTGAAACTGAACCAAAGAGAAGCTCACGTTATCAGGCGCCCCACCGGCTAAAACTTGTTCAAGTAAAGATTCGCCAGCATGCTCTAAAGAATCCGCCTGAACGACAGTCTGATAAATCACTTCATCGGTCAAAACACCCGACAAACCATCGGTACATAAAAGTAAACAATCGCCCTCATGCAACTCCCCTAAACTTTTAGGTATTTTATCTAAAGTCATTAAACCTAAAGCTTGAGTTAACTCATGCTGACCAACATGTTCTCTGAGCTCTGTCGCGTCAATACTGCCTTGCTGATAAAGTAAATTAGCTAAATTATGGTCAGACGTCAGCTGGCAAATACCTGTCGAGTCAAGTAAATAGGCTCGACTATCGCCCACCCATGCTAGCTCAAATTGATGACCATCAAAGCGACAAGCGACCACTGTACTCGCCATTCCGGCCAATTCGCTCTGCCCGCTTTCGGCCGACACTATCGCATCATTCGCCCCCTCAATCGCAACAGAAAGTGCTTGTCCCTGCCTAACTCGACGCTCTATAGTTTGCACAGCAAGCTGACTTGCAATATCCCCATGCACATTACCGCCAACACCATCAGCAACAACCCACAAACCAAGACTTTCATTATTAACTAGGCTGTCTTCATTGCGTTCACGCACAAGACCCTGGTGGCAGATAGATTTAGATACCAACATAATTTATTTCAAACGTTCCTTATTACCGAATACATACAACATGCAATATACGACACACAAGCTAATATTAGAGACCTTTTGCATGGTTTCCAGCAAGCACCTTCAACTCAGCTTTCTCAATCGAGAACTAATACTATTATTATTTGATACAAGTATAGTCAACTCATAAATATTTAACTGCAAATGATGAATATTTATCTTGATTAAATTTCAGTTTCAATCAGTTACAAAAAATTTGCACGGAAAGTCGAAGACCCGAAACTTAGCGCTATACTTTAAATAAATCTATTTCAGGTCAGACATGCCAGAGCCTGATTTTAAGACTAAAAACATGAAGACCCAACGCGATCAGTTGCAGGAAAACATCTATGTTAAAGCTTCAATTCAGGGACCGACGAAGAGAATCGGTATGGTTAGTCGATCAAACTTTCACCATTGGCAAAGCCGCTTCCAATAGCCTCATGATCGATGACGATAGTGTTCTGGATTTCCATGCCGAGATCATTAACAAGAACGACAAGTTATCCATAAAAAACTTGGCGAACCCTCAGGAAAAAGCAAAAGATAGCTTATTCATTAACGGTCAAGTTGTCACCGAGCAGTCACCGTTAAAAGCTAAAGATGTTATCACTCTTGGTAAAATTGAGCTTGAGCTAATTGACCCTAAAGCCTTAATTGAGCAACAACACTCAGCAGCGACGACCAACTATTCTAATGGCTGGTCAATTTATTCTAACGCCAGCTGGTTAGAACAAAACCGTTTCAAAATTGATAAAAAAACGATCATTGGCCGCGACCCTGAATGTGATATCACCTTACCTCTTGATCATCTATCCAGAAAACATGTCGCTTTAGAAATTAGAAGCGGATTTCTTTTTATACAAGACTTAGGTTCCTCAAATGGTACCTTTCTAAATGGGCAGCAAGTTACTTCATCGCAACTTAAAACCGGTGACAAAATAAAACTGGATGTACTCACCTTTGAGGTAAGTGGCCCATCTCATGACCCAAACAAAACCATCATTCGCACAGCCCCTGCACAGGCTACGCCAAAACCTGGTCTAGCAAAAGCTAAATCAAGCACCGCTGCGCCTGCAAAGAGTGCACAAGTAAAAGAGAGTCAAAAGAAACCCGCTCAAAATAAGAGCAATTCAAAAGTCCCCAAGAAACGTCTGGCAGCAGATGGAAAACAAGATTGGATATCGGGTGATAAGCCCAATAGCAACCAACTCAAGCCTCAAAAGAGCAATAGCATGTTAATAGTCGGCGTGGTGATTACGCTGGCCGTTATCGCTACTGCCTTTTTCACGCTGACTAAATAAAACGTAAGAGACCACTGCCTGTGCGAGAAGCAAAAGTCTCTTATCTGAAAAACACTTCTACTTAAACCTTATAAACTCTTTTGTAATAGTTGAATCAACTTGCTTAAAGCATCAGATAACTCGCTAACAACAAGCTCGTCATAGTCTACCTTAAGCCATCGTTGATGTTTATCTGCTGGATGATATACCCAGCAGATATATTCTTTACTTGAGCACCCAAATTTCAAAAAAGGGTCCTGACCCAACACATTCAAGGTATTTGCACTCAGGGTGGGTAAACCTTGATCATAGCTTTTTTCTTGAATGACTAAGGTAGAACCTTTAACAGAGAAACCATAAACTATGCCCTGTTTAACACCGCTTTTTTTCAGGCGTGAGCCAGTATAGGGGTGAGCAGCAAGTAAGCTATTTATTTGCATTACTAAGGCGTGCTCTGGACTATTCGTTAAATACAAAGCTTGCAGTGACTTAATATACCCATCCCGTTCGGCATTAGACGATAGAGAAAGCTTAACCGAACCTTCTTTTTTCTGAGTAGCGCGCGCGCTGTTTTTTTGTTCTTCTGAACGCGTTATCAGATTAAGTGCCCGAGCATAAAATTTACCGGCCTCGCCTGCCCGAACCACATACTCTTCAAGAAAGTCCTGTGCCTTCTGATAGTGCTTAAGCTGCATATTAAGCAAACCATTAAAATACAATGATTCAGCGGGTAATCGAACATCCAGCTGACTCAAAGCATCAAGCTGGCCTTCAACTTTTCCCCATTGCGTTTTTTTAACGGAAGATTCTATTGCCAGCATCAAGCGTGCTGCTTCATGCTGAGGAGGTAGATTAGTTGCAAAAACAGGGAAAGCAAATGTGAATATAGCAAAGATCACAACGCTAGATATCACAGGATTAACCTTTATAAAGACAGGTTTCATAAAGATAAGCTTCAAAGCGATTCACCTTTTGATGGAGAGAATTCCAAAACTATTAAGCTCTGAATTCTACGCCAACAAACAGTAAATTATAAGCTGAAGGGTTGAAAATTGACTACAGGTTTGAAAATTGACTACAGGCTTGAAAATTAACTAAGAGACACACACTAGATTTGCTTCATCTAACATAGCATGCACAACTTTATCTGACATAACCTTATCAGAGGGTTCTCCAGCTTGACTTGATGACAAAGGAATCACGGTAATCACCGAATCAGCCTCTTCCTCATCAAAAGAAATTGCATCAATCAGAGTCGGAACATTTAGCGTCCTTGTCGACTCAATAATAACAGGTTCAAGATAAGACGTTTCAGGATTTTCGGGTATCAGCAGTTCTTGCTCGACCTTAATAAACTCATCTTCACTTAGGGTTTTCTGGGTTTCAATATTAGCCAAGATTTCACGTTTAACAGCATCCACTTCAAGTTCATCAGCCAAAATAGGCTCATTCACAGCAAGCCCTGCTTGCTCAACAAGTATATTTGAAGAAGCCTCATCAAGTGCCATTGACTTAGCGTCTGTCACACTTGCCATAAGAGAAGACTCAGTCTTGAAAGCTTGAATATCAGTTTTTGGCTCTTCATTGAAAAACTCACCGATATAATCATTCAAAATTTTCTCTGAAGGCGCCACGCTATGGTTTTTTGACAGAGAACTTATTGACTGACGGCTTACTGACAGAGAGCTTATTGGCTGCAAGCTTGGTTCTTGTTCTACCTTCACCCTTGCCGCCTGCAGAGGAGCAGTCACCACCGACGCCTTAAGTGCTGATAAACGTGTAGCCATAGTGGGAACAGGCAAACGATTTTCTTGATCCACACCCGATAGTGTTAAGGACTGATAATAAGCTTGATAGCAGCGATAAACCTGAAATGCTAACAACCCTACTAATACAGCGGTAGTTACCTCTAGCATATGAATAAACATAGTCATGAATACACATTCCCTTCCGATAGGGCTAGCTAAGCGTGCATAGCGAGAATACAAAAGATCCATTTAATTCGCTGACAAACTTAAGCTGTTAATTTTATTTTTACTGCATTTAACTAGTAATGATTAAATTATACTCAAATAACTCTAACAAAAAGTGACCTACTGGTCATTCCAAAAAATAAACTTTATTCATTTTTCTTTGAAGACTTGATTTAAATTAAGTTATTAGCCCTATGTTTGAATTCATCACGCTTAAGGCTCATTGAAAACAGGACTCACTGAAAACTCAAAACATCAACAGCTTTAATTTTTATTAAACGAGAAGCTTAACCTCTCAGAGTCAAAATCAGCATGTATAGGTTCTATAACAGGCATTGTTTTTGTCGCCTCTATAGAAAGATGACTAAAACGTTCAACCTTACCATGCAAGCCTTGCTGCCCGGCTAAAGCCACTACCACACTATTATACTGTTTACTGGCCGTTTGCATTGTGCCGCCTAATTTATTAAGCCTGTCTGCCAACAAACAAACCTGGTTATATATATCGCCTGCACGCTCACCCATCTCTCGAGCTCCCGCATGACTTCGCTCTAACACCCAAAGGTTAGAAACGGTTTTCAATATTGGCATTAAAGTACTATGAGAAACCAACACAATGCCCTGCCTATAGGCATAATCAAATAAGTCATGACTAAAACGCATTGCTTCTATATAAGCTGGCTCTATAGGTAAAAACATCAACACAAAGCTAGGGCTATCAATACCCAGCAACTTACTGTAATCCTTGCCAGACAGACCATTTACATGGTTTTTCAAACATTGTATGTGCTCTTTCATCGCCGCTTCCTGCTCAACCTCCGTTGCGGCAGAAACTGCGGCGGTATAGGCAAGCAGTGACACTTTACTGTCAATGATAATATGTTTGCCATCAGGTAGGTTAATCACAAAATCTGGAAAATTATGCTTCCCATTCGCGTCTTTAAAGTGCGCCTGTGAGTGATAATG
>Ga0105348_1001609_pt1 | contig 14844 bp, 16 predicted proteins | sample EN8Hudsemesocosm_2_FD_83504 | JGI IMG/M metagenome (GOLD analysis project Ga0105348, IMG submission 83504) | Methane-oxidizing microbial communities from mesocosms in the Hudson Canyon - EN8C Hudson Canyon | ecosystem: Environmental > Aquatic > Marine > Cold seeps | place: Hudson Canyon... | reverse complement strand
CCATGGAAATAATGACGGAGTATCGCCCATCGAGTATGAAAAGCAGTATTTTGAGAAGCTATTAAGTGTCTAGGAAACTAGGGGCTTGCCATACTGCTTATACCTGCAGCAGTGAGCCTTACACTCTTTGCATGGTTGCTGTCGCTCCATCCCGCAGCAGCTGGCCGTGTTTATGCCGCATATGGTGGGGTATACATTTTTGTTGCAATATTATGGCTTTGGGGCGTTGAGGGTATTAAACCTACCACGTGGGATATCGTGGGTGCCTCAGTTGCGCTAGTTGGTATGGCCATTATTATGTTCGCACCAAGAAATGCATAACCAGTACAACCGTGATCGCCCACAAAATGGCCGGCGGGCAGGACCGTCACTGCTACTCAGTTAGGCCAATTATGTAAGTGTTATGCACAAAAAATCAGATATCATGAAAGGATGTTCAATGGAAAACGAGTTAATTTTTTACCCTGTAATTGCCCAAATTATTCTTACGTTCGTTGTTTATACGTTATTACCGATAGCCAAAAAGCGCGTATTAAAAACGGTGGAGGTCGATTTAGCGCGTAGGGCACTTCACAATGATGCATGGCCTGATAATGTTCTAAAAATATCTAATAATGTGCAAAACCAATTTGAATCTCCCGTCTTGTTTTATGCCATCTGTTTTATGTTATGGGCTTTAAATGTGGTTAGTCTTTTTGCACTGCTTGTCGCTTGGGCTTATGTGATTTTACGTGTTGTTCATGTATTTGTTCATACGGGTTCAAATGAAATACCGATTCGTAAAAAAGTATTTATGGCTTCTACCGCTTTGCTAATGGTGCTTTGTGGCTGTGTTATTCAAGGACTGTTGGTGGCAAACTAAAGTAGGCAATCAAACTTTAATAGCCAAACCTCAATAGCCAAACCGATCAGCAGGCTTTGCAAGCTGGCCGTTTAACAGGTAAATGCCTGATGGAGTATTAATTGAAAATTACTGGAGAATGTTTTTGCGGCGAAATTAAATACCAGATGAGTGGCGTCTTACGTGATGCGCGGTCTTGTCATTGTTCCCGATGTCGTAAAGCGTTCAGTTCCCAAGCATCAGCTTATGCACTTGTAGAGCCTCAAAATTTTCAGTGGTTGTCGGGTGAAGAGCTGCTTACCTCCTATGTCGGTCAGCATGGTTTCGGTCTGCAATTTTGTCGTAAATGTGGCTCTACACTTTGCGGTATATATAATGACGCTATACATGGTGTGACGCTGGGTTGCGTTAATGGTGACCCAAAAGTTGAACTAGGGAGGCACATCTATGTAGGTTCAAAAGCCAGCTGGGAAGTTATCCCAGAAGGTGTACCCCAGTACCTAGAGGGCGTACCTGAAAAGATATAAGTAGTGCGTTAGTTGCTTTATTATTATGAGCCATTAGGCATAGCAAGGAAGTTTTATATGTTACCCATTATTATTGGCCTTATATTAGCTGCAAGCATGGCCTTTTTAGCAAGGGTCACCCATTTTGATCGTGACCGTAGTTTTTATGCTGTTGTACTAATTGTTATCGCCACTTATTACGTTCTCTTTGCCTGTATTGCAAATGAAGCTATTCTTACAGAAATATTGTTTGCCAGTATATTCTCAGTTATTGCGATAGCTGGAGCGTTGCGCTGGCCGTTATTATTGGGTGTGGGTATTTTCATGCATGGTGTATTTGATGTAGTGCATGGCTATATTATAAGTAACTCTGGCGTACCCGAATGGTGGCCAGCATTCTGCGCAAGCATTGATGTGGCTCTTGGTCTTTGGGTAATTTATTTGGTTAAAAAGGATAGGGTGTTCTGAATGAAGGCGATGAATTGTAAGCAGTTAGGTGGGGCATGCGAAGAGGTATTCCATGCAAATACATTTGACGAAATGGCTGCGTTGAGCAAACAGCATGGAATGGAGATGTTCCAAAATAAAGATGAGGCTCATCTTAAAGCAATGGAAAAAATGCAGCAGCTAATGCAGCAACCGGAAGCCATGAAAGCATGGTTTGAAAGTAAAAGAAAAGAGTTTGAAGCCTTGCCTGAGAGTTCATAGCCGGGCTTTCAATGGTCGTTCGTAAACATATGTGGCGAGGCGACTTAAGTGCGGCGCGACTAGCGTCCGTTCGTTTGGTGTTAGCTGCTCAAGCGAGTACTTATATTATCGTCACTCGAGCTAGGGTTATGGTTGGCGAGTGACAAGCTACCTTCTAAAACGTGTGCTGAATAAATTAAGCGCTCAAACGTTTTATTAAACGGTAGAAATTACTTCTATTTACGCCGAGCTCTCTTGCCGCAGCGGCTTGGTTGCCTTTATGTCGTTCGAGTACTGTTTCTATAAAAGTACGCTGAAACTCATTTAAGGCTGTTTTTAGATTTCCTTGGGCTGAAAATTGCAGTGTACACTCATCTGAATATGCAGGCGAAATAGCGTTTGATGAGTGGCCGGCTTCGGCTATTTGTGAGGTTAGAGTTAAATTATTTTTGATATCCAGGTGTGAAGCATTGATTGTGATGGAACGTTGGTCTCTCCCTTGTCCAGCGATTGCTTTAAGTGCCGACCGGCTAAGCATATGCTCTAATTCACGTACATTGCCAGGCCATTGGTAATTGGCTAGCGCTACCTTTGCATCGGGTGTGAGTCTAAGGCCTTGAACACCTAGGCGTTTTTGATTGGTTTCGAGTAAAAAACCAGCCAGTAATAATATGTCATGAGCTCTTGCTCTTAGTGGTGGTACTTGAACGGGGTAGACGCTTAGGCGGTGATAAAGGTCAGAGCGAAACCTGTTTTCGGCGACTTCATTTTCCAGGTCTCTGTTAGTGGCTGCCACAATGCGCACATTTGATTGAATATTTTTATCCGAGCCCACCCTTTGTATTTCGCCGCTTTGTAGTGCACGTAATAATTTGGGTTGGATAGAAAGCGGTAATTCACCAATCTCATCTAAAAATAAAGTGCCGCCATCTGCAATTTCAAATTTACCCGCACGATCACTTATCGCGCCTGAAAACGCGCCTTTTACATGCCCAAAAAGTTCGCTCTCAGCAATATTCTCTGGCAGTGCTGCACAGTTTATATAGATTAATGGTCCTTCGCTCCTAGGGGAAGATAAATGAACCTGGCGAGCGACTAGCTCTTTTCCAACCCCTGTTTCTCCTGTCACTAATACCGTTAAGTGAGACTGCGCAACGATGTTTATTTCATCTTTTAGTTTAAGCATGGCAGGGCTTTGGCCAATAATTTCATTCTGTGTTTCAGCGAGCAAAGTTTGGCTGATTAATTGATGGTGCTGCGCCTTTTCTTCCAGTGATGTCATGCGTTCAGCGGCTTTTACAGCGGCTTCAGTCAGGTGGATAAAAGTGCTGAGCTCATTCATGTCAATTTTCTCGAAGGTGCCCGGCTCCAGCGCATCAAAGGTTAACAGCCCCCAGGGTTTTTCATCTATATAAAGGGAGATGCCCATGCAGTCATGCACATCTAATTTATGGTGGATATTTTCAACTAAACCGGCGTAGGGGTCTGGTAAGTCTGAATTTGACTCAAAGTGAATGGGCTGTCGGGATTGAATGGCCAGACGAAAACGAGGATGATCACGTATGACAAAGCGGCGGCCGAGTACATCTTCACTCAAGCCTTTGGTTGCAAGGGGCCTAAGCTGCTGACCTTCTAACTTGAGAACCGCTGCGGCATCAAATGGAAAGATACCTTGCATGGCATCCAGAAGCCTTTGATAACGCTGATGAGCAGGTAGGTCTCTAGGCAAATCTGAAATGATCAATGTGATTGCATCAAAAAGTTCGGTTTTTGTTGTCATAGTTACCACGCACTCGTCTAAATGACCTCATATTTTGAGTGCCATTATGAAATAATAAATAGTTAAACGTATATATATCAGCGGCATATAGTGTGATCCGGACCATGTGTAGCAATAAGTACTTGTCACCAATGTCGGGTGAAATTATGGCAGGGCTTTAGCACTTGCCATATGACAGAGGTCAAATATATAAGAGATAGAGGCGCATCTACCTACTATGGTTCGTTCCAGTTCATAGGGGGGGGATGTGCTCTGGTATTCAGAGATAAAGAAGAAAATTACGGTGATAAAAGAGAAGTTTGTTATCGATGAAATAAACTAAATTGGCATTATCCGCTCTAGATTTGGCAGTGGGTTTAGGCGCTGGATCCGGAGTAAGTGGTATTGCGTTCTGAGTTTAAAACTCAACAGTCTTGAGTGCCAAAAGATGAAGGATAATTTTCATTTTTGATGAACGGTTTTATATGCCTGCGGCTAGTGTCTATTGAATTTCCTTACTTAAATGCGTTTCTGTCGATTTCCCTTCTTGTCTATTAAAGTCCTTTCTTAGTTTGTCTTGATTTGGTGTTGTCATAATAACTAACGGATGTCATAAAGACATCTTTATGGTGTTGTTTTTATGAGCGCGTAATATTTTAATTTGTTTAAAAACAATGGTTTGTATTTTGGTATGTATCTTGTAATAGCTTAAGTGAGAAGTGGGAAATATGAATGTTATGTTGTTTTATTTTTCTTAAATTGAGTAGCAAATCCAGAAGGATAATAGGGCTTGAGCAATAAAATGAAGGGCCTACAAAACTTATTTTGTAGTGTTTTTATAAACCAGGAGGCAATCAATGGCTGATAACTTTACCAAAGGGATGGCCCGAAATATCTACTACGGAGGTGGGGTGTTTTTCTTCCTGTTACTCCTAGGGTTAACGTTTGACACGATGCTGGTTTTACCAGATCGCGATCATCGCGAAAATATTACCGAAGCGGTGGCGAAAGGAAAGCATTTATGGGAAATCAACGATTGTGTTGGTTGTCATAGCATCATGGGAGAAGGTGCCTACTTTGCGCCAGAGCTGGCTAACGTATTTGATCGTTATGCTGATAGTGACAACGATGGTGTTGGTGATGATGAGGCGACGTTTGAGGCCTTCTTGCAAAACTGGATGGCGATTCAACCGTTGAATGTGCCGGGTCGTCGACAAATGCCGCAGTTTAATCTGTCGAAGGAAGACGTCCATAGCTTGTCAGAGTTCTTGATCTGGACATCCAGAGTCAATGACAACGACTGGCCACCGAATAAGCAGGGGTAGGAGGAATACTATGAAATATGAATCACAAAGTGTGGCAAAGAATTACTTTATCTTTGCGATGGTGCTGTTTGCCGGACAAGTTGTTTTTGGTCTTATTATGGGCCTGCAGTACATTGTCGGTGATTTTTTGGCAGGGTATATCCCTTTCAATGTTGCACGTATGGTGCACACCAATTTATTAATCGTTTGGTTATTGTTCGGCTTTATGGGGGCGTCTTATTACCTTGTGCCTGAAGAGAGTGAGACTGAGCTGTATAGCCCTTTACTTGCACGCATCATGTTCTGGGTATTTGCAGCAGCAGGTGTCGCGACCATCTTGGGCTATTTATTTGTACCTTATAGTAAGCTTGCAGAGCTGACCTTTAATGACTTGCTGCCTACCATGGGGCGAGAGTTTTTGGAAATGCCCACGATCACAAAAATCGGCGTGGTTATTGTTGTTCTGGCTTTTGTTTTCAATTTGGGTATGACCATACTGCGTGGCCGTAAGACTGTGATCAATATGGTGTTGATTACCGGTTTGATTGGCCTGGCGGTGTTCTTTTTGTTCTCTTTTTATGTGCCTGACAATCTAATACTTGATAAATTCTTCTGGTGGTTTGTTATTCACCTATGGGTTGAAGGCGTTTGGGAATTGATCCTGGGTGCTATCTTGGCATTTACCTTAATTAAAGTAACGGGTGTGGATCGAGAAATTATTGAAAAATGGTTGTATATGATCATCGCATTAGCGCTTATTTCTGGCTTGATCGGCATGGGGCATCATTACTTCTGGATTGGTCCAAGCGAATACTGGTTGTGGTTGGGTTCTATTTTTTCGGCTATAGAGCCCATTCCGTTCTTCATGATGGTTGTGTTTGCATTCAAAATGGTGCGTGAACGTCGTCTTGAGCATGGTAACCAGATTGCATTAACGTGGGCACTGGGTACTGCAGTCATGGCCTTCCTTGGCGCAGGCGTATGGGGTTTCATTCATACACTGGCACCCGTTAACTATTTTACTCATGGCTCGCAAATTACTGCCGCTCACGGGCATTTAGCCTTCTTTGGGGCCTACTCAATGATCGTGATGACAATCATCTCTTATGCGATGCCTATCATGCGTGGCCGACCACAAGGTAACTGTCTGAAAGCCCAAAAATTAGAGCGTGTGGGTTTTTGGGTAATGTGTATTTCAATGCTAGGTATTACCCTTGCTTTAACAGTCGCTGGCGTATGGCAGATAGTGCTACAGCGTCTTCCTGATAGTGCCAATGCCTTAAGCTTTATGACGACTCAAGAGCAGTTGCACCCCATATTCTGGGTGCGTTTAGCATGTGGTGTGGCGTTCACCTCAGGTGTAGCGATTTACTTCACTAGCTTCTTTGTCGGGGATAAAAGAGGTTTAGTAGTAGCCGATTAGCAATAGCCGATAAGTATATAAATAAATGTGTAATAAAAATGGCCACCTTTAAGTGGTGGCTATTTTTTATCAATATGTTTTTAGAATACTGTGCTTAAGTATTTAAGAAAGCTGGGTATTTGAGATAGCAAATAGAAGAATATATTGATAAAGCTGTTATCTATATTGAATGGGAATCCGAGCTAAAAAGCGGTAATGAGGTGATAAATGGAAGAGCTAGTTGGTGAGTATTGGCATCGACTGATAACCAAGCGCGCTGCGACTGATCATGCCGAGGCACAAGTGAATCTTGTCGATCTGAGTTCGCAATTAGCACCTTTTTATCGGGCTTTAGGCGGGGCACCCGGTAAAGTTATTGAAGGGGCTTCTCCGCGAGAGTTTAAATTACATCGTAGATTACTTCAGCGAGTGGCGGGCACGCACCGACGTACTAACGTTACTTGGCAGGATGAACGCAGTGTGCGTTTTGCGCCGAAGCATGCCCTGTTTCCTGATAAACAATTGAATGAAGATTTATACTTTTGGCTGACGGCTTTGGCGGCCCAATTACCGCATATTAATCATTGGTTTGTTGATAACCAAAATGCAGTGATCGAAATTCTCAAAAGTCGACCAGGTTTAGCAAAAAACTATTATGCCTTGGTTGCTGCTATTTTGCCGATGAGGCCCGATTTAGACAAGATGGAAGGGCATAAGCTAGCGCGTGAATTAGCGATACAGCAAGCACTTAAAGAACCAGGTAGCGTGACCTCATTACCTAAGGCCTCGGGTGACCCCTTTCCAATATTTTTATGGTTATACCCTAAACCCATACATGGGGTGAGCATTGCTGCGGATGATGAGCTGGATGACGGACCAGTTGAAAACCAGAATAATGAAAAACAGGAACAACAAAAGGGTACTCGAAAAGAAGCCAAACGAAATGATGATTCAAAAGAGACTGATGGCCTTTTAATTTTTATGTTGGAAAGTTTATTTAGCTGGACTGAGCAAGTGGATCTGGATCGCCCTCAAGAAGAGGATGTCGATGTAGATGTTTCCGGTGCAGCAGATGATTTGGACCTTATTACGCTTTCACGCCAACGTCGGGCGCAGTCTTCGTCAATAAAATTTGATATGGATTTACCCTCGCCACAGCACGATGACTTGGCGATTGGTGATGGCATACGTTTGCCTGAGTGGGATTATAAGCGAAGCATAATGCTTAAAGATCATTGTCTACTGCAGCCAATGTTAGCTGATGATGTCTTACCTGCAACTGTACCTGAGCGACTTAAACAAATTGCCTATCAATTAAGAAACCGTTTTAGCGCGCTGAATTTTCAAGCTACCTGGCAGCGACGTCAACCTTTTGGTACAGAGCTTGATCTGGATGCTTGTATTGAAGGTATCACAAGCCCAAATAAGCACGAGGATAAGCAGGACTTTTATAAGTCTCAAAGTAAAAATAAACGTGATCTTTCATGTTTGTTATTGGCTGACTTATCTATGTCGACTGACTCTGCCTTAAATGCGCATGAGCGTGTTATTGATGTTATTCGAGATAGTATCCTCCTATTTGCTGAAGCACTAAATAGCTCGGGTGACCCTTTCGCTATTTATGGTTTTTCATCGATCAAGAATAAACAGGTGCGTTATAACTTACTTAAGAACTTTTCTGAACCTTACACGGATGCTGCAAGAGGGCGGATTCTAGCGGTTAAACCAGGCTACTACACCCGTATGGGTGCGGGCATCAGGCAGTCGGTTGAAGTATTAAAATTACAGCCAACTCACAAGCGCTTATTGTTGATTTTGTCTGATGGTAAGCCAAATGATATTGACCACTACGAAGGTCGTTATGGTATTGAAGATACACGTAAAGCGGTGATAGAGGCCAAGCAGCAGGGCATACAGCCTTTCTGTATCACTATTGATGAGGGTGGCAATGAGTACTTGCCTTATCTGTTTGGTGATCATGGGTATGCGGTTGTGAGTGACACGGCTCGACTGCCAACGTTATTGCCCAAGCTTTATTTGAATTTAACGGGTCAATCTTGAGGTGTGTGGCCAAGCGGTGACTAAAAGGAAACGATATGACAACTACTGCTAATAATATGAACTATTTACCACAGCAAAATGAAGTGGGAATTTTTACTCATGCTGCTGAAAATAAATTGCCGGTCTTGATCAAGGGGCCGACAGGTTGTGGCAAGACACGTTTTGTCGAGCATATGGCAAACAAGCTCGGTCGACCAATGTTTACTGTCGCCTGTCACGATGACTTAACCGCAACGGAACTAGTGGGTCGACATCTTATGAATAAAGATGGCACATATTGGCAGGATGGGCCTTTGACGCGTGCCGTTCGAGAAGGGGGGATTTGTTACCTGGATGAGGTCGTGGAAGCGAGAAAAGATACAACCGTCGTCTTGCATCCCTTATCAGACCATCGGCGTGTGTTGCCAATTGAGCGTACCGGCGAAGAAATAATCGCACATCCAGATTTTATGCTGGTGATTTCTTACAACCCAGGCTATCAGAATGTAATGAAGGGTTTGAAACCGAGTACACGACAGCGTTTTGTGGGCATGGCCTTCGACTATCCAAGCCCTGAGCGTGAAGTGGTGATTGTGTGCCAGGAATCTAATATTGATAAGGAAACCGCGCAAAAACTGGTCACGCTAGGTGGCGACCTGCGCCGACTAAAAGATCACGATTTGGAAGAGGCAGCATCAACACGTATTTTAATTTATACCGCGATGATGATTAATTCTGGTTTGGAGCCTAAGCAAGCTTGTTATGCCTGTTTGGCACAAACCTTGTCTGATGAGACTGAAACAATTTCGGCTATTGAACGTCTAATTCAAATTTATTTTTAATTTGTAGTATTAATATTAGAGATTGGGGGGAGAGCTTATCAATTCGGCCAATGGGGGAGTTCCACTGAGTGAGGCTCAAGCAAGGGTGTTTGCTGGAAATAAGGCAGATAAAGATAAGGGTGTGATTCCTGGCGACATAGCCGTATGGATTTTAATTTTTGCCGAGATATCAGAGTTTGCACTTTTTTTTGTGATTTTCATTGTCGCCAAAGCCCATCACCCTGAGGTATTTGCTGAAGGCGCGCTTCAGTTAGATACCTTTTCAGGTATTGGTAATACCTTCATTTTGCTTACAAGCAGTTTCTTTATTGCGAAAGGTGTCCAGGCCATCAGACTTGGGCGTGCTAAAGAAAGCCAGAAATGGATTATTTATACCTTCTTATGTGGCGCTGCATATTGCTGTGTGAAAACATGGGAATATCATGTTAATAGTCAACGTGGCATTGGCATTGAAACAGATTTGTTCTTCACTATTTATTATTACCTGACCTTCAACCATTTACTGCATGTGATGTTTGGCATGTGTGGTTTGCTATGGGTTTATTTACGTAGCCGATTTAATGCCTATTCGATAGAGCAGCATGAAGGATTAGAGGCTGCGGCGTGTTATTGGCATATGGTGGATTTGGCGTGGATCATTATTTTTCCTCTTCTCTATGTTTTAATTTAAGTACTTCGGTATGTTCTGGTTTAAGTAACTAGGGTATGTTCTGCTTTTAGTGAGGTTATATGGTTTCAAATTGTACTGAAAAAAATGCAAACAAACGCCTGATTTTTACGTGGCTAATATTGCTAATGCTCACTTTAGTGAGTGTGTTTTTAGTCGAAACGGCGACAGATTATTCTATTTCCAATAATGTTATTTCCGGGGTGCTGGTTTGTTTTGTTATCGCGCTAAAAGGGTACTTAGTGATTGATAATTTAATCGGATTACGACTGGCAAATAAGAATATTCGAGGTGTCATGCTGTCTTACTTCTATGTTTTGCCTCTGTTAATTGCCTTGGGGATTATATTTCCGGATATTATTGTAAATATGACCTCGCTGGGATCATAGCCTCTTAGGTCAGGGGAGTTGATTTCCACTTTATCAAGTAATTGGTTCATCGAACGTCTAGTTTGTCATGGCATAATCAGTTAGTCTGTTGCGGATTCTAAAATGACAGATTTGAACCATTTACTTTAAAACCACGTACTTTAAAACAATTGTAGGAGATATACCTTGAGCGATAAGAAAATTATCACCCCTGATTTGTGCGATGACTACCCAGAGTTAGTACAGGTACTCGAGCCGATGTTAAATACTTATGGTGGCATAGATAATTTTGGTGGTGAAATCGTGACAGTAAAATGTTTTGAAGATAACTCCATCGTTAAAGAGCAGGTAGGTTTACCAGGCGAAGGAAAGGTCATGGTCGTTGATGGTGGCGGTTCAATGCGTAATGCCTTATTAGGGGATATGTTAGCTGAAAAAGCGGCCGAAAATGGTTGGGAAGGTTTAGTCATATATGGCTGTATTCGAGATGTGGATGTGATTCGTCAAACTAAGCTAGGCGTTCAGGCGATGAATACGAACCCGCGTAAAACAGAGAAAAGAGGTATTGGTGACTTAAATATTCCGGTTACTTTTGGGGGCATCACGTTTATACCGGGGCAGTATGTTTATGCTGATAATAACGGCGTAATTGTTTCACCTGAAGTGCTGGAAATAAAATAGACCAAGACGGAATGGCACTTACTTAAGCGGTAAATGATATATTTCGATAAGTTGCCGTTTGTAGGTAGGAATTCATTCCGACGCTGCTTGCGTATTAACTCAGTTATATAAATTAATGAATATGGCTGGTGCTCTTTTGTTATTGCAGCGTATTTTCGTTAGGTATGTTTTATAGCAATAAAAAAGCCAGGTAATGGAATCATTACCTGGCTTAATGTTTTAGGCTCAATGACTTTATTGTCAACAAGCTTCATATATATCGTTTATGACAGCTAACTAGCAATCTCAAGTATTTCTGTGCCTAGTTCGTATTTACTGTCACCAATTTGGGTGCATCTTATGATTTTAACTTTTGCATCAAGTGCAGGGAAAGCATCATTAGTGGATGGCAGGGTCGTTTTACACGTTGAACCCGCGTCGACTACTTCTCCTACTTCTATTAACATACCCGTACCACTTAAATCGCGGCAATAACCACTAACACTTACGTTTGAATTATCGATAGATAAAGTGATTTTAGTATCAACTTTCATTCGGATAAAGTCGCGTTTCTCATCCCAGGTTCGGTTCAGTAAGTTATTCATCTATTCAACACCTCTTATGGATAAATGTTACACCTTTTATATATGTCTAAAAAGGCATACTGTAAAGCGCAAATGCTAAAGTTTTAAGACTATGAGCAAATGTTAAGGCTTTAGTAATAAAAGAAGACTTCTAAAATACAAGGGTGCTTTTTGGAATTAATCAGTACTACTTCGTATAAAAGTCTCAATTTATCCGTAAAGGATATCATAGCTTGTAGGTTGTTTCTTGCTCAATTGCTCATTATTGAAGCAGTTCGAACGAAAACTAAGCCCAGCTATCGCCTTTCTTTGACGGTCTGATTAGAGGGATAACCAAAGCCAGTATAACTCCAAGCGTTACCAGCGCGCCGCCAATCATCATCATATTGGATTCTGACTTATCCTTAAGGCGAATGTTTTCAGTTTGAATGAGTTCCAGCTCATTTCTGAATTGCTCATTGCTTTCTCTTAGTTCCCGGTTACGTCGGTCTAGATTTAGAGCGTTGGCAGAAATTGATTTGATATTGCTCAGCTCTTTACTGTTTTGATTAAGCTCTGAGCTTGTTTTCTTATGTGCTTTGTTCAAGGTTTTATGCTCTTGAGAAATCTTAGCTAGGTTCTGTTTTAACTGAGCGTTTTCTTTTTTTAATAGACTGACTGTTTTGATTGCTTCGGCTAAGCGTATCTTGGCAATAGGTGCGGCGGTTAAGTAGCGAGAAGGTAAATAACCTTCAATGCCTCCTGGGGTGGCAACTTTGGCGTAACCACTGGCTTTGTTCCTTTCAAGAATTTCGAGCTTTGTACCACTTCGAAGGCCTTTATGCACGATTCGAAAGCTAGTGCCTTCACCACTTCTAAGTGGGACGAGTAAGGTGTCATCAACATACATGCTTTCTGCAAGTGCACCTGTGGCAAAAATGCTAATGAGGAGAAAGCTTGAAATTACAGTGCTTAGAATTTTGTTCAATGTTTCGTACCTAAAATATATGTGTTTGTTCAGTTTAAAAGGGAGGGAGTCGTAAAAATTTATACTTTAAGGCTATTGCTTTGTTAGCCTGGAATTTTATGTCTCAAGTTCAATGCCCGTATTATACAGCTCATAGTGCAAGACGTTTATGTCTTATGGTAGCACTTTCTTAAAAGGCTTAACGATGACTTTTTGATAAACCTCAGCCGCAACATAGGGGTCTGCATCTGCCCATGCCTGTGCGTCTTTGAGAGACGCGAACTCTGCGACCACCAAACTTCCCGAAAATCCGGCTTCACCTGGGTCTTCAGAGTCGATGCTGGGGTGTGGGCCAGCAATAAGTAAACGCCCCTGATCTTTAAGTGCCTCCAAGCGTGCGATATGGTCTGGGCGGGCGACTTTGCGCTTGGGTAAACTATTTTCGACATCTTCTGAAATAATTGCGTAGTACATGATCTTCCTTATTAGCCTGTCTGGGCGCTTGTTCAATAAATTAAATATGTTCTATTGTTAATGGTGAATAATTTCTTCAAAACCTAAGCCGGTGAGTCGCTTTATATGTCTGAATAAGTACATCATGGCGTAGACCATTACAATCATGCAGGGAATAGTAATAACGGGGTAACTCAACAGGTTCATTGTGCCTAGCTCATCATTAAATTCTGCTGTACCAGAAGGGCTGACAACAATGTATTTTGCTAAAGCATAATTTAAAAAAGCAGAGAGTAAAAAGGAGCTAGCTAATATATAGGTGGCCGTTTTTAGGATTTTTTCAAATGCGGATTGATTATTGCTTTGTGCAAGCGCGTCATCGACTTTGTCAATCTGTAGAATCTTATCGTTATAAATAAATGTTTTAACTAAAGGGTAGGGAGTTTTTAGTGAGATAATGGTTCCCACCGCTATAATGAGTGGTATGCTGGCTTCCTTGATCGCAATGTATTTGGCATCCAGGCCCAGAAGACCGATACCACTGGTCAGCAATATGCTAATAAAACCAAGTGCAGGAATAAAACCGAAGCGTTTTTCTTTAATAAATTGGAAAATACCAAAGCCTAAAGGAAAAGAAAGGCCAAATATCAAAGCATAGACCGGCCCTAAACGATCATCGCCACTTAAATATTTTAGTATTACAGTGGGTAGAATGACACAAATTACCAGCTCTAAAAGAATATGGCTTGTTTGCGGCTTTTTATGCGCCAAATCAGGCTTCGTAGAGCCTGTTGTGTCGGGGCTTAATTTATTAGAACTTGGTTTATCTGTGTTATGTAGATTAGCGCTTTCTGTCAACTTTGACATTTTGATACTTGCTTCCATGAAATAGACGGATTAATTACCTAGGCAGAGGATTATAAGTGTAAATGCCTTAGGTTCAAAATTACCAAATGTAAAAGTGGCATAAAAAGCACGATATACCACACAAAAATGATTTATTAGGGCAAATACCTTCGAATTGGCACGATTGGTTTAGTTATAACAGGATTAGATAAAACATAGATGATTTTCTCCAAAATAGATTTGCATTGTCACAGTTATGAATCTGATGGCTTTTTAAGCCCGAGTGATGTTGTGGCGCGAGCGAGTGAAAATGGCGTTAAGTTACTCGCGTTAACTGACCACGATACGATTTCAGGGCAAAAAGAGGCCATGGAAAAGGCAAACGCCTTAAATGTTCAAATGGTCTCAGGAATTGAGCTATCTTGTGTGTGGCGTCATTTTACTATTCATATATTGGCTTATAACTTCTCATTAGATGATGGGGTCATGCTAGAGGTGCAGAAAAGGCAGACTGCAGCGCGTCATGCGAGAGCAGATTTGATAGCTGAACGTTTAGCCAAGAAAGGCTTCCCTGATTTGCTTGGCAAAGCGCAGAACCTGAGTCGAAGTGGTATACCAGGCCGCCCGCACTTTGCACAAGCTATGCTTGAGGCCGGGATGGTTGCCAATATTGGGGAGGCATTTAGAAAATATTTAGGTGCAGGCAAAATCGGTGATGTTAAAAGTATGTGGCCAGAATTAAGTGAAATTGTAAACTGGATTAAAAATGCCAATGGTAGTGCTGTGATCGCTCACCCCAGAAAATACAACATGACTCTGACTAAACTACGAGAACTGATTACAGAATTTAAGGCATGTGGTGGAGAGGGGATTGAAGTGATTACCTCGGGGCAGAAACAAGGTGAAGTCGGCATGATGAGTGACCTATGCCAACGTATG
>Ga0105348_1001604_pt1 | contig 14902 bp, 15 predicted proteins | sample EN8Hudsemesocosm_2_FD_83504 | JGI IMG/M metagenome (GOLD analysis project Ga0105348, IMG submission 83504) | Methane-oxidizing microbial communities from mesocosms in the Hudson Canyon - EN8C Hudson Canyon | ecosystem: Environmental > Aquatic > Marine > Cold seeps | place: Hudson Canyon... | reverse complement strand
GTAAACAGCTTGACCTTCCCTTGATGGTTGATGATAACCGCGCTGAGTACTCGACTAACTTTACGGTTTCTATTGAGGCTGCTGAAGGTGTGACCACCGGCATTTCAGCCGCCGATCGCGCCCGCACTGTGCGAGCGGCTGTTGCGCGGGATGCCAAACCTTCTGAGATAGTTCAGCCTGGGCACATATTTCCTTTGATGGCTCAGCCTGGTGGCGTATTGAGCCGTGCTGGTCACACCGAAGCGGGTTGTGATTTGGCTCGGTTGGCGGGTTTTGATGCGTCGTCGGTGATTGTTGAAATCATGAATGATGACGGTACTATGGCCCGCCGCCCAGACTTGGAAGCGTTTGCTAAGGCGCACAAGCTGAAGATTGGTACGATTGCGGACTTAATTCAGTACCGCTCCACCAACGAGAAAACCGTTGAGTGTGTCAATGAGCGCAAGGTGCAGACCGAGTACGGCGAGTTCAAGCTGCAGACGTATCTTGATAAGCCGCGCCAAGAGAAGCACTTTGCTCTGAGTATGGGTGATCTGCGCAACGGCGAGCCTTGCTTGACACGTGTGCACGTGGGCAGCACCGCTCGCGACGTATTCAAAGTGATGCGCGCGTCGGACAAAGAGTACACCCCTTGGAGTTTTGAGCGGGCCATGAAAATGGTCGCAGAAGAAGGCCGCGGAGTGGTGGTTGTGATCTGTCACAACGAGAGCACCAATGATATTGAAGACAGTATTGACTGGATGGTGTCCGGTAAATCACAGCGCCCGAGTCAGGACTTGGTGTACAAGCAGGTGGGTACCGGCTCACAGATCCTTTGTGACCTGGGTGTGCAGCGTATGCGCTTGATGAGTGCGCCCTTTAAATTCAGCGCCATCTCTGGTTTCGACTTGGAAGTGGTTGAATACATCGACAGCGGTGCCGTGGGCTCTTAATCCAGCGGTTAGCAATTGATTGCGAGAGAGAAAGCATGAGTAATGTAAGCGTGATTGAAGGTGATTTCAGCAGCTGCAACGGCAAGTACGCTTTGATTGTGAGTCGTTGGAATAGCTTTGTTGTTGAAAGTTTGAAAGATGGTGCTCTGGATACACTGCGTCGTCATGGCATTGCCGACGACCAAGTCACTGTCTACTACGCCCCAGGCGCTTTTGAGTTTCCGTTGGTTGCCAAGAAGATTGCAGCTAAGGGTGAGTTTGATGCGATTATCGCGCTGGGCGCGGTGATTCGTGGTGGTACCCCGCACTTTGAATATGTATCAGGTGAATGTACTAAGGGTCTAGCCCAGGTGGGTATGGACGCCGGTATTCCAGTCACCTTTGGTGTGCTGACGGTGGACTCCATTGAGCAAGCCATTGAGCGCTCTGGTACCAAGGCGGGTAACAAAGGTGTTGAGGCCGCATCGACGGCGTTGGAAATGGTGTCGCTGCTGAATAAGCTTTGATATTGATTTTCAGGTCGACACTTTAATTTGATTATTTAGACATATTACGAGAGTAGCAAGGCATGACAGTAACCCCAGCGGCACGACGCAAAGCTCGACACTACGCGATGCAAGGACTGTATCAATGGCAGATGGCCGGCAGCGCTTTGAATGCGATCGAAGCCGAGTTTCATGCCGACAACAACATGGAGCATGTCGACACGGCGTATTTCCGTGAGCTGTTGCACTCAGTGCCACAGCAGCTCGATGAGCTGGAAGAAGTCTTCAATACTTATATGAAGCAACGTGAGCTCGACGAACTCGATCCAGTGACACAAGCGCTGTTGCGCATGTCGACTTATGAGCTGAAGGCGCGCATTGATGTACCTTACAAAGTCGTGATTAACGAGGCGGTGGCTTTGGCGAAGAAATTTGGCGCCACGGATAGTCACAAGTTTGTTAATGGCGTACTCGATAGCGTTGCCGCGCAGTTGCGGGCTGTTGAAGTGGGCGCAAGCAAGTCCTAAGGCTTTGGTTGGCTGGCGATTATAGAGCTTGCCCGACTCATCGGCCCCGCGATAAGGCATATTAATATGGCTGTTGGTGAGTTTGAGCTGATAGAAGAGTATTTCCGGCAGGGTGGTGCTGCACTTGGCGTTACGCTGGGCATCGGTGATGATTGCGCTCTGTTAGACATTCCTGCCGGTCGCCAGCTGGCTGTTTCTATGGATACGCTTGTTGGTGGAATTCACTTTCCCAAGAATGCCGATCCAGAGCTGATTGCTGAGCGAGCCCTGAGGGTTAATCTCAGTGATCTGGCGGCCATGGGCGCTGAGCCTCTTTGGTTCACGCTCGGGTTGACCTTGCCTGAAGCGGACAAACTGTGGATTAAAAGCTTCTCGCAAGGGCTCTTTCGCGTAGCCAATGAGTACAACATTACCTTGGTCGGTGGAGATACCACCAAGGGGCCACTGGCCATGACGATTCAGGTGCACGGCGCCGTGGAGCCAGACAAGGCTCTGTTGCGCAGTGGCGCCGAAGCGGGTGATCTGATTTTCACCACGGGTTGTGTGGGTGATGGCGCAGGTGCGCTGGCTGTCATCAAGCAAGAGCTTGAGGTGGGAAAATCAGCCTTCAATTACTTTATGCAGCACTATTACCGCCCAGAGCCTCAGGTGAGTGCTGGGTGCCTCTTGGCTGGTCTGGCCTCGTCAGCCATTGATATCTCTGATGGTCTGATGGCTGACTTGGGGCACATTTGTACTGAGAGCGGTGTGGGGGCAGAGCTGAAGCTTGAGCGTTTGCCATTGTCCGACCCACTGAAAAAGCTAGTGCCTCGCGAGAAGGCTTTTGAATGGGCGCTGGCTGGCGGCGATGACTACCAGCTGTGTTTTACTGTGCCGAAGCGGCAGCTCCCCCGTCTTGAGCAGCTGACTGATCAGCACAAGTTTGAGGCGCACCTCGTGGGTGAAATGGTGCAGGGCTCGGGGATTGCCTGTTTTCACAATGGCGAGTTCGTGGCGGTAGATTCCCACGGGTACCAGCATTTTTAATTGACCACTTACGTAAGCGACTAACGCCAGCAGATGAATACACCTTCCGCATTAACATTGATAAAGCAGCCCATACACGGTTTGGCATTTGGCTTTGGTTCTGGCTTGTCGCCGAAGGCACCGGGGACCATGGGTACGCTGATGGCAATCCCACTGTACCTTTTATTGCTGGAACTCTCGCCCGCCGGGTACTTATGGGCGGTCGTTGTTAGCTTCATTGCGGGCGTATATATTTGCCACGTGTCGGCCAGGGATCTCGGTGTGCACGATCACCCGGGGATTGTCTGGGACGAGTTTGTGGGCTATTGGATCACGATGATTGCCGCCCCTGCGGGTTGGTTATGGATTGTGATCGGTTTTGTTTTGTTTCGGATTTTTGATATCGCTAAGCCGTGGCCGATTAGTTGGTGTGATAAGCATGTGCATGGCGGCTTTGGCATCATGATTGACGATGTGTTGGCAGGCCTTATGGCGCTGGGTGTTATGCAGCTTATGGCGTATTGGTTGATATGAATCGCGCACAGTTTAAATGAAAGGCTCGCTGGTAGATGGCTTATGCGCTGGAGGCGTTAAGTGATTCGTTGTTGTTTGGCTATGACGTTATTGTTGTTCGGGTCGACTGCCATGGCGATCGCCGTTGAGGTGAAGGGCCTGTTCGGTGGCAGTGCGTTACTGGTCATCAATGGGCAGCAAAAGCTCCTTAAGCAGGGGCGAAGCTACGAAGGTGTTACGTTGATTTCGGCGAATAGTCGCGAGGCGGTGGTTGAATTTGATGGTGCCCGTCACCATTTAGGTGTTTCTAAACGAATATCTTCGCGTTACGCCAAGGCGCAAAAGAGCGAAGTGCGCTTGGCTCAGGGGTATGGCGGTCATTATGTTACGCCTGGACGTATTAATAATCGTCCCGTCACGATGATGGTCGATACCGGTGCGACAACGGTTGCGATGAGCCTGCCGCAGGCGAAGGCACTGGGCCTTGATTACCGTAATGGTGTGAAGACTAAGGTGAGCACGGCAAACGGCCTTGCCGATGCCTACCAGGTGACATTGTCGTCGGTGACAGTTGGTACTGTAACGGTAAATAACGTTGAAGCGCTGGTGAGTATGAGTAATTACCCGACGGTCATATTGTTGGGTAATAGTTATTTGGGTCGAGTGGCCATGTCGGTCGATCAGGGTGTGTTGGTCTTGCAGTCTCAATTGTAGATTGGGTCGCCAAGCAGGTTTTAGTCAGTGTTGGTGTATTTGAGCCAAGCTTTCAGAATTAAAGAAGGCAGTCAGTATTGCTGACTGGAAAGAGGTTAATGTGTGACCGTACGCTACGTTGAGTCTTCTAAGTTGCCAACCCCTTGGGGTATTTTTGAGATGCATGGCTTTGAGGATGGCGATAATGATAAAGAGCATGTCGTGTTGAGCATGGGTGAGTTTAGTGATGGCGAGCCAGTTTTAGCGCGCATTCATTCTGAGTGTTTAACCGGTGATGCCTTGTTCAGTTTGCGTTGTGACTGTGGGGCCCAGCTGCAGGCAGCGATGCACCGAATTGCGGTAGAGGGGCGGGGTTTGATTTTTTACCTGCGCCAAGAGGGCCGGGGCATTGGCTTGCTGAATAAAATCCGTGCTTATAAGTTGCAGGATAAAGGCGCGGATACGGTTGAGGCAAATGAGCAGTTGGGTTTTGGTGCGGACATGCGTGATTATTCTATCTTGAGCCCAATGCTTGAGCATCTCGGCATAAAGCGTATTAAGTTGATGACCAACAACCCTCGCAAAGTAAAAGCACTGCAAGGGCTGGGTATTGATGTGGTTGAGCGTTTGTCGCACCAGTCTGGCCGCAATCCGCACAACACAAAATACTTGGCGACCAAGAAAGGAAAGTTGGGTCATCTGCTTGAGGCGGGTGATGACAGTGAGGTCAGCGACAGCTGATTTTTCTTGCCTAGTCAGTCCAGAAAACCGAACTTTTGTTCGGTTTTTTTTGGCCAAAAAAAACCCGCGACCATCAAAGTGCGGGTTTTTAAGTGGCTGAGCAAAAAAATTACATACCCAGTTTTTTCTCTAGGTAGTGGATGTTGACACCGCCTTTTGCGAAGCCTGCATCGCGTACCAGTTCGGCCTGTAATGGGGCGTTGGTTCGAATACCATCGACCACTAACTCATCTAAGGCATTGCGCATACGTTGCAAAGCAATATCGCGCGTCTCGCCGTAAGTGATGATCTTGGCCACCATTGAGTCGTAGTGCGGGGGTACTGTGTAACCGCTGTAGAGATGTGAATCAACACGAACACCTAAGCCGCCAGGTGCGTGGAAGGTGGTGACCTTACCAGGGCATGGCATAAAGGTTTTAGGGTCTTCTGCGTTAATACGGCACTCAAAAGAGTGGCCTTTGATTTGGATGTCGTCTTGAGTGACCGACAGCTTCTCGCCCGAGCAAACGCGAATCTGCTCTTTAATTAGGTCGAAGTTACTGATCATTTCAGTAACTGGGTGCTCTACCTGAATGCGAGTATTCATTTCGATGAAGTAGAAGCAACCGTCTTCGTATAGGAACTCAAAAGTGCCGGCGCCGCGGTAGCCAATTTCAATGCAGGCGTTCACGCAGGACTCGTAACAAGCTTCGCGCACATCATCTGGGATGCCGGGAGCTGGCGCTTCTTCAAGTACCTTTTGGTGGCGACGCTGCAGAGAGCAGTCGCGATCACCAAAGTGAACCGCGCTGCCTTGGCCGTCGCTCATTACCTGAACTTCGACGTGGCGAGGGTTCTGCAGATACTTTTCCATGTACACCGTATCGTCACCAAAACCGGCCAATGCTTCGGCCTTGGTGATGCGGATTGAGTTCATCAGTGCAGATTCTGTGTGCACCACTCGCATACCGCGACCACCGCCGCCAGAGGCTGCTTTGATGATCACGGGGTAGCCGATTTCGCGGCCGTGTTTCATGCATATTTCAGCGTCGTCAGGCAGTGGGCCATCAGAGCCGGGTACGGTGGGTACGCCGGCTTTTTTCATGGCTTCAATGGCGCAAACCTTGTCGCCCATTAAGCGGATAACGTCTGGGTCTGGGCCAATAAAGGTGAAGCCGCTTTTCTGAATTTGCTCGGCAAAGTCTGCGTTTTCTGCGAGGAAACCATAGCCTGGGTGAACCGCTACCGAATCTGTAATTTCCATGGCGCTGATGATGCGAGGAATGTTCAGGTAGCTGTCTGTAGAGGGGTTTGGCCCGATACAGACGGATTCGTCGGCTAGGCGAACGTGCATAAGCTCGCGGTCCGCTTGCGAGTGAACCGCAACCGTTTTAATGCCCAGCTCTTTACAGGCGCGCAAAATTCGCAGGGCAATTTCGCCACGGTTGGCGATCAAAATTTTATCAAACATGGTGCAGTCCTCTGGTTCGTTAGGATCGTCTGGGGTTGCTTAGACGATAGTGACCAGAGGCTGATCAAATTCAACGGGCTCGCCGTCGTCGACCAAAATAGCTTCAATGATGCCAGCCTTGTCTGCTTCGATCTGGTTCATCATTTTCATGGCTTCAACGATACAGATAACATCGCCGACCTTAACGTGCTGGCCAATTTGGGCGAATGATGGCGAGCCAGGGCTTGGCGATGAGTAGAAGGTGCCAACCATTGGCGACTTAATGATGTGGCCAGAAATCGCTTGGCTCTCTTTTTCTGCCGCAGGCGCTGCTGGTGCCACCGGGGCGGCTGCAGCAGGTGCTGCCATCATCTGAGGTGCGGCCATCATCTGCTGCGCGGCCATCATGTGTGCAGTGCCGCGGCTGATGCGTACTGATTCCTCACCTTCTTTGATTTCTAGCTCGCCAATGTCTGACTCTTCGAGCAGCTCAATCAGTTTCTTAATCTTGCGAATGTCCATGTGTTGTATTCCGGTAGTTATTTATATGAGCCTGTCGGCTTTCTTAATTGTTTGTACTTAATTCGTGGTCAGTTGCTCAAACGCAGCTTGTAGCGCGAGGCTGTAACTGCTGGCGCCAAACCCACAGATCACGCCTTGGGCGAGGTCTGAAAAGTAGGAGTGCTGGCGAAAACTTTCGCGGCTATGCACATTGGATAGGTGAACTTCAATAAAGGGAATGTCGACCCCCGCCAGTGCATCACGCAGCGCGACGCTGGTGTGGGTAAAGGCGGCAGGGTTGATAATAATGAAGTCGATGCCTTCTTGGCGCGCGTCGTGAACTCGATCGATGAGCTCGTATTCGGCATTGCTCTGCAGTGTTTGCAGGTGGTGGCCGTGGGTGCGGCACAGTTCACTCAGCTGGCTGTTGATGTCGCTCAGTGTTGTCGCGCCGTAAATCTCAGGTTCGCGGGTGCCCAGCAGGTTTAGATTGGGGCCGTGTAGGACCAGAATCGAGGCCATGATGGTTCCTTTGCTAGAGAGTACGGTTTTTGTGCGTTATTAAGCGTTGAGTCGCACAGCGGGGACTGAGTTTGCCTCAAATATATGGCACTGTCTAGGAATGCGACTTGTTTTTCTGAAGTTAGCAGATGATGGCGACAAGTTTGGCGACGTTTCTACATTTTACTAATCTTGCTGCGGGTGAAAGTTGCACGTTTTACGATGTTGGGTGCCAATGCCGGCATAATCGCTGCGTTATTAGAGAAATTGCTGAACTTTAGCCTTAAGTTGTAGTTAATTGTCGTTAATTTCTTTAAATGTGCTGCCATCTTGTTCTTATTTCTATTTGCTGTGTTCGATGGTGACCAGTAAGTCAGATTTTCTGAGGATCTGGGGCAAGATTTGTGGCTGTTGCTCTTTGTTGGCGGGGTAGAGGAGGTAGAGGGGCACACCGTTCCTTCCGTGCTTCTCAAGTAGGTCGGTGATCTCGCGGTTGTAGTGGGTCCAGTCGCCTTTTAGTTTAACAATTCCCGCCTCGTCAAAGGCTTGCTTGACGGAATCGTGACTCAAGGCGAATTTCTCATTGGCTAGACAGGTGATGCACCAGTCGGCGGTCAGATTAATGAATACCGGTATGTTGTCATTGCGCAGCTCATTGAGACGTTTGGCTGTGTAGGTTTGCCATTCACCTGAGAGTGAGTTACTTGATTTATTATTGTGCGAGCTGATGTCGCTGAATGGCTGCAGCGCGGCGATTAAGCTCAAGGCTATAAGAATTGCGCGCAGGCTACGTGCGGCTGTGTTGTGGCTGAGCCTCTGAGTCAACCACAGGGCAAAGCTCAGGGCCAGGGCGCCGCTCAGCAGTAGTGTGGCTTGATCGGTATTGGTTTGGCGGGCAAATATCCACGCCAGCCAAATGGCTGTGAGTAATAGGGGGAAGGCCAGTAACTGTTTGAAGGTTTCCATCCATGCCCCAGGTTTAGGTAGGCGCCTACTGAGTTGTGGGAAGTGACTCAGTAATAAAAATGGCAGCGCCATGCCGAAACCCAATGCGGCGAAAACGAGTAGCCCGAGTGTTGCAGGAAGGGTCACTGCGTAGCCTAGCGCGCCGCCCATGAAGGGTGCGGTGCAGGGGCTGGCGACGACGGTGGCCAGTACGCCGGTAAAGAATGATGCTGGCAGCTTGTCCCCCTCTGTGAGCTGTTGGCCAACCCCGCTCAGTTGGTTTGGCCAGTGATAATGCCCGAACATCAGCAGAGCCATGACAAAGAAAAGATAGGCCAGGCTGCCGACCACTATTGGCGACTGCAGCTGAAACCCCCAGCCGATGGCTTCTCCGCCTGCGCGTAAAGCGAACATGGTGGCGGCTATGGCAACGAAGGTTGCGACGCAACCGGCTGTGTAGCTCCAGCCGTGTAAATGTTGACGCTGGGGGGCTTCGTGGGCTTTGCTCAGACTCAAGGCTTTGATTGATAGGACAGGAAAAACGCAGGGCATTAAGTTAAGAATTACACCGCCTATGAGGGCGCCGATGAGACTGCTCAGAAGCAGTACCCAGTCGAGCTCTGCGTTCTCACTTGAGTTGCCGCTATTATTGCTGGGGGGTGCTGCTGTAAGCGGTTGTTGTATTTGGGCTAATCCGTCGCGGATGGTGATGGTTTGGGTTTGCGGTGGGTAGCACAGGCCTGCGTCGGCGCAGCCTTGGGATTTAATCTGTAGCTGGCTGTTGTTGTTGACCGGCAGTGACAGGGTCAGGGAGTCGTAATACGCCTCTACGTCTTCTTCGAGGAACTCGTCATATTTGATGATGCCAGCGGGAGGGTTGATTTCCAGTGTGAGCTGGTTGGTGTCTGCTTTTAGTTGGTGCTTATAAAGGTAGTAGCCTGGTGCAATGTTCCAGTGCAGGGTCAGTTCGCCGGCCAATGGGTCTGCGCTTGTTATGGGGTTGCTAAGCCAGCTGGCGGTGAGTTGGTAGGCTTCTTCTACGCGTAAAAAGCTGGGCGCTGAGAAAGGTTTGTCGGCCGCTGCGCTAAAGCTTGGTTGATTAGCCGACTCTTGTGTCAACGCGAAGGGGTCGGTGGCGTTGCTGACTGAGCTGAAGCTCAGTAGGTAAATGGCTAGGGTCAAGATGATCGGCGGCAATCGGTACTTTCGCATCATGTTCGGTTCGCTGTTTGAGCTGGGTGTGGTCTCTCGGTGGGTGTTGGACTCTTATGCCTTGCGAGAGGTTCCCTAGCCGCTATCAAATTGATCGCCTATTTAACCGCTTCCTCATTAACAAATGCAACGCTATTTGTGCCAAGGTGTGATGGCGCTTGGCTATTGTAACTTGGTTCTGTCTGGGTAGACTGCGCCATTGGTTTAAAGTGTGAGCGAAGCAGTATGCGGGTTATTGTGGGCTATTTGGCTGTCGGTTTTATTCATGTTCTGGGACTGCTGAATTTACGCGGTGCGCAGAGTTTGGGCCGCTTCATTGGTTGGCTTTTATGGGTTCGGCCGACACGGGCCAAGGCCGTGGCTCAGGTCAATATTGACCTTTGTTTTCCTGAATGGTCGCAATCGCAGCGCGCCGAGTTGGTGAAAGCGACACTGCGTCACAATGGCATGACGGTGGCTGAAACAGGTGCAGCTTGGGGTTGGAGTCAAGCCAAGGGTACGGCTCTGTTGGCCGGTGTTGAAGGTGACGCTGTATTGCAGGGCGCGCTGGACTCTTCGAAGGGCACGTTGTTTGTCCCCGTGCATTATGGCAACTGGGAATTTTTCAATCACTTTCTCAGTGGTCGCAGTGAGTGTGTGGGGATGTACCGGCCCTCCAAAATGCCGCCTTTTGATCGCTACATGCACAACAGTCGTGCGCGCATTGGCCTTGGGCTTGTGCCCACCACGCGCAAGGGTGTTGAGACCTTGTTTGAGGTTTTGGGGCGTGGGGGCATGGTCATTTGCTTTTCAGACCAAGAACCTAAGCTCGCGCGTGGTGAGTTTGCACCGTTTCTTGGTGTGCAGGCTTTAACCCCTAAGTTACCCTATGAGTTGATTCAGGAAACGGGCTGCCAAGTGATTTTCGGTTATGAGGAGCGCTTGGCTGATGCGGGTGGTTTTAAAACTCACTTTGTGGAGCCGGACGCGGGTGTTTACTCCGCGGACTTAGATGTTCATTTGGAGGCCATGAATCGTACGCTTGAAGCGTGTATCAAGCCGAACTTGGCTCAGTACCAGTGGTCATATAAACGCTTTAAGCGTCAGCCAGATGGTCGTGATATATACGCGGACTGTCCTTAATTGATGAGTCGGGAGCTAAAAGGGTCATGTTGATTCGCCGGAGTTTGTCGGTCGTTGCGCTGCTTGGGTTGCTGGGGGCTTGCGTGCCTATGACCCCGGCGCCAGTGGTGCCGGTGCAGAGTGAGCTTGAGAGACAAACGCTGGTCATCAACCGCTTGCTGCGGCAAGCTGAGCGAGCGTTACGAGAGGACCGGCTGATGAGCCCTGCCGCCGACAACGCTTATGATCGTTTTCAGGCGGTGCTGCAGATGCGCCCAGACAACTCAGCCGCGCGCACAGGTTTGCAGTTAATTGTTATGCGCTACATCGAACTAGGGCGCGACGCCTTGGCGCGTCAGCGCATGGCTGATGTCGAGCGCTACCTTGCTCGTGCAGAGGTTGTGGGTCTAGGCGGTGAACTGGTTGATGAGCTTAGGGTGCAGCGAGACCAACAGTTGGTGTTGCAGCAACGTGCGGCTGAGCAGCAAGCGCTGCTGGTGGATGATCGTTCTCGGCTTATACTGTCACCAAGTGCTTTAAATGATCGTGGGCAGCCCCTGCAGCAGCAATTACAGGCCGTTGCAGAGCGAATAGAGAGCAGTCATGAATCACTGTTGATTGTGGCGCGCAATGACGGTGAGGGTCGCTGGCTGTATAAGCAAATTAAGACATTGTTGGTCGGCTATCGTTTGCGTGGTGATATTCGTATTGGTAAAACAGCCTATTTGGAGTTTCTGCCCTCATTGGATTAAAGGGGGGCTTGGCATTACTTATTGAAGTTATGCCTACGGTGAGGTCTATGTTTAGTCGGCAATGAGTTACGGCCGGTTAAGTGAGACCTTATTAAGTTGTTACTTTCGGCGTATGCGCTGATTTTTATGGATGAATATTGTGACTTTATTTAGACAGCTTATTTTTGCCGTGACCTTTTTAATCGTCCTATTGATGTCAGGCAACCTCGTGGTGAGCGTGGCCAATGCCCGTGGCTATTTGTTTGAGCAGATGCAAGTGCATGCTCAGGATACTGCGACCTCTCTTGGCTTGACCATTTCGCATGCTGCTAAAGGCAAAGACGACGCACAAATACAGTCGTTTGTTGATGTGGTTTTCGATAGGGGTTATTACCGTGACATTCTGTACAGCAGTTTGTCTGGTGATGTAACGGTGCAACGCCATTTGCCCATTGCTGTTGAGGGTGTCCCCGCTTGGTTTGTTGAATTGATTGATTTACCTGAGCCAGAGGGGCGGGCAGAGGTGGTCTCCGGTTGGTTTCGGCTTGGTGAGTTAGTCGTGGTTTCCCACCCAGGCTATGCCTATCGCGATTTGTGGCGAGTGTTTTGTGAGCAACTTTGGCTGTTTCTGTTTATTGCGGTATTAAGTTACGGCTTAGTAGGTATTGGTCTGCGTTACTTGCTGCGTCCTTTGGCTAAGGTAGAGGCGCAGGCCGAGGCAATTTGCCGGCGTGAGTTTCCGGTGCAGGATGCCTTGCCGCGCACACCAGAATTGCGGCGGATGGTGGTGGCGATGAACCGCATGGTGACCAAAATCCAAAGTATGTTCCAAGAGCAGGTAGAGCTTACAGAAAGCTTGCACCGCAAAGCGTATCTCGACCCGGTTACGCAGTTATCAAACCGGCGCGACTTTGACTCGCGGTTTGAGGCTTTTATTAAGTCCGAGAGAGGCGGTAGCCCAGGTATTATGCTGCTGATAAACCTGAGTGGTTTGCAGCAGTTTAATGAGCGCTTCGGCCGCGATGCAGGCGATCAGCGTATGGCCGAACTTGCGAAAATGATGCGTTGCCGGACCGCTGGCTTGGCTGGCGCTATATTATCGCGGCGGGGCGGGGCGGATCTCTGTGCATTTGTCCCGGTGGTGGATCTTGAAGAAGGCAAGGGCGTGGCGGCGTCTATGTTTGAAGGCTTGGCGTCGATGAGTTGGTTGAACAAAGATGCTGACCTTGATGTACACATGGGCGCTTCGTTTTCCCCTCAGGTCATGCTCGGCAATGAGCTGCTTAAGCAGGCGGATTCGGCGTTGCGTCAGGCTCAGCAGTTAGGGCTGCGACATTACCATTGGTACCAACAGAATAATGAAGCTCAGGTGCGCAGCGCGCAGGAGTGGCGCAATATATTGATTCGTGCCATCGAAGATAAAAGTTTTGATTTTCATTTGCAGCCGATTTTTTCCTCAGACGGTGTGACAGTGCAACAGCAAGAAGCGCTCTGCCGGCTAACCTTTGAGGGTGATGTGCTCAATGCGGGTGTGTTCTTACCCATGGCTGAGCGCTTTGATTTATCACCTTCGATTGATCGGGTGATGATTGAGTTGTTGGCGGATTATGTCGAGAGCCTCGAGGATACATCGCTGATTCCTATGTTGTGCATTAATCTATCACCTCGCTCTGTGGGTGATCGTGAATTTGTGTTGTGGTTGTTGGGTTTTCTCGGTCAGAACGTGTCGTTTGCTCAGCAACTGATGATTGAGTTGCCAGAGCAGGCGCTGGTGTTAAATGAAACTGCGGTGCGAAGCTTTACTAGGCAAGTTGTTGCGATGGGCGCACAGGTGTCACTGGATCATTTTGGTAGCAGTGCGTCAGCATTCCACTATCTGCAAAGTTTACCGTTGGCGGCTTTGAAGATAGACCGCCAGTTTGTTCAGGGTATTGAGCAGAAGGAAGATAATCAATTTTTTATTAAATCGCTGCTGCACATTGCCCATAGCTGTGATGTCGCCTTGCGTGCGGAGGGCGTTGAAACTAAAGAGGAGTGGGAGCAGCTGGTGGCCTTGGGTGTTGATGGTGGTCAGGGTTACTTGTTGGGTGAACCTCGCGCGGTGACTGTCTAATGTGGGCGTCTGTGAAGCCACTTAAGGTGCTGCTGACGTTATACCTGTTTGTGCTTTCATTGCCGGCTTTTGCTTCGTTTGAAGTGGAGGATGCTCGCCTGCGCAAACCTTTGCCGGGGCAGAGTACCGCGGTCATTTATTTGCAGGTAACCAATCGCTTTGAGCGTGACGCGCAATTGGCAAGTGCGCATCTGGTGCCAGTATCAACCGATGCTGGTTCGCGCCTCGCTTGGTCTGAGCCCGTGGTGGAAGTGCATGAGCATCGTCATATTGATGGCATGATGAGTATGCGTAGGGTTTCTGGTCTGACGATAGCCGCAGGAGACACCTTGGTATTTGCGCCTGGCGGTTATCACTTGATGGTCTTCGGTTTGACCTCTGCAGTAGAAGCGTTGCAGCTGCTTCTGCGCTTTTCTGATGGGCGCGAGCTGCAAGTGCCCTTGCGGTTAGAGTCTCTTTGAGTCGTTGTGGCGTTTACTGCGCTGTGATGTGGATGTTGTATATTTTTTGTGAGTAAGATGATGCAGTTTTTGAGCAGTGTGGGGAGTTCGATGATGACGATGCGTACACGTGTAGCGGATAAAGTAGACGATTGGCGTGCGGATATTCTCGAGGGCGGCAGCGGTGTGAAATTACTGCTCGCGCTGTTAGTGGTGGTGCTGATCGGCAGCGCTATTCTAGGTGTCTTGTGGAGTAGTGAGCCGAAAGTATTTTCGGTTCGTGATGCGTTGGCGCTTCAGTCTGCACAGGCGGATAATGCCGGAAGGCCTTTGACGGGTGTGGCGACCACGACTACCTTGATTCGTGTGGCGAGTACCATGCTAGAGAAGACTGGTGGTTTTATATCCAACGACATTGCCCCGCCAGGAGTATGGTTGGATAACATTCCTAACTGGGAGTATGGCGTTCTTATTCAGACTCGAGACCTGAGTAAAGCGATGCGTGAAGCGTTCAGCCGTTCTCAGTCCCAGTCGACAGAAGATAACGACTTGGCGCTGGCAGAATCGCGCTTCAATTTCGACAGTGATAGTTGGGCTGTCCCGGCTTCGGAGTCTGAATATAAAGAAGGCATCAAGTTTCTCAATGGTTATCTACAACGCCTGACGGATGCTGATCTGCACAATGCACAGTTCTATGCTCGGGCCGATAATTTACGTTATTGGCTGAGCACCGTAGAAACACGTCTTGGCAGCTTGTCGCAGCGTCTGAGCGCTAGCGTTGGTCAGCGCCGCCTTAATACCGATCTTGCGGGTGAGGAGCGAGCTAAGCGTTCAACTGCTGCGCCAGCTGAGATGGTGATCAAGACACCTTGGTCTGAAATTGATGATGTCTTTTATGAAGCGCGAGGCAGCGCTTGGGCGTTGTTGCATTTTTTAAAGGCGATCGAAGTAGACTTTGCGGATACCTTGGAAAAAAAGAATGCACGTGTGAGCTTACAGCAAATTATTCGCGAGCTAGAAGCAACGCAAGAAG
>Ga0105348_1001600_pt1 | contig 14925 bp, 12 predicted proteins | sample EN8Hudsemesocosm_2_FD_83504 | JGI IMG/M metagenome (GOLD analysis project Ga0105348, IMG submission 83504) | Methane-oxidizing microbial communities from mesocosms in the Hudson Canyon - EN8C Hudson Canyon | ecosystem: Environmental > Aquatic > Marine > Cold seeps | place: Hudson Canyon... | reverse complement strand
TATGTAAATTACTTAAAAATAATTTATAAAGGTTTTTCGTGAAATCTGTGTTCATGAAAATAAGAGCTTTGCCCATCTTGTTAAACCTGCTGTTACGCTGCCGAAATGGTCGCCATCAATGATTTTAATGTCGCCAAACTGCGCTTTAACTGCTTGCTGAATGACGAGGGATTTTGCTGATCCGCCGGTCATATAAATCAGGTCAGGTTTGGTGTTGGATTGTGTGACAGCCTCGTTGATGAGTGCTTTGATTTTGTCGAGAGGGCGCTCAATTGCATCGGCTAATTGCTCGCGATTTATTTCGTGGCTGAGTTCGGCTTCAATATCTTCCAGATTGACGTGTTTCGACAGCTGCCCCGACAGCGCTATCTTCACTTGTTCTGCAATGCGAACAACTTGATGGTTTTGTTTGTCGTTTCTTAGTTTAATAAAACGTTGAAGTAATGCTGGGTCATTTGTATCCATTAATAATTGTTTGAGAGTCTGCTCAGTTTCCATGTTGCTAAATTCGGCTTGCGCGCCCGCATCATTAGTGCTGACTGCATCCCAGAAGAGTTTAGTCGGCATTGGGAGTCCATTTTTAAGCTGAGATTTCATGCCGAATAATGGCATGAGGTGTTTGCCGGCCAGTTGAATGTCCAGATCATTGCCGCCGACCCGTTCGCCGCTATGTCCAAGAAAGTCTGCAAAACGTTCAGCTTTGTTTTTATAGTTCGGTCCCATTCTGACCATGGCGCAATCACTTGTTCCCCCCCCAATATCAACGACTAGAACGGTCAGGTCTTCAGATAATTTGGTTTCAAAATCCAAGCCAGCTGCGATCGGCTCGAATAAAAATTCCACCGATTTAAAGCCGGCTCGCTTGGCGGAAGTGGTGAGAATACTCAAGGCTTGTTGGTTGCTTTTTTCAGAATTCAGTCCTTGAAAGTTTACCGGGCGGCCAATCACGGTATGGCTGATGCTCTGTCCTAGCGTGTGTTCAGCTCTATGTTTCACGTTTTGCATCATCGCGGTGACGATATCTTCAAAGAAATGAACAAAGGCTGGGCGGAGTCCGCTTGCGCCTAAAAACGACTTAGGTGACTTGATGAAATAGCCTTCGCTGGGCATGTCCAAATACTGCTCAAAAGCAGCATGACCAAAAAATAGAGTTTGTTCATTGCTACGAATATCATGTTCGCGGCGAACTTGCTGGGCGCGTGATAGGAGTGTTTTCCGAAGCGCGATGTAGCTTTGTTTTTCGCTGGCGTCGGTGATCTGTTGCCCGACATGTTCGCAGATTAGGTCGCGCTCCAGGGCGTAAAGCGTAGACGGCATAAAAGCCTGACCCTGATCAAGAGGAAGAAGTTGTACTTCCTCATTCTTTAAGATGCCCATTGCGCAATTAGATGTACCGTAATCAAAGCCTGCAAACATGTTTAGCCTTTTAAGGATATATTGTCGAACAAATAAAACGGCCGCGGAAGATAGCACAAGTAAATGGATGAAGGCGAGCAGGGGAATGTAAAAAATGATAGTTGTAATGAAAACTGTAATGATGGACGTGACAACTCGTCAGCACTTATTATTGACTAATCCTGTAGTTGTGAAGGGGCAATAAATTGATAACCCTGTCGCGTCATTGAAAAAAAGATGGCGTTAATATTGTGATCGATTGTTAAATCACTTTATTTTTTGTTGTGCTTGTCTTTTAATAGGCTGTGTAAAGTTTGCTCAATTAAGTAGAGGTTAAGTTGTTCTGAGTAGAAACGCTTCAATTTACCTTAATATAAAGAGCATGCAGATGGAGATTTATATGACAAAACACTTACTTTCTACCTTGTTTTTTTTAACGCTTATATCCGTGGGCATGAGTACGGCCATAGCTGAAGATGAGTTTGTACCGGCGTATCAAAATGAAGGCAGTTATGAACAGGACGATCCTGATAAATACTTTGCCTACAAGCAGGGGCGAAAATACTATACCTCTGGGAAAAAGGGTGGTTTTAGGATAAACGAAAACAACGAAGAATCTACCGATGAAACAGTTGGTATTCTAACTTTAGTTCTTGCCCCTGCGACGCTGATTTATATGAATCTAGTAGGTTGGTGGGAGTAAGTTTAACGGTTTGTGTCTTCTCTCTAAAAAATATTATATAAACCTCTTGGTTAAAGTGCGTTATGCACTTAGAGCAAGAGGTTTTTTTATGACTAAATGCCCTTGTCTAGCGACTGCTCATTGAATCTTTGGTCTCTGAAACAGTATAATCGGCAGCTATTTTTTTGGATTGTCTTGAATGACTGTTTTTGGTTGTTGTTTAAATGGGTAAATGGTAACAATGCGCTTATTAAGAGGGTTATATAACCCTGGCCTTAAAGAAATTTGTCATCAAGGACGATGTGTTGCGACTATTGGCAATTTTGATGGGGTGCATCTCGGACACCAGGCTATCATTGCGCAGGTGATATCTGAAGCTAAAAAACGTGGTCTCCCTTCTCTGGTCGTGGTGTTTGAGCCGCAACCAATGGAATTCTTTAAGGGTGATCAAGCGCCAGCACGTTTAATGCGCTTTCGTGAAAAATGTCAGGCTTTATCTGCTTTTGATATTGATTATATCTTTTGCCTGAAATTCGACACCAAACTGAGCCAGTTATCTGCTCAAGCCTTCATTCAGAAAGTCCTAATCGAACATTTGAATATTGATCATCTAGTCATCGGCGACGATTTCCGTTTTGGCGGTGACCGCTTAGGTGATTTTTCTTTGTTGCTTGAAGTCGGAAGGCAGCATGGTTTTTCAGTTGAAAATACGCCAACCGTTTTGGAAAATCTTGAAAAGCACAATTTAGAAAAGAACAGTAGAGTGAGCAGCACTTATATTCGGTCTTTATTGTCGATGGGTGACTTTAGCCGCGCAGAAGTCGTGCTAGGGCGACCTTATGGCATGATGGGGCGAGTTATTCACGGCCAAAAGTTAGGCAGGCAGTTGGGGTTCCCAACGGCTAATATTGCGTTAAAAAGAGTTAAAGCACCTTTTTTAGGTGTTTATGCTGTTAGCGTCTTCAGGCATGATAAGCCCAGTAAGCAAATACAAGGCGTGGCTAATATTGGTATTAAACCCAGTGTTGGTCATTTTAAACCCTTGTTAGAAATTCACTTGTTAGACTTTGATGAAGATTTATATGGTGAAAAAATTAGTGTGAATTTCTGCAAGAAAATTCGAGATGAAAAGAAATTTGAAGGTCTGGATGAGTTAGTCTTACAAATTAAACAAGATGTTCTTGATACCCGAGCTTTTTTTACAGGATCATGAAAGGCTGAGCAGGCTGGTTTGTACAGAAAGCAATAGAGAAGAACAGAGCAAGCATTAAATTATAATATTTTATAAACAACTTCGTATTTAGACGATTTTGTATTGAGACAAAAGTGATAATAATATGAGTGATTATAAGCATACCCTAAATTTGCCCGCGACAGACTTTCCTATGCGCGGCAACTTGGCTCAACGCGAACCTGGCATGTTAAAGCAATGGCAGGAAATGGACTTATATGGCCAGATCCGCGAGGCTCGAGCAGGCGCCGAGAAATTTATTCTTCATGACGGCCCTCCTTATGCTAATGGCAATATTCATATAGGGCATGCGGTCAATAAAATCCTCAAAGATGTCATCATCAAATCTAAAACAATGAGTGGTTATGATGCGCCGTATATTCCTGGTTGGGATTGCCACGGTTTACCGATAGAGCACAATGTTGAAAAGAAGAAGGGCAAAGCTGGCGTCAAGATTGATTACCCTGAGTTTCGTCAGGCCTGTCGGGAGTATGCTGCCAAACAGGTTGCCGGTCAGAAGCAGGACTTTATTCGTCTGGGTGTTTTTGGTGATTGGGATAATCCTTATCTGACGATGGACTTTAAGTTTGAGGCTGACATCATTCGGTCCTTGGGTCAGATTATTGAAAATGGTCACCTTCAAAAAGGCTTCAAGCCTGTTTATTGGAGTGTTGTGGGGGGGTCTGCGCTTGCAGAAGCCGAGGTTGAATATCAGGATAAGCAGTCAACGGCGATCGATGTACGTTTTGATGTCGCCGACTCTGCCGCAGTATTAGCGGCTTTTGGTGCTGAAAATCAAACAGGGTCTGCCTCTATTGTGATCTGGACGACAACGCCTTGGACCTTACCTTCTAACCAGGCGGTATCATTGAATGCCGAATTAGACTACTCACTGCTTAAGTGCGATCTGGGTCAAGGGCCTGAATTGTTGATCATGGCTGAAGCCTTGGTTGATGAGAACGTTGAACGTTATGGTCTTGAGGAGCATGAAGTGGTAGGGCGCTGTTTAGGTAGCGCACTAGAAGGCCAAAAACTAATACACCCTTTTTATCGTGACAAGCAAGTACCTGTCCTCCTGGGCGATCATGTTACGACTGATGCCGGCACAGGTGCTGTACATACTGCGCCCGATCATGGCGTGGACGATTTCAATGTCGGCCGTAAATATGGCCTTGGTACGCTAAATTATGTCGACGATGGCGGTGTGTTCCGTTCAGATGTTGAAAAATTTGCCGGTCAGCATGTCTATAAAGTGGATGCTGCTGTACTAGAAGAATTAGAAAACCAAGGCAAGTTAGTTAAGAAGAAAGTATTTACGCACAGCTACCCACATTGCTGGCGAACCAAAACCCCTTTGATTTACCGTGCGACACCTCAGTGGTTTGTCAGCATGACACAGAACGGTTTAAAAGATGCGGCGCTTGAAGCTGTGAAAGGTGTGCAATGGATCCCTGAATGGGGTCAAAACCGAATAGAAGGCATGTTAGAGCAAAGCCCTGACTGGTGTATTTCTCGTCAACGTACTTGGGGTGTACCTATCGCCTTGTTTGTGCACAAAGAGACTCAGGAATTACACCCGGATACTAATGCTTTAATTGAAAAAGTAGCTCAGCGTGTTGAAGGCAAAGGTATTGACGCCTGGTTTGAGCTTGATGCGAGCGAGTTATTAGGTGATGACGCCGATAAATACAGCAAAGTAACCGATACTCTGGATGTATGGTTTGACTCTGGCGTAACACATGCTGCTGTATTGAAGCAGAGAGGCGAGTTAGCCCAGTATCCTGCTGACTTATACTTGGAAGGCTCTGATCAGCATCGAGGCTGGTTTCAGTCATCATTAAAAACCGGTATAGCGATTAATGGCGAAGCGCCTTATAAGCAAGTATTAACGCACGGTTTTACGGTCGATGGCGACGGCAAGAAAATGTCCAAATCAATGGGCAATGTCATCGCGCCTCAGGAAGTGACGAATAAACTTGGCGCAGATATCTTACGCATGTGGGTCGCTTCGACTGATTACAGTGGTGAGATGACTGTTTCTGATGAGATTCTAAAGCGTGCCGCTGAGTCTTATCGTAAAGTTAGAAATACCGCTAAATTCTTATTGTCGAATATTAATGGCTTTGAACCGGAAACCGACCTTTTGCCAATCAACGAAATGCTTGCTTTGGATCGTTGGGCTGTGGATCGAGCGCTGCAGCTACAGACAGAATTACAAGAAGCTTATGGTCAGTACAATTTACTGACGATTTCTCAAAAAATCGTGCAGTTTTGTGGTGTGGATTTAGGTAATTTCTACTTGGATATCATTAAAGATCGCCAATATACCACTCAAGCAAATAGTTTGGCACGCCGTTCATGCCAAACGGCGATGTACCATATACTTGAAGCCATGACGCGTTGGATTGCGCCAGTATTAAGCTTCACTGCAGATGAAATCTGGGCCTTGATGCCAAAACCGAAAGGCTCTGAGCGCGCTGTTAGTGTATTTTTGAGTGCTTGGTATGAAGGTCTTGAAGCTATTGACGAAAACAGTCAACAAGGTCGCGATTTCTGGGCCACTGTTTTAGAAGCTAAAAATGCGGTCAATAAGCGGATAGAAGAAGAACGTAAAGCAGGTAATGTAAAAGGCTCGCTTGGAACGGAAGTGGAACTTTATTGTGATGGCGATTTGCATGAGGCTTTGAGTTCTTTAGGCGAGGAACTTCGTTTCGTTTTAATTACCTCAGGCGCAAAAGTGTGTGCCTTGTCTGATGCTAGAGGGACTGATGCTAGCGTGACAGATGAGAGCGGTGCTCAACCTAGTGATATGAAAGGCTTGCTGGTTAACGTTAAGGCTGCAGAGCATGAAAAGTGTGACCGTTGCTGGCATCATCGTGAAGACGTCGGACAGGATGAGAAACACCCTGAGTTATGCGGGCGCTGTATTGACAATATTGATGGTGACGGCGAGAAGAGATTGTTTGCATGAACCAATTAGAATCAAGTAAGCAGCTGCCAGAACAATCTACAGGCTTGCATATGCTGAAATGGCTAAGTCTAAGCGTCTTAGTGATTATTGCTGACTTGGCGAGTAAGTATTTTGCCAGTGCCAATTTGGAGTATGCGGTGCCTGTACCTATCATGCCAAGCTTCAACTTTACCTTGCTGCATAATACCGGCGCGGCGTTTAGCTTTTTGGCAACCGAGTCAGGTTGGCAGCGATGGTTTTTCGTTATTTTAGCCAGTGTCGTCAGCCTTGCTTTGATCAAGTGGTTAAGCTCGCTTAAAAAGGAGCCGTGGGTCGCTTTATCCGTTGCCCTGATATTGGGTGGTGCAATAGGTAATTTGTATGACCGTATTACCCTAGGGTATGTAGTGGATTTTTTACACTTCTACTGGGGCAATTATCATTTTCCCGCCTTTAATATTGCTGATACCGCCATTTCAATTGGGGCCGGTTTGATGATTTTAGATGTATTTCGAGGTAAAAAGACAGCGTCTTGAGCCTTGTCGCGAAGGGTGGGGATACGTACCCTTCGCATCTCTTTGCAATAACTATTTTTTAATGTGGTAACCCTGTTATGTCTATTAGTACTTCAACCAAAATTGGTGAAAATACGCTTGTAACCTTACATTTTTCTTTGAGCCTGCATGATGGGGCAATCATTGATTCAACTTTTGATAAACAAGCCGCTAAGTTCGAGTTTGGTGATGGACAGTTACCTCAAGGTTTTCAATCCTATCTGGAAGGTATGTCAGCAGGAGACAAGAACGAATGGCAGGTTCCGCCAGAGAAATCATTCGGTATGCCTAATCCTAATAATCAGCAAGTTATGAAACGAAAGGACTTTCCTGCGGATATGGAATTGGCTGAAGGTTTAATGGTTTCATTTGCTGATGCTAATCAATCTGAATTACCTGGTGTGGTGAAAGCTTTTGATGAAAATGAAGTGACCGTCGACTTTAACCACCCTCTAGCGGGTGAAACCTTAAGTTTTAAGGTTGAAATTGTAGCGGTTGAAGCAATTTGAATGACAGATTTAGTTGCTGCTAAATCGACAATGTCAGCTGTAGGTATATTATCAGTTGTAGGTATATTATAGGCATAAGGCAAGTTGTGTGAATGTTTTAAATGCGCGCACTAAAGGGCTTGTCGTCAATCATTCGTAGTAAAGCGTACAGGTTTAAAGAAGGTAGATTCGATGGAAATTAAACTGGCTAATCCACGCGGTTTTTGTGCTGGAGTCGATCGGGCAATCGAGATTGTTAATCGAGCATTAGAGGTGTTTGGTGCGCCCGTGTATGTACGTCATGAGGTGGTGCATAACCGTTTTGTTGTCGACGACCTGAAAGAACGTGGTGCCATTTTTGTGGACGAGCTGCATGAAGTTCCAGACGACTCTTTGGTGATCTTTAGTGCACATGGTGTTTCTAAGGCGGTACAAAAAGAAGCAGAATCTCGTGAGCTGAAAGTGTTTGATGCGACCTGTCCCTTAGTGACGAAAGTGCATATGGAGGTGACCAAATACAGTCGTGACGGCATGGAGTGTATTCTGATTGGCCATGAAGGGCACCCGGAAGTTGAGGGTACAATGGGGCAGTTTGATCAGCGCAATGGTGGTCATATTTATCTTGTTGAAGATGAAGACCATGTATCGAAGTTAAAAGTGAAGGACGAGACGAAATTAGCTTATGTCACCCAGACTACCTTATCAGTTGATGACGCCGCTAAAGTCATTACAGCATTGAAGAATAGGTTTCCTGCGATACAGGGGCCGCGAAAAGATGATATTTGTTATGCTACCCAGAACCGGCAGGATGCGGTGAAAGGTCTGGCGGATAGTTCTGATGTGATGCTTGTTGTCGGTTCACCTAATAGCTCTAACTCCAACCGTCTCAGAGAGTTAGCCGAGAGGATGGGGACGCCCGCTTACCTGATTGATGACTACACTCAAATTCAGGAAAAGTGGTTAGACAATGTGAATGCCATCTCAGTGACGGCAGGCGCTTCTGCACCGGAAGTTCTGGTTCAACAAGTGGTCTCTCGCTTAATGGAACTGGGTGCTAAACAGGTTGATGAAGCGGATGGGCGTGAAGAAAATATCGTTTTCAGTATGCCTAAAGAACTTAGAATTCCAGCAGAAAATATTTAAATTACGCTATACCTGACTCTGCGAGTCGGGTAGGATCAGATTTGAAGTTGAAGGATCAACTTTGAAAAAGTACTCAAGGAAATGAGTACTTGAAATACGAGTACAGCTAAAAAGGGCTTCAGTATAACGCTCTTCAAGAAATGTACTTCCACATAAAAGTATCAAAGGATATGATGCTAATGTCTCTACAGATCTCAGTCTGTACGCTCTGCCGTACAGTTCTACCTGGCTATCGAAATATAAATATTTTAGCCTGCGCTAGCTCAAACCAAAACGCCAAATCAAAAACTACTTATGTCTCAAAACAGCGTGGCTTCTCAATGATTGAGTTGCTGGTCAGTATGCTGGTTTTTGCTATTGGTCTACTCGGCATTATTTCTTTGCAAACTTATAGTATGAGAATGACTCATGATGCAGAACTTATGGGTCAAGCAAGTCTATTAGTGAACAGCATGGCCGACAAATTACGTGTACAAGGTGAACAGCTTGATGTCTCTCCTTGGAAACAGCAAGTCGAACTGGCCTTGCCTCAAGGTTCAGGCACGGTTGAGAGCAGTGGCCAGTTATTCACTATTTCAGTCGATTGGGTTGAAAGTTCTGATAGCGCCTCAGATAAAAGCCGCCAGAGCCATAGACTGTCGCTGTTCTTGTAAATACCGTTTTTATTAAACGTTCCTTATAAAGCAATGCATATAAAAATAATATTCTAGGTCTTGTTATGAAAAAACACTCGGGATTGAGTTTGGTTGAACTAATGATTTCAATGGCGCTGAGCCTGATCTTAATGATGGGGATTTTGCAGATATTTACGGCAAATAAAGCCGCATTTGAAATTTCTCGAGACATAAATTATATGCAAGACAATGCGCAGGTTGCGCTCGCCTTGCTGGCAGAAAGTATTCGTTTGGCGGATCATTGGGGCGGGGTAGCGCCGGAGCTTGTCAAATTTGGGAAAACTGCACTAAAAGTACCTTCTGGTAAATGTTCAAGGCCATGGATCTTCCGGAGTGAAGAAGGGCTGAGAGGGTATGAAGGCGCCAATGATATTAATGGCGTTAATGCTTTGCCTTCAGCGTGTGTTGATGCGCAGGATTATCAAAAGAACAGTGACCTGCTTGCTTTACGGTATGCTGACAGCCACATCATTATTTCTGATCAACAGGTCGATAATGCCCGATTTGCTAAGCACAATATTGTCAGGACATCTGCCGGGATAGCCGCCTACGTTTTTAGTGGCGCCAATTATGAAGCGGCATTTACTTACATTCCTAAAAATATAGCTGCATATAATATGCTTTATGCGACCCATTTATTTTTCTTGCGGCCTTGTTCTAATGGGCAATCAGCGCACGAAAATGTATGCAAGGATGAGGCGCCGACTTTAATGAGAATGACATTATCGGGTGACCGATTTATCCAGCAGCCGATGGTGGCAGGGATCGAGCAGATGCAGTTTGACTACGGTGTCGATTCAAATAATGACCATCAGATAGATCAATATCTTGCCGCGCACTTGGTTGAACGATGGCAGCAAGTATTGAGTGTGCGTATTAGCTTGATCGTCAGGGGAGATAAAAAGGATGCCTCGATTAATGAGCCCCGTAAAGAATATTTAATGAGAGGTGATTTTGCTTCAGTTGGATCAGGTTTTATCGCTGAAGACTCGCTTAAGTTCTTTCGGCGGAGATTGTACCAGCGTGAAGTGATGTTGAGGAATCGATTATGAACATCACTGTCATGTCCAGCGATAAAATACCTAGAAAAAATATATACAGAGGTCAAACATCTATAAGAAGAGCACCTAGATACAGAGCACCTAGGGCAAGCGTACCTAGAGAAAACGGCGCAGTATTGGTTTTGTCTTTATTGATATTAATGGTACTGACTATGTTGGCCGTTATGGCGATGGATGGCAGTCGTTTTGCCTATAAAATGAGTGTCAACCGGATCTTTTATGATGAGGCTTTTAATCATTCAGAAAGCGCTAGAAAAGCCAGTGCTCAAGCAGTAAAACAGATTGTATTAAAGGGTGAATTTCAGCCTGAGCTCGTATCTTCAGACCTTTCGGTTGACATTAATGACGGCGGTGAGACTGAAAAACTAATGTATAGAAATGGCCAGATTTATGCCGATATTTATATTTCAAAGGGGGTGACTATTGCTAACCGAAGTGGCGCCGCTATTGCCCAATTTCAAGGCTATTCAGGCACCGGTCAGGGTTTGGGAGCAAAGGGTAGCGTCATTAAAATGGTAGAAGTTCGTAGTGCCGGGCGAGTGATGGGCAGAGGGCTTGATAACTTGAGAGTCTGGACCGCGAGCGATTACCGCATCGTTCCGTAATAGATATGTACCTTAGAAGGAAACGTCCTTAACTTATATGACTTGATAATTAAATTCTCAGGGGCTCAGGAGTATAGGGGCTTTTATTTTTATAACATTGAATCATCTACAGGGAGTAGATATGAATGACTTATGGATAAGTACATTGTTTAGGTGGTTATGCGTCATCGCTTTAATTTGGTCCGGCACTGCCTTGTCAGCGCCTGAATTAGGAACAGGAATAGAAACAGAAATAGAAATAGCAACCGGCTCGGTAGTGGAGGGCTCTGCTGATACCCGGGACTTCTCGTCTGCGCCACCACATCTTCAGTCCTCTGAGGCTAAACCCCGTGTGGTTATTTCGATCGATAATTCTCTGGCTATGTTGCTACCCGCTTACGATACCAAATACTTTGATCCTCTGTCTGGTGACGGCCAAGTAGGCTACTTCAGTGCGGATAAACAGTACCACTATGATTCGGAAAAACAGCGCTTTTATGCTGTTGCTACTCTTAGTAAGGGCAATAAGCGTCTTAGTGATGAAAACGCATGGGATGGGCGCTATTTAAACTGGTTGACGATGCGCAGGATTGATATTGCTAAAGCAATACTGATCGGTGGTGCAGTACGCACATCGTCTATGATAAAAACGATAAGCAACACCGTGCTACGGGCTTATGGGGAATATACCTACGAGGATAAAGTTCATGTTGCCGTTGATAATAGCCATCAATACTCACCGGTACGCAATAAGCATGTGGTGACCGTCTCTAAAGGACAGTTTAGTTTTGGCTCTCCTCATGCGAAGGTTTTTAAGGTGGCTGTTGAAAAGCAAAGTAAGCCCACAGGCTTGCTTCAAAACTTAAAAGGAGCAGTGGACTTTAGTGTCTATATTGGCAAGGCAAAGCTCACTGGATCACTAGCTCAGGCTATCGATCACTTACGCCTGACATCTGCAGCGTATCGCCCTTATTTTGGCAAGCAACTAAGCACATCATCCATATGCCAGCCACTTATTCACCTCAATGTGACGGGGAAGCGTATGCTGCTGACTCATGTCGATGGTAGCGATAAACCAGAGTCTACATTTGCTATTGATGAGATTGAAGCCCTATCTGATGCTTTAAAAAATAATGCAAATAAACGAAGCCAAAATAAAACCTTTTTAGGTGCCGGTACTTTACAGGCGGGGGTTGAAAGTGGCGAAGGTATCTTGTATCAAACGAGTTACTCACCTTCAATTCATTCACCATCTCTTAGTACTGATTTAAATGGCTCTTCTATTACTGACTTAAATAGTGCCGCAGCTTCATTACCGAAAAAGGTTAACTGGGTGGGAGACCTAAGCGCCTTGATGATAGACAGCCTCGGGCGTATCCGAAGTGATAACGGTGATGGCAAGTTAGGCTCACCTCAAACCGACCCCATTGTTGATACCTGCTATGACGAATCAGAGCAGCTGCTGCGTGTGAAATTATCCCGTAATGAAACTGCGCGGCCGAGTGGTGGTGATAGTCGTCATTGCTCTAAGCTTATTTATTCGTATTTAAAAAATGATATCGGATATGTATGGCAGGCAAGCCCATTATTATCAGCGTTGAGTTCACGTGAGGTGGTGAAGCAGCGGCAGAGCTATTCAAGCGAGGATCAAAAAAGGTATATCCGAACCCATATTGGCGAGCAGGTATTTGATTTTACAGCGGATAGCTTTCCTGAATCTCATAAGGGTTTGTTGAATACAAATAAGCAGCATGATGCCGGACGTGTCATCAATTTTGTACGTGGTTTGGATCAACCAGGACTTAGATCTCGGCGAGTATCAAATGAGACAAAGCGACTAGGTGATTTTATTAACTCTGCGCCTGTTGCAGTGAGCGCGCCCGCTGAGAATTTACATTTAATTTATGATGATGACAGTTACCTGGATTTCGTTAAACAGTACCGGGAGCGACGTACCGTTATCTATGTCGGGGGAAATGACGGTATGCTCCATGCATTCAATGGCGGCTGGTATGACAAGCGCGGTCTAGCGCCGAGCAAGCGTAAAAAAAGCCATGCCAAATGGGCGCTAGGTCAAGAAATATGGGCTTTCGTGCCTTTTAATATTCTGCCCCACCTGAAATATTTAAGCTCACCCAACTATGGGAAGGAGGTTGCTGATCATGTGTCTTTGCTTGATCAAAGCGCTTATGTTTTTGATGCAAAAATTTTCTCGAGCAAGGGGGTTTCCGGTCAAGCAGATAGATCATTTTATGCTAGTTCTGGCGCAGGCAGCAGCTCTGAAACACATCCTAATGGCTGGGGGACGGTTCTGGTAATAGGCTTTGGCAGGGGTGGCGGGAATATAGAAATTTACCTTGACCCCGGTAAGCAAAAACAAACAGTGAAACTCAAGCCCGCCTTTCTTATTTTCGATATTACAGATCCGGAGCAAGAGCCCAAATTATTAGCTGAATTTTCCCATAAGCAGCTTGGCGCAAGTTTTTCATCACCCACCGCCTTAAGCCTTAAAAATACCCAGGGAGCTGATGACTGGTTTTTGGCCTTCGGCTCGGGTCCTTCCTCAAAGCCTTCTGATAATAACGATCAGCATGCCAATTTGTTCATGTTAAACCTCAAAACAATGGCCCTTGAACAAAGTTTTGGGAATGCCGGCGTGATGAATTTACATACACCCCAGGCTTTTGTCGGTGATATAAGTGCAGCTGATTTCAATTTTGATGCCTCCACTGATGCCTTGTATTTTGGAACCAGTAGTTTGAAAAAAAATACGCACATTAATAGTGGCGCTAAAGGCAAACTGTTTCGTTTAAGAATAAGTCCAGGGCAAAAGGGACGTAGTCACCAATGGAAATATGAGCCCATAGTTGAAACCCCTGAAGGCATACAATACAAACCACAGCTTGGTTTTGATCAACAAATGAATCGCTGGATTCTCTTTAGTTCAAGGCCTTTTCAGATTAACCAGGATGTATTGGGTAGACCGCTTAGTCACTTGTATGGCATTAAAGAAGCAAGGCTTAAGGATGGCTCATTTGTGATGGATGATATAACTAAAACACCTGATATGGTGAAACTATCTAACTTGGTTGATGTTTCTAAGGCTAAAGTTGACTTTCGCACCGGCAAGCTATTTGGTTCAGTTCGTTTATCCCCTGATTTAACTGAAGATACAGTAATGGCTTTGGAGAAACGGCAGTTTCAGTTTCAAGAAAAATCGAGGTATCAAAGTGGCTGGTTTAAACAGCTCAGTGAAAATGAATATGTAACGGGAGGTGCGGCGCTTTTAGGCGGGAAGTTATCGCAAACAAGCCATACCTTGAAAAAAAAAGCATGCCGACTTAAAGGGCAATCATCTCTGTATACCTTACGTCATACTACGGGTACCGCTTGGTTTGATGAGAATATTGCCGCTGCGTCAGGCCGTGAACCCAATACGACTTCAGCAAAGCCCGAAGATATTGACGACATTCCTTTGGGCAAACTGCCAAGCCCAGGTTCGCTTATCCATCTGGGTGAGCTGCGCAAACAGGGCAAAGCCAGTATTATTAATTTAAGTCGTGATGGTGTGATAAATTCCCATCTAGAAGAAAATCTTGGCGATCTCAATAGTCAGGAAATTAGTTGGCGGGAGCTTTGATGAATAATTCAAAACCGCATATCGACTTAAAAATAGCGGGCTTTTCTTTAGTAGAAATGTTGGTCGTTTTGGCTATTATGAGTATTTTATTCTCGATGATTATGCCTGCTTATAAGCAGCAAGTAGCGAAGGTACGCATAAGTGATGCTCAGAGCTTATTATTACAAATTCAAAGCCAACTAGAGCGTTACCGGTTTGATCATCATGAATATCCAAAATCTTTGGCCCAGCTTAGGGTATATCAACAAAAAGAAGTCGAATCTGAAGGTGGCTATTATAAAGCGAGCTTGAGTGAGGGGGCAGCAGCCTGTGATTATAAAAGCTGTTATGTACTCAAGGCCGAGCCGCAAAATGAACAAGTAACAGATAGCGAGCTTGAATTGCATTCAAGTGGAGAGAAAGTTGGGCCGTGGTAGGGTTGAGTGTGTATCGGCTCAAAACGGATCTTACCGTTTTAAACTTCAGGTTCGTGGTTAATCTGACGCTATAACTTCGACTCAAATGGCAGTTGTGGCGCTGGTGC
>Ga0105348_1001586_pt1 | contig 15002 bp, 14 predicted proteins | sample EN8Hudsemesocosm_2_FD_83504 | JGI IMG/M metagenome (GOLD analysis project Ga0105348, IMG submission 83504) | Methane-oxidizing microbial communities from mesocosms in the Hudson Canyon - EN8C Hudson Canyon | ecosystem: Environmental > Aquatic > Marine > Cold seeps | place: Hudson Canyon... | reverse complement strand
TGCTTCAACAAATTGGCCGCTATACATCACTGTAATAGTGTTTGTCCAATGGGTGAGGTTCTCTAAGTCATGACTAATTAATAAGATAGACATGTTTTTTAGCTGATTGAGATTTGCTAATAGTCTAAATATCTGCCCTTGGTTAGTACTTTCCATCGTGGCAGTGGGCTCATCAGCAATCAGTAAGATTGGTCTTCCTGCTAAAGCGATGGCAATCATCACGCGTTGGCAAATCGCCTCCGTTAATTGGTGCGGATAGCTATTTATGCATTGTAAATGTTTCTTGATACCTACCTTATGAAGTAACTTTATTACGGCTTCTTTACGCTGAGCTTTTCGTTGCCAGTAGTGCCCAGTTAATTGGCTACTATCTATTGCTTCGCTTAATTGCTCACCTATTAAGGTGGTTGGATCTAAACAGCTCATTGGCTCTTGAAATATCATAGCAATATCACGGCATAACAAGGCTTTACGCTCTTCTATTGTTAAGCGTAATAAGTCAATACCTCGCCAATGAAACCTATCCGCGTGGACATGCCATTTATCTTCTAATACGCCGATAATAGCTTGCGCTAGTAAAGATTTACCAGAGCCTGACTCACCGACTAAACCACGAACCTCACCTTCTTTAATTGAAAGGCTGACTCGGTCGACTGCCAATATTCTACCGTTTGGCGTTTCAAGCTCTATAGATAAGTTTCTAATATCGAGTAAATTCATAATCTTTACTTAAAAGCCTTCTGCAGCTTGATTTTTTTAGCGTTATAGCGCAAGTGCTTTGCAGCGTTTATGTTAATAGCTAGCATTAATTTTCCTTACGCAATTTCAATGCGTGCCTGATCCCTTCGCCCACAAGATTTGTCGCTACAACAGCGAACAAAATGGCAAGACCAGGAAGGTAAACAGTCCAAGGGGCAATGTAAAACCTTTCAAGGCCGTTTGCTAAAATTGCTCCCCATTCAGGCAATGGAATTTGCGCTCCTAAGCCCAAAAAGCCTAAGGTTGCGATATCCAAAATAGCCGCAGATTGCGCTAAGGTGGCTTGACTCATCAGGCGTTCGACAATATTTGGGAATACTGAATAATATAAAATACGAAAGTTACTAGCGCCATCAAGGCGAGAAGCCAACACATAGTCTTTTCTGAACTCTTCCTTTACCGCATAACGGGTAATATGAATAAATTGTGGGATAAAGACGATGGCAATCGCCCACACTGTGTTACTAATACCAGGTCCTAAAATAGCGACAATGATAATAGCAAGCAGCAATGAAGGGATGGAAAGGACCACATCGAGGAAGTGATTAAGGAAACTCGATTTCACCCCTTTAGTTAAGGCTGACAGTGAACCAATGATCACACCTATAACCAGCGAGAATATGACTACAATAAAACTCAAACCGAAGGTTAATGAGGTTCCGTACATCAGTCGTGACAACATATCTCGACCTAAATCATCTGTTCCGAGTAAGTAACTCACATTTCCATCATCATGCCATGCAGGCGGCAATAAAATCATATCTAAATTGCCATCGACTGGCGAATAGGGGGCAATCAAAGGAGCAAATATTGCCAATAATATAAGAAAGATAAATGAGGTAAAACCAATCATGGCAACTGGAGTTTTTCTGAAAATCCCCCACAGTTGCATAAAAGGGGAGGGGAAAACCTCTTCAAGATATATTTTTTCACGAGCCATATTTATTACCTCGCGCTAACGGGTTAAGAGCGGCATAAATAAAGTCAGTTAAAATATGCACAATAAAAATGAAACACGACAATACTAACAAACCACTTTGAATTGCGGTGTAATCTCGCTGATAAATACTTTCTATTAACCAACGCCCAATACCCGGCCAACTAAAAATAACTTCGGTTACCATCGCGATGGTCACTAAGTTAGCAAACTGTAAACCAACATGGCGTATTATTTTTATTAACGCATTGCGAATGGCGTGTCGAAATATAATCTGATTGAAGCTAAGCCCCTTAGCACGTGCAGCTCTAATATAGCTGGCCGATAATACTTCAATCATAGCCGCTCGGGATAAACGGATAAAAATCGTCGCAGGAGCTAAGGCGATAACACAAGCGGGTAAAATGATATGGGCGCTAGCATTACTAAAAGCCTGCCACTTATATGGGCTATCACTTAATAAAATATCAATGAACTGAATACCGGTTACAAATTCAATTTCAAACAGTAAGCTAATTTGTCCCGCAGAAGGCAACCAACCCAAAGTGATTGAGAAAAGTAAGATTGCCAGTAATCCTAACCAAAAAACTGGAATAGAATAACCAAGCATAGCCAGCGATAAAATAGCATTATCACTGGTTTTATTATGTTTTATTGCCGCAATAAAACCTAAAGGAATACCGGTAAGCATGGCAATTAATAATGCGACTAAACTCAGCTCCATGGTGGCCGGTAATAACGCTTTTAATTCATGATTAATTGGAGACTGACTTGCCATTGATTGGCCAAAGTCGCCAGTCAGTACATGTGATAAATAAGCCTTGTACTGACTGAAAATGTTTTCATCCATCTTGTATGCGTCATTCAGTAGCTGCAACTCACTTGCTGTGGCATTAATTTGTCCAGAATGATTAATAACCGTGTCACCGGGAAATAAAAAGCTTAAGCTAAACGACAGCAGTGTTAATACCAGCATAGTAAAGATAAATAACGTTAAACGTCGTAAAGTAAAGGTTAGCATCTTATTGATCTACCTCCTGAGCAGAAGCCTCATCACTTTGGGACTCACTTGTCGCTGTAGGGGGGACTTTACTAACATGATGAAAACTGATCCCGCCAAAGTTTGCTAATATCTTCCCTTGTACATTAGTGTCTCTTGCTTGAAAGCGCTTAGAATGCGCAATGGGCAATAACGGCACTTCTTCATTAATTATCGCCATCGCTTTTGCATAATATTGCTTTCTTTTCTTCATGCTCGTTGTTTCCAGAGCATCTTGCAATAATTGATCGTATTCTTTATTGCACCAAAAGGTGCGATTGTTAACAGTTTTACTTTGTGAGCAGCTAAGCATAGGCGTAAAAAAATTATCAGGATCGGGGTGATCGGCTGACCAGCCCAGTAAAAAGCTCTGGTGTTCTCCTAATGACAACCTGCGTAAAAAGGTACTCCACTCATAGCTAATGATTTTTACTTTCACGCCTATTTTTTTTAAGTCTGCTTGTATGAGTTTAGCCATGGTTACAGCATTTGGGTTGTATGCTCGTTGCACAGGCATTGCCCAAATATCCATATCAAAGCCTTGGGCATAACCTGCAATTTCAAGTAAAGATTTTGCTCGGATGGGATCATAAATATCTTCAGGGGTATTCTTATCATATGCCCAAGACGTCTCAGGAAGAATAGATTTCGCTCTTGCTGCTTGAGAGCGGTAAACCGTATCAATGATTGCTTGTTTATTGATGGCTAAACTAACAGCTTGGCGGACAAGTTTGTTATCAAACGGTGGCTTTTTAGTATTAAAGCCAAAATAGCCAACATTTAATGAGGTCACAGACTCTAGCTGTAAATCATTACGTTCAGAAATTTTCGCATGTGCAATAGGGTAACTACTAACATCGCACTCTTTGGCCAGTAGCTTGGTTAAGCGAGTTGTTTTACTCGGTGAAATGTCATAAACCAATTGCTCAATCTTTGCTTTTTCTTGCCAATATGAATCATGACGATAAAAACGAATGAGAGAGCCAACACGGTAATCCTTTAACAGAAAAGGGCCTGTTCCTACGGGGAAAATGTCAATTTCGTGATGGCTATTGGTTGGAATAAGTTGTTCAGCGTACTCTTTAGATAAGATAATCGCATAATCTGTCGCTAAGTTTGCTAAAAAAGAGCTGTTATTGCGTTTTATGACGAAACGTACAGTATAGTCATTAATTTTTTCAACACGCTCAACCAGCTCTGGGAATTTTACACTTTGAAAGAACGGGTAGCTCCCTCCTGAAACATCATGGTACTCATGTGTTTTATCTAAAATTCGGTTAAAACTAAACAGAACATCATCGGCGTTTAGATTACGGGTAGGGGTGAAGTAACTTGTCTGATGAAAAGGTATGTCATTACGCAAGTAAAAGGTAATTTTTTTACCATCTCGAGTAACATGCCAGGATTTAGCAATCGAAGGCCCCAGGGTATTATCTTCTTTATATGTTATCAGGTTATTATAAAGTAGCCTCGAGGTAGCATCTGATGTTGTTCCTGAAGTACTAAGCTGAGGATTAAACGTCTCAGGAGAGCCTTCAGAGCAGTATATAATGCTACGTTCACTTAGTGACAAGCTTTCACTTTCACTGCAACCAACTAAGGAGCTAACAATGCTTACTAAGGCTAGTCTGCGTAGACAATTAAACTTCATCGTTAATACTGCCATCAAGCAAGTTGTATTTTTTTAGGTAACCTCTTAATTGATGATAGGTTAACTCAAGGGCTTCAGCTGTTTTTTTCTGATTGAATTGGCAATGCGAAAGAGCTGATTGGATTAATTCTATTTCATAGTCTTGAGACAACGTTTTTAACGATTGAGGAAATTGCTCAAGAGTAACGTTTTTATTTACTGTTGATGCTGTTGGAGTCGTCGATTTGATTTCATCAGCAGCGGATGAATCGCTAGTATTAGGCTGAGTACTGTTAAGCGCATTCACTCTATCATGGGTTTGAATACGCTGGCTCGGCCTAAAGGGAGACTCGAATGGGTCGATAATTAATTCATGCACAGGTAAGTGAGGATTGTTACAGCGATATACACTACGTTCGACCACGTTTTTCAACTCGCGAATATTACCAGGCCAATGATACTCAAGTAAGCTACGTTTTGCTTTTTCGGTAAAGCCACTAAAGAGTTCAAACTCAAGCTCTCGCGCCATATTTATAGCGAAATGCTCAGCTAACATAATAATGTCATCTAAACGCTCTCTTAATGGCGGCAAGGTGATTACATCAAAAGCGAGTCGGTCTAGTAAATCAGCGCGAAATTGACCTGATGCTGCTAAAGTAGGTAAATCTTCATTGGTTGCGGCGACTAACCTAACATCAGTGCTAATAGTTCTTGAGCCACCGACACGTTCAAATTCGCCATACTCGACTACGCGTAATAGCTTCTCTTGAATAAGTCCTGAGGTATTAGCTATTTCATCTAAAAAAAGTGTGCCTTTATCTGCGCGCTCAAATCGCCCTTCGTGGCGTTTACTTGCGCCAGTGAAAGCGCCACTATCGTAGCCAAATAGTTCGGTTTCAAGTAGGTTTTCATTTAATGCGGCGCAGTTCAGTTTTAAATAACTTTGCTCCCAGCGCTTAGATAAGTAATGTAGGCGAGCGGCAACAAGCTCTTTACCAGTTCCACGCTCACCAATGATAAGTACAGGTTTGCTTAAGGGAGCTATTTGAGATATTTGTTCTAAAACCTCTAAAAAGCTATTGGATTGGCCAAGGAGGTTATCTTGTTGGTTAAAACGCGCCATAGTAAACTCAAATGTTGGTTTATTTCACTAACAAATAGTGTATTTTATTACTTAGTAGGTTGAAAGTCTTTTTTAAATAAATAATAAAGCTTATAATTACAGTGGGTTAGCGTTATCTTTAAAGTTGGCGTAAAAAATGAATACCTTAAAAGTGTAAGTTAAATGAAGTTGTAGCGTAATTCAGCGCTAAATTAATGCTTATTATAAGCAAATGAAATTATAGTTTGGCCTGAATGAGCCATTAGTGAGGAAAGTGTTATGGGTATTTTTTCAAGATTCACAGATATTGTTAATTCTAATATTAATAATTTATTAGATAAAGCTGAAGATCCAGCAAAAATGGTGCGTTTGATCATACAAGAGATGGAAGATACCTTAGTCGAAGTACGCTCTAGCTCTGCTAAAACGTTAGCAGATAAAAAAGAATTAACCCGTCAAGTTAATCGCTTAGAAAAAGATGCTCAGCAATGGCAAGATAAAGCTGAATTGGCATTGAGTAAAGATCGAGAAGATTTAGCTCGTGCAGCATTAATGGAAAAGAAAAAATGCAGTGAAAGCGCTCAAGCCTTGTTAGACGAGCTAGTTCATACAGATGAACATATTAGTAAGTTACAGGATGAAATATCACAATTACAAGATAAGCTAACGGATGCTAAAGCACGTCAAAAGGCCATTGTTATTCGTGAAAAATCAGCAAGCTCACGTTTAAAAGTTAAAGAAAATATTCACGGTACCCGCGTAAATGATGCATTGAATCGCTTTGACCACTACGAGCGTAAAATTGATGATATTGAAGCACAAGTTGATTCATATGATTTAGGTAGCAAATCATTAGCGGACGAAATCTCAGATCTTGAATCTGATGAAAAGGTAGATGATGAATTAGCGCAACTTAAAGCTAAAATGAAAAATAAAAAATAAAAAATAAAAAATAAAAAATAAAAAATAAAATAATCAGTTATTGCTAGTTTTGAAAAAGGAGAAGTATTGTGGAAGAGATTATTATGGCACCCGTTATTATTTTTATGATAATTGTTGCACCTATATGGTTAATATTACATTACCGCAGTAAAAAACAAGTTAGCCAAGGGCTAAGTCAAGAAGAGTACATGCAGTTGTCAGAGCTTTCTGAAGTTGCAGATACCATGGCCGATAGAATTCAAACGCTTGAAGCTATTTTAGACGCGGAGACCCCTAACTGGAGAAGCAAGCTATGAACCGAAAAAGAGGCGAGTTATACCGTGATGCCGAGCAAGGCAAAATAGCGGGTGTTTGTGCGGGCATAGCAGATTACTTTGGTTGGGAAACTTGGTTAGTTAGGATCTTAGTTGTCTCAATGGTGTTATTTGGTATGCCATTCTTAATTTTAGGCTATGTAGCGGCATGGTTTATTTTAGATAAGTCACCTGAGCAAAATAATAAGAATAAGTTTCACTCTGGCAAAAATGTTTACCGTGAAGACACTAACTTTAATGGCGATGTAAGTAATGAGTCAATTAAGGTCAAGGCTAGAATTTGGCAGTCAGGTGAGCCGCCAAAGCAGGCACTTCATGATATACGTCGTAAGTTTCGTTCATTAGAAAGAAAGTTACAGGCAATGGAGCAATACGTTACTTCTGCTGAATTCACCGTGTCTCGAGAAATAAACAAACTATAACGTTTGCAAAGAGTTACCAAGTGGTAGCTCTTTTATTTCCACAAGACTTAACGCTTGTGATAAAACCTTCATTTCTGAATTTCCCCATTATCAGTAATTCAATGAATAAGAGTGCTATTTAGTAGAAAAGTCCTTATTATCTAGCGAGTCCCAAATAATTAATAATCTATAAGTTATCAGTTTTTTATGGCAATAATTAGTAAGTCGATGATAAAGAAACGTGGTTTAGATAAGTTAAAACATAAAGCGAATGAACTGGTTAAACGCTCTATCGATCAGCATATCTCTTTAGCGGTTACCGGTCTAAGTCGTAGTGGCAAAACAGCATTTATCACTTCATTAGTGAACCAATTAATTAATGAAGGTAATGGCGCTAAACTCAGTTTTTTTGATCCTGTTTATCAAGGAAACTTTATTGCTGCTAAACGTATTCCACAAAAACACTTTCATGTACCGCGCTTTGATTATGATGCTGCAATTTCAGCGTTAACCGCAGAGCCTCCCGCATGGCCTGAGCCAACCCATGGAATCAGTGAATTACGCTTAGCTATTCGATACAAGCCGAAAAACTCGTTATTGAAGTATGCTACAGAAATGGCGACTTTAACGGTCGATATTACTGATTATCCCGGAGAATGGTTACTTGATTTACCCATGCTCAAGCAAACGTATCAAGAATGGTCAGAGCAAACTCATCAATTAATGACAAGCTCTCCTCGTGCTAAGCATAGTAAAGATTTTCTGGCAAGGTTAGCAGAAATAGATCCCTTTGCCTGTGCTAGTGAAGAACTACTCGCTGAGTTATCTCAGGAGTACACCGCATTGTTAAATACCTTCAGATATGACCTAGGGTTATCTGTTATTCAACCGGGGCGGTTTATATTGCCCGGTGATCTTGCGGGCGCACCAATTTTAGAGTTTTTTCCTTTTCCAGGCCTAGAGCACCTAGACGGTAATCAGTACCAAAATGCGCCAGATGATAGCCTTGTTGGTATGTTACGATCCCGATATCTTGAGTATAAAGAACAGGTTGTTAGGAAGTTTTATCGAGAACATTTTCTTAGTTTTGATAGGCAAATTGTACTGGCAGATTGTTTAACACCATTAAACAAGGGCAAAGAAAGCTTTGCTGATCTAGAACTAGCCATGTCTATGGTGTTAGAAAGTTACCATTATGGAAAGTCTGGATTATTTTCACGCCTGTTTTCACCAAAAATTGATAAGTTACTTTTTGGTGCCACCAAAGCAGATCATGTCACAGCAGAGCAACACCCCGCGATGGTTTCATTGCTAAATCAGTTGATTCATCAAAACAAACATCAGCTAAATTATGAAGCTGTTGAGGTGAAAACTCTAGCAATTGCGTCAGTAAAAGCCACCACATCAGGTATGACTAAGCACAAAGGCGTTGAATTGCCGGTAATTCAAGGGAATAAACTCGTTCCTTGCACAGAGAATAATTCAGATGACTCTGCAAGTGAGTCGTTTGAATCTAAGCAAATTTTTGGTGAGAAAATTACCGTTTTTCCGGGGACTGTGCCAAATAAGTTACCGAAAGAAGATTACTGGCAAACGAAACCGTTTAATTTTATTTCCTTTGCGCCAATAACAGAGCTGAGTAAACATCAAAGTTTACCGCATGTTCGCATGGACCAAGTATTACAGTTTTTACTCGCAGATAAGATGATATGACCAATAAAGAGCCAGAAAACCAACAACAAGTCCTTTTCAGTGATAGTGATGCTGTCGTTGATCATAATAATGCTCCGTTTAAAGAGAAAACGACTGATTTTAATGAGCAAGTTATATTTGAAAATGAGGAGTACTTACCCGCAGCTATTGATGATAAAGGCGAGCAAGAGCTTTCAAGTGAGCAATTAGTTAGAGAAGCTGAATGTATTCACAACAGTAAACCATCTTGGTTATGGCGAATTATTACCTTATTATTTGTTACCTTGGTTACCATCGAAGCGGTTGACTTTTTTATTACTGGTTTTGAACAATCGCCAATAATTACCGGGCTTTATGCAATATTTCTGGGCGCTTTATCGGTAGTCGCAGGCAATGCTTTGTGGCACGAATTAATGGGCTTAAAACAATTTAAGCAGCGACAAACGCTCAAGCAACAAGCAATGGATATACTCGCTAATGATGAAAGCGGTCATAGTGATAACAGCAATAAACGTGGTAGAGTTTTTTGTGAAAAACTTAATGAAAATTTACCCTGTGATCTTGTGTTTGATACTTCCAGTGGGCAGCAAGTTTGGCAAGATGCGCTTAGTGCGGAACATAGCTCTGCAGAGCTAGTACAACTGTACTCTCGTGAAGTGCTGACTAAGGTTGATGATAAAGCGTTAAATGAAGTGGCTAAATTTTCTACTGAAGCAGTCGCCTTGATTGCGCTAAGTCCAGTAGCCGTCATCGATATGTTGATAATGCTCTCCAGAAATCTTCGTATGATTAATAAAATTGCCGGACTATACGGTTTAAAGTTAGGTTATTGGAGCAGAATTAAGTTGATAAAACAGGTATTCGTTAATATGGCCTATGCTGGCGCTAGTGAGCTAGTAGCCGACTTAGGAACTGAAATGCTTGGCGCAGAATTGATGGGGAAACTTTCGGCTCGTCTTGGGCAAGGCCTCGGAGCAGGTATGTTAACAGCCCGCCTAGGTGCACAAACCATGGAGCTATGTAGACCAATCCCTTTTGAGCATAAGCCTAAATTAACCCATGTTCGTCAAAAGCTAGTTCAACAAGTAAAATCACTCGTTATCTCGAATAAGGATTAATCCGCTAACTTCATCAGAGTGTGATACTTGTTGTAACCTTTCGTGTACAACTAGTACGTTTGGTTGTTTTTTGTCCGTTTTGTCATGCTTTATTTCTTCTGCTTAAGTGTCTTAAGATGAAGAAAGCAAGTTAACAAAATTATTACAAGATAACTTTTAACAACAATAATAATAAAAGTTGCACCAACCAAAGGTTAGCAAGATGGCAAAAGGAACAAAGTACGTATCTAAAACCCCTGACAAGCATGGCGTAATTGCTTGGACAGATGAAGATAACTTGATCTGGCAGGAGTTGATTACTCGCCAATTAGCGTGCATAAAAGATAAAGCCTGTGATGAATATCATGAAGGCCTAGCAAAGTTAAAACTCCCGATAGACCGAGTACCGCAACTGTCTGAGATTAGCGAAGTGCTGCTAGAGACAACAGGCTGGCAATGTTATGCAGTTCCAGCACTCATAGGTTTTGAAGAGTTTTTCAGACTACTTTCAGAGAAAAAATTCCCAGTTGCTACGTTTATTCGTAGCCGCGAAGAAATGGATTATTTGCAAGAACCAGATATTTTCCACGAAATTTTTGGCCACTGTCCATTACTTACCAACCCGTCATTTGCCAACTACACCGAAGCTTATGGAAAAATGGGTTTACAAGCCACTAAAGAGCAACGCGCATACCTTGCTCGGTTATACTGGTTTACTATTGAATTTGGTTTACTTAATACGCCAAACGGATTACGTATCTATGGTGGTGGGATTTTATCTTCACCGAGTGAAACCGACTTTGCGTTAAACAATAAAGAGGTAGAGCGTCAAGCATTTGATATTCTTGACGTACTAAGAACCCCTTATCGAATTGATATTATGCAGCCTATTTATTATATGCTGACAAAAGTATCAGACTTAGATGATGTTCGAAAATTTGAAGTTGATGAAATCATGGAAATGGTCGCTAAAGCTAAAATGTTAGGTTTACACCCGGCTAAATTCCCTGAAAAACAAGCAAGCTAAGCAAGTATAAATGAAATAATATTGCTGATAAAAATAAATTAAGGAAAGCAAATGACACAATCTAACGACAATTTAGCAAACCAAGTATGTGAAGCATGCCATGTTGATGCACCTAAAGTAAGTGACCAAGAGCTTAAAGAGTTAATGGCATTAATCCCTGATTGGGTGCCTGAGGTGAGAGACAATGTTATGATGCTTGAACGCGTTTATAAATTTAAGAACTATAAATTAGCCTGGGCATTTGCTAATAAAGTATCAGAACTTGCTGAAGTAGAATTTCATCATCCGTCAATTTTACTTGAGTGGGGTAAAGTGACCGTTACTTGGTGGACTCATGCTATTGGCGGTTTGCATAAGAATGATTTTATATGTGCTGCCAAAACGGATCAACTTGGTGATTAATCACTGACCTGACGGTAAGTGAAATGAAATAAGGCAATAACATTTATCAAAATGAAAGATTGATAAATGTTATGCTTTATTATCGTAAAAATTAGTTTACAATAGCTCTTTTTTGATAACTCTCGAAAAGGGCTTGTGAAATGCGTTTGGAAATTACTTGTCATGACCGTGTTGGCATGGGGCAAAAAGTATTAGGTATTTTTGTTGAACACACTATAAATGTACGTGGTATTGAACTTACCCAGCCCGGACGTATCTTTATAAATATTCCAGATTTAGACTTTTCCGATTTACAAACCTTTATGCCGCAATTACGTTTGATTGAAGGGGTAGGGGACGTAAAAACAGCACCTTATATGCCTTCTGAACGTGAAAGAAATGAGCTTTCTACGTTAATCAAAACCTTTCCCGATCCATTCATATCCATTGACAGAAAAGGTAATATCCGCATTGTTAACACCATTGCTTCGAGCATTATTGGTGAAACCGAAGAGTCGTTAATTGGCCAACACATTAGTTTATGGCTCAAAGGCTTTAACTTTAACCGTTGGTTAGATGCTAGTGATGTACTTGCTCAAACTCGTCGATTAAAGTTTCAGGGCGATGACTTTGTTGCCGATATCATGCCAATTCATGTTGATGGAGAAGAGGATAGCCAAGTATTAGCAGGTGCGGTACTGATATTAAAATCAGAAGCACGACTAGGGCAACAGATGAGTGCTTTTAAACAGCCCAATGAAAATACTTTCTCGGGGATTCAAGCAAGCTCTAGTGCAATGCGCAAAGTTATAAGGGAAGCAAAACGCATGTCCTCGCTTGACTCGTCAATATTGATTATGGGCGAAACGGGAACTGGAAAAGAACTACTCGCACGAGCATGTCATGGTGCAAGTGAACGTGCTGAAAACCCATTTATGACACTGAATTGTGCCGCTTTACCTGATGATGTAGCAGAGTCGGAATTATTTGGTGTGGGTGAAAAAGAGCAAGATCAAAGTAAGCGTGGCATTTTTGAATTAGCTGATGGCGGTACTGTATTTCTTGATGAAATTGGCGAAATGTCAGCGAAACTGCAAAGTAAACTATTACGCGTTATTCAACACGGTAGTTTTAGACGTGTTGACTCTGAACAAGAAGTGACAGTAAATGTTCGTATTATTAGCTCTACTAATAAGGATTTACTTAACCTTGTTTCTCTAGGGGAATTTAGAGAAGATTTGTATTATCGTCTAAATGTTTTCGGCTTAACTTTACCTGCATTAAGAGAACGCCGTAGCGATATTTTGCCATTGGCCGAGTTCTTCATTGTCAAAGCAGCTCAACAAATTGGTAGAACACACCTTAAAGTAAGTGATGATTGTCGCGATTTTATTGAGCATTACCCTTGGCCAGGAAATATCCGTCAATTAGAAAATGTGTTAACTCGCGCAGCCTCTCTGCTGGAAGGAGACGAAATAGAAACAAGCCACTTGCAACTACCAGCTTATACTCGTGAACACGGTTACTTAGAGCAAGAATTTGAAGGGACACTGGATGCTGCGGTGAAAAACTTTGAAGCAGACTTATTACGCAAACTTTACCCTGCATACCCAAGCACGCGTCAACTAGCGAAAAAACTTGGTCTAAGCCATACCGCTATTGCAAATAAATTACGCGAGTACGATATAAATAAAAAGACAGTGAAAATTTAAACGGCTCATGTCTCGCGTTAATATGTAGGCTGTAATTTTATGCGTAAAGAAATTATTCCGTAGGTTTTTAATTAAGCTGTCGCAAGTGCTTGGTTGTCGTTGAAAAAATTCGTACCATACTTTTATGCTTTAATATATTGATAGCTTATCGATACTATTTGATTAAAAAGGTTTAATAATGAAATTAGCAACACTTAAGAATAATACTCGCGACGGCCAACTTGTAGTAGTTAACCGCACGCTAAGTAAAGCCGTTGTAGTTAGCGATATAGCTGCTACCTTGCAAGGCGCTTTAGATAACTGGGCTGAAATTTCACCTAAGTTAGCAAAAGTTTACCAAGCACTAAACAACAGTGAAATTTCAGACACGTTAGCATTTGAACAAGCAGATTGTGAATCGCCATTACCTCGTGCTTATCAATGGGCAGATGGTAGCGCTTATGTAAATCATGTTGAGTTAGTTCGCAAGGCACGAAATGCTGAAATGCCTGAAACATTTTGGACTGATCCGTTAATGTACCAAGGTGGCTCTGATGCTTTTATCGGGCCTCGTGATGATATTAACGTAGCGAGCGAAGAGTTTGGTATTGATTTTGAGTCAGAAGTGGCGGTAATTACCGATGATATGCCGATGGGCACTTCACCAGAGCAAGCGGCATCTCACATTAAACTATTAATGTTAGTTAATGATGTATCACTACGTAACCTTATCCCAGGTGAGTTAGCTAAAGGCTTTGGCTTTTTTGCTTCTAAACCTTCAAGCGCTTTTTCTCCAGTTGCAGTAACTCCTGATGAATTAGGTGATGCTTGGGATGGTAAAAAGTTACATTTACCATTAACTACGCATTTAAACAAAGAACTGTTTGGTCAGCCTAACTGTGGCGTTGATATGACTTTTGACTTCCCTACTATTGTTGCCCATGCAGCAAAAACTCGACCATTATCTGCTGGTTGTGTTATTGGCTCAGGTACCATTTCAAACTATGATCGCTCGGCGGGTTCAAGCTGTTTAGCTGAAACACGTATGTTAGAGATAATCGCTGATGGCAAACCAAGTACTTCATTTATGAGTTTTGGTGATACCGTACGCATTGAAATGTTTGATAACGACGGTGCTAGTATCTTTGGTGCTATCGATCAAAAAGTTGTTGAATATAAAGGTTAATAACTTCCTTCTCTGCTTCATTCTTTAAAGCAGAGTTAGTGCTTTATTAGGTAAATGCTAATTATTCATGCTAAGGCAACTATTTTGCTCATTTGGCTTGGTGATTAGCATTTTTGTTTATCGTTAGAAAATATTAAATAGGATCACTATGAAACTTTACGGCTATTGGCGTTCTACCGCAGCGTACCGAGTACGTATTGCCCTTAATTTAAAAAAGATTGCCTTTGAATCTATCTCTGTGCACCTTGTTAAGAATGGTGGCGAACAGCATAGCGAAGCCTACAGTGAAATTAACCCTAGCCATTTAGTGCCAACCCTAGTTGATGGTGATTTTTCATTAAACCAATCATTGGCGATAATTGATTACTTAGAGAGCTATAATTCAGAGCAGTCGCTATTTCCTAAAGATGCTAAAGCAAAAGCGAAAGTACAAGCGCTTGCTTTAGATATAGCCTGTGAAATTCATCCTTTAAATAATTTACGGGTGCAGCAATATTTAGCGAATGATTTAAATGCTACAGTTCAAGCAAAGCAGGCGTGGATTGAACACTGGATGTCTATTGGTTTTAAGGCTGTAGAACAGCAGTTACAAAAGAGCGCAGGTAATTTTTGCTTTGGTGACAAGGTAACCGTTGCTGATATTTGTCTTGTGGCACAAGTGTATAATGCACATAGATTCAATGTTGCCATGGAGGCTTTTCCATTAATAAATAAAGTGGTCGAAAACTGTAACAAGTTGCCAGCTTTTATAGATGCGCTGCCAGAAAACCAAGACGACGCACAATAACAGCCATTATTTCGGCT
>Ga0105348_1001583_pt1 | contig 15026 bp, 10 predicted proteins | sample EN8Hudsemesocosm_2_FD_83504 | JGI IMG/M metagenome (GOLD analysis project Ga0105348, IMG submission 83504) | Methane-oxidizing microbial communities from mesocosms in the Hudson Canyon - EN8C Hudson Canyon | ecosystem: Environmental > Aquatic > Marine > Cold seeps | place: Hudson Canyon... | reverse complement strand
GGCTTCGTGTCAGGCCTATTGTGATGGTGTGAATGCAGGCCTTGCTTCAAAAAAAATATATGCGATGAAACTGTTGGGTTATCAGCCTGAGCCGTGGTCGATAAGTGACTCTATTCTGGTTTCTCGCATGGCTAGTTATTTAACCTTGGCTCAGTCACAAACTGAAGTTGAACGCTTCTTTATTGAACTGGTTCAAGCCGGTGTACCGAATGATAAATTAGCTGAATTATTTCCCATTGATGCCGAAACACTTGACCGTGAAATGATACAAAGTATTCGTCTTCAGGAAAAACTAGTGCCAAATGAGGTGATTTGGAATAAAGCTTTACCCCGTATGATGGCTTCTAATAATTGGGTTGTGGCCGGTAAAAGAACAAGTTCAGGGCAGCCAATTATGGCTAATGACCCTCATCTGGAAGTGAATCGTTTACCAAATGTTTGGTGTGAACAAAGCCTTAGATGGCCCGAGCATTCTATTATTGGTATGGGAATGCCAGGCTTGCCTGGAGTAGTTATCGGACGAACGAATAGTGTGGCCTGGGGTGCAACTTACACCTTTATGGATACCGTTGATAGCTGGGTTGAAGATTGTAAAGACGGAAAATATAGACGAGGTAAGACCTGGAATAAATTTATCGAGCGAAAGGAAATCATTAAGCGTAAGAAGCATGCTGATGAAACCATCACTTTCTATGAAAACCTGCATGGTGTACTGGAAGGTAATCCAAATGAGCAAGGGAAATACCTGGCCACCAAATGGGTGGCTGCTGATTCAGGCGCAAATTCATTAATGGCCAGTCTTAAAATGGCGTCTACACAAAATGCTGAGCAAGCCATGGATAACTTGGGGATGATTGAGTCTGGTTGGAATTGGGTCATTTCAGATAAACAGGGTAATATCGCTTACCAAATGTCAGGCTTAATGCCCAAACGTCACCCTGATTGGAATGGTTTCACTCCTGTACCTGGTTGGGAGGCAAAATATGATTGGAAAGGTATTGTTAAGTACCAAGACCTACCAAGAAGCTTAAACCCTAAAGAAGGTTACATCGTAACCGCAAATCAGGACTTGAACTACCTTGGCAAAGTTGACCCGATCAATATGCCGATGGGTGATTATCGCGCAAAACGCATTGAAGAAGTGTTGGAATCAAGTGAACAGCACGATGTTGAGAGTACCAAGGCTTTACAATTTGATGTGCATTCCAAGCAAGCAAAGCTATTTTTAGATGTTTTATTGCCCTTGTTAGCAAAAAATGGCGATTCAAGTAAGGCTTATTATCTGCTTAAAAACTGGGATCTTGGATATGGCTTTGAATCCAAAGGTGCGCCATTATTCGAACATTTCTATAATGCATTAAGGGCTGAGGTATTTGGTGATTCAAATGAATCAGGGGACGGCTTTGGTAGTGATGTTATTCAACATTTGGTTGATCAGACTGGTGTTTTTATCGATTTTTATCAAAACTTTGATCGTTCAATCTTGAATGAAAATTCACTATGGTATGAAAGCAAAACTCGAAATGAAGCATTTTTAGCAGCGTTTGAAATTGCAAAGAAAGCACACACCGATGTGCTTTGGAAAGAGGTTAATAATGTGACCTTTACTAATATGCTTTTTCAGGGAAAATTGCCCGATTTTATGGGCTTTGACTCAAAAAAAATACCCCTTCTAGGGGGGCGTGCAACACCCCATCAAGGACAGATTTATAGTAGTGGCACACGTAAAACGAGCTTTTCGCCTTCGGTCAGATTGATTGCAGATATGAATGAGAGTGAGTTGCATACTTGTCTGGCGGGTGGGCCGTCGGATAATCGTTTTTCTCGGTGGTATAAGTCAGGTTTGCAGCATTGGATTGATGGGACTTATAAAATTCTTAAGAGTTAGTGTTTTGTGGTGGCTGAAATTGGAATATTTGCTAAGCATGCTTGCCTGTGAACCAGGCAATATTACACTGTCATACCGGTAGTCTCTTAAGCCGTTATCCATTTTTGTAGCCTTTAAGGCATTGAAGAGAATGCATTCCCGATTAAGTAATCTCGGGAATGCCATAGGGATGAATAATCGTCTTCTTTTGTGCCATATTAAGGTTAATAAGTCATTCAGCCTTAATATCTAATATATCTAAAGCAAGCGCTTCAGCTACTTTAATTCCATCAATTGCTGCTGACAAAATGCCCCCGGCATAACCAGCACCTTCACCGGCAGGGTATAAGCCGAGCGTATTCATACTCTGGAAGCCCTTGTCGCGTTTAATACAAATCGGCGATGAGGTGCGTGTCTCTACACCCGTAAGTAAAGCATCATCCATGGCAAAGCCTTTGATCTTTTTGTTAAATGCTGGAATGGCTTCGCGTATTGCCTTTACGGCAAAGTCAGGTAAAGCTTTTGATAAGTCACCGAGTTTGATACCCGGCTTGTAAGACGGTTCAACGCTTGCTTGCTGATTTGAAGGCGTGTCATTCAGAAAATCGCCAACAAGCTGGGCGGGAGCACTGTAGTCTTCTCCGCCTAGGAGGTAAGCTCGTTTTTCTAGTTTTCGCTGTAAATCGATACCGGCTAAAACATGTTCAGGGTAGTCTTTTTCTGGTTCAATACCGACGACAATTGCCGCATTGGCATTACGCTCGTTTCGGGAATATTGACTCATCCCATTGGTTACTACGCAACCTTCTTCTGACGTGGCAGCGACAACTGTTCCACCAGGACACATACAAAAGCTGTAAACACTTCTGCCATCTTTGCAATGATGCACCAACTTATAATCAGCGGCGCCCAGGACTGGGTTACCAGCTTCTTTACCAAATCTAGCAGCATCAATAACTGATTGTGGGTGCTCGATACGAAAGCCGATTGAAAAGGGTTTAGCTTCCATATAAACGCCTTCGTCTAATAGCATTTGGAAACTGTCACGTGCGCTATGGCCAATTGCCAGAATAATGTGCTGGCTTTGCAAGGTTTCTCCTGTACTTAACGTCAGGCCAGTGACACGTCCTGAATTATTAGTTAAAGGCTCGCGATGTAGGGTTTCCACTTTTTGGTTGAAGTGAACGTCACCACCTAAACGGGTGATTTCTGCACGCATGTTTTCAACCATTTTAACAAGTTTGAAAGTGCCAATATGGGGTTTGCTGATATACAGAATTTCTTCTGGTGCACCTGCAATCACAAATTCCTGAAGAACCTTGCGGCCCAGATGGCGTTTATCTTTAACCTGGCTATAGAGCTTGCCATCAGAAAATGTGCCTGCACCACCTTCACCAAATTGCACATTGGATTCAGTATTTAGCTTACGTTCGCGCCATAAACCCCAGGTGTCTTTAGTGCGCTGACGAACATCTTGTCCGCGTTCAAGTACAATCGGTTTTAGTCCCATTTGAGCCAAGAGAAGCGCTGCAAGCATGCCGCAAGGGCCAAAACCTATGATAATAGGGCGCTGCTGTTCTGAGTTAGGGGAGTTTAGTTGTGCTTGGGCAACAAAATTATAGTTTGTATCAGGACTGAGACGAACGGTTGTGTTTTGACTGAAGGTTTCTAAGACACGTTCTTCAACCCCATCTGCCAAGCTCACATCAAGTTGATAGATTAGTAAAATGCTATTTTTCTTACGGGCATCATAACTGCGTTTAAAGATGCTAAAGTCTAATAATTCATCGGCAGTAATCGACAGTTTTCTAATAATCGCGGAGCGAAGTTCATCGTTGTTATGGTGAAGCGAAAGTTTTAGTTCGTTGATTCTTAGCATGGTAGTCGGCTTTTAATGAGGTTTACAATATAGAAAGCCGGCATTTTAGCACTTCTTTTTCCAAAATGAACTTTTGATATTACTGCGCTAGTTTAATTAAACCATTTTTCATATCAGCCTGGGCGATGGTGTGCTCGTCTGCTTGAGGTTGGGTCATCCAGTTCAATACGTCGTAATAACGGCGAATGTTTTGTACGTAAATTACCGGTTCATTTCCTCGAGCGTAGCCGTAACGGGTTTGTTTGTAGTATTTTTTCTTTTGAAGTAGGGGTAGAAACTCTTTTACGTCAAGCCATTTATCGGGGTCTTTCCCTCCTTTTTCGGTGAGTATTCTGGCATCTTCTAAGTGGCCGTAACCTACATTATAAGCGGCTAAGGCAAACCAGGTTCTATCAGGCTCGGCAATACGTTCAGCAATACGGCCTTTTATTTTTGCAAAATAGCGTGTGCCGCCTTTAATGCTAGCAGCGGGGTCAAGGCGATTTTTAATTCCCATTTCTTTCGCGGTAACGCGAGTTAGCATCATTAGTCCACGAACGCCAGTAGGTGAAGTAGCATAGGCTCGCCAATGAGACTCCTGATAACCCATGGAGGCCATTAAACGCCAATCGATACCGTGTTTTTCACTTTCGTTTTTAAAGCTTTCATCGTACTTGGGAAGACGACTGTTAATGTGTTTGATAAAAGTGCGTGCACCTACATAGTTAAGTTGGCCTAGATGACCAAAATAACGTTCTTTAAGGTTTAACAGGGTGCCATCTTCCTCAATACGTTTAAAAAATGTATTTGCACGATTGATTAAGGTTTGATCGGTGTTTTTAGGGAAATACCATGAAATTTTTTGAACTTCACCAATTTCAAAAGCCTTCTTAACACGGGGGTAATAGGCTTGGTGAATATCCAGTTCAGAAGAGGTGATAATGGCGTAGTCAATTTCTTTGTCTTGTACCATTTTCATTAAATCAATAGTCTCAACATCAAGCGCTTGCCATTGAAGATCAGGTGTTGTTTGTTTGAGAGTGTTTAGTTCATCAGTATGGTAGCTATCACTAACGACAGCAATTTTTTTACCTATTATGTCTTCAATGCGTCGAGGGCGGGTGCTGCCATAACGATAAACTACCACTGGTGTCGCTTCCATATAAGGAAGAGAGTATTGGTAACGGTTAGCACGCTCCTGGCTTGCTACCATGCCAGCTGCTGCTATATTTGTGTATTCATTATCGAGTGCGGATAGGATCTGGGAGCGTGTTGTGGCAATTTTTACGTCTAAGGTAAGACCAAGTTCATCAGCAAATAGTTTGGCTAAGTCGTATTCAAAGCCCATTGGGCCTTCTTTACCTTCATAATAAACGGCAGGCGCATTACGTGTAATGACATGTAATGTTTTGTGTTTGGCTATTTTTTCGAAAGTACTGGGCTTCTCACAGGCGATAAGTATTACACCTAAGGATAGTGTAAAAGAGAGCTTTAAAAAAAGGCGAATGTTTTTGACATTCGTGATGTGTTTTATCTGTTGAATCAAGCAAATACCTTTTAATTTAAATCAACGACTTTAAGGGGGGAGTCCTGTAATACATCCCATGAGAGCGATAAAAGGCTCAAATTCTCTGTCATTCCTGTAGTCTTTATAGCCGGAATCCATAGTTCTTATTGCTAATGTGGCATTAAATTTATGGATTCCGGCTGCAGAGCACAATGGAACGACAAAATGGTTTAAACAAACCGTTATCAAACAAAATTCTCTCCATGAAGATTCTGTTTATATTTCCAGCTAGCTGCCTGATAGTCAACCAAGTAAGTAGGAAAGATTGTATCAAAATGTGTGTTAGTGACGTAGTTAATACCAGGTGCGCGATTTTTATTAACACTGAGGGTTCTTTCGCGTAGAATACGCCCTCGTCAAATTCATCAATGACCCTTTTAATGAGGTACTCCCAGATCATGTTGGAACTCCGAGGCGCTCCGGCTCTTTCTCCCTTTCGAAGCAAAAAGCTGTTAGAAACAATTCAGAAAGATATTCCTGCGATTCAATCTGTGTATGCAGAGTTTATGCATTTTATTGATATTGCAGAAGATTTAACTGACTCTGAACTGAATACACTTAACAAATTGCTTACTTATGGACCGAGTGCAAAGTCTGAATCATCGGAAGGTGTATTGTTTTTGGTGGTGCCCCGTCCGGGCACAATTTCACCCTGGTCGAGTAAAGCGACCGATATAGCTCATGGTTGTGGTTTAAGTAAATTAAACCGTATTGAACGCGGTATTGCTTATTATGTACGACTTGAAGGTAAGCTGACCATGGAGCAGCGCGAGCAGTTATCGGCTATTTTTTATGATCGCATGACCGAGGCTGTATTTCATGAAATGGCAGGCGCTCAATTATTGTTTACCCATGCAGAGCCTAGTGCTTTATCGACAGTTGATGTTCTGTCTTATGGTGAAGACGCTTTAGAAGAAGCAAATAAGCGCATTGGTTTGGCTTTAGCTGCTGATGAAATTGAATATTTAGCCAAAGCATTTTGTGAATTAGAGCGAAACCCGACAGATGTTGAGTTAATGATGTTTGCCCAGGCAAACTCTGAGCACTGCCGACATAAAATTTTTAATGCCTCTTGGGATATTGACGGTGAAGCTCAGCAAAAATCATTGTTTTCCATGATTCGTAATACCAATGAGTTACATCCTCAAGGCGTATTGTCCGCATATGTAGATAATGCTGCTGTTATCGAAGGTTCAACCGGTAAGCGTTTTTATCCTAACCCTGAAACGGGTGAATATGAAGGACATGAAGAGCCTATTCATATTTTAATGAAGGTCGAAACTCATAATCATCCTACTGCCATTTCACCTTTTTCAGGTGCTGCAACAGGTTCTGGTGGTGAAATTCGTGATGAAGGCGCCACTGGCGAAGGTTCTAAACCAAAAGCAGGTTTAACCGGTTTTACTGTTTCAAATTTAAGAATCCCTGGTTTTGAACAGTCTTGGGAAAGTGATTTTGGTAAACCTGAACGTATGACTTCTGCCTTGAATATTATGCTTGAAGGGCCGATTGGTGGTGCAGCCTTTAATAATGAGTTTGGTCGTCCGAATTTATGTGGTTACTTCCGTACCTTTGAAGAACAGGTGGCGGGCCCGAATGGCCAGGAAATAAAAGGTTATCATAAACCTATTATGATCGCTGGTGGTATGGGTAATATTAAAGAAGCGCATGTTCTAAAAAATGACATTAAAGTCGGTGCAAAGTTAATTGTACTAGGTGGCCCTGCGATGTTAATCGGATTGGGGGGAGGCGCGGCTTCGTCGATGGACTCCGGTTCTAGTCATGCTGATTTGGATTTTGCTTCTGTTCAGCGTGAAAACCCTGAAATGGAACGCCGGTGTCAGGAAGTGATTGACCGCTGCTGGCAATTAGATGATAAAAACCCTATCGCCTTTATTCACGATGTGGGCGCGGGCGGCTTATCGAATGCTTTCCCTGAATTAGTCAAAGATGGTGGTCGTGGGGGACGTTTCGATTTGCGAAAAGTGCCTAATGATGAACCTGGCATGGCACCACATGAAATCTGGTGTAATGAATCGCAAGAACGCTATGTGATTGCCGTGATGCCAGAAGACTTAGCACGCTTTGAAGCTATTTGCGAACGTGAACGTTGCCCATACTCTGTTGTGGGTGAAGCCTTGGAAGAAAAAGTAATTCAGGTTGAAGATCCACACTTTGAAAATAAGCCGGTAGATCTACCAATGTCGGTATTATTCGGTAAACCACCTAAAATGCATCGCTCAGTTGAAAGTGAGTCTTTTACAAAGCCTATGTTTGAGTCCAGCGACGTGGATGTAAAAGAAGCCGCTGAGAAAATTCTGAAGCTGCCAAGTGTGGCAAGTAAAAACTTCCTGATCACTATTGGTGATCGCTCAATTACTGGTATGGTCACGCGTGATCAAATGGTGGGTCCATGGCAGGTGCCTGTTGCAGATGTGGCTGTCACATCTGTTGATTTAGATGGCTATCTGGGTGAAGCGATGGCAATGGGGGAGCGTACCCCAATTGCTAATATCGATGCTCCAGCTTCTGGGCGGATGGCAGTGGGTGAAGTTGTTACAAATATGGCGGCGGCATCTATTGGAAAAATATCCGATATTCGATTATCTGCTAACTGGATGGTGGCCGCAGGTCATCCTGGAGAGGATGATAATTTGTATAAAACAGTGCAAGCTGTAGGTATGGAACTTTGTCCGGCACTTGGTATTTCGATTCCGGTTGGTAAAGATTCCATGTCGATGAAAACCACCTGGCAGGAAGGCCGTGACACTCAGACTGTAACGTCGCCTTTGTCGGTAGTAATTACCGGCTTTTCACCGGTTAATGATGTACGTCGAACCTTAACACCACAATTACAAATAGATCAGGGCAAAACTGACTTGATCTTAATTGATTTGGCTAATGGCCAGAATCGTTTAGGTGGCTCTGCGTTGGCCCAGGTTTACAAGCAAGTTGGCGCGGTTGCACCGGATGTTGATGATGCTGAAGACTTAAAGGCTTTCTTTACGGTGATACAAGGTTTGAATGTTGATGGGAAATTATTAGCCTATCATGATCGCTCGGATGGTGGTTTATTTACAACATTAGTTGAAATGTCTTTTGCTGGGCATGTTGGTATAGACGTTAAGTTAGACTTGTTGGCAGAAGATAAAACACACTTTGCTCGTGAGCTATTTAATGAAGAGTTAGGTGCAGTCATTCAGGTTAAGCAAGAAGATACCGAAGCGGTACTTCAGCAATTTACCGGTGCTGGTCTAGGTGAGCATACCTTAGTGATTGGTACTCTGAATGAAGATGACCATATTCGTTTCACTTTTGACCAAGAGCCGGTTATTGAGCAAAAACGTAGCTATTACCAGCAGATGTGGTCTGAAACTAGCTATCGCATGCAATCACTACGAGACAATGCTGAATGTGCTCAAGAAGAATTTGATGCAATTAGCGATGACTTAGATCCTGGTTTGAATGTTAAATTAAGTTTTGATCAGAATGATAATATTGTCGCGCCTTTTATTAATACAGGTGCAAAACCAAAAGTTGCGGTTTTAAGAGAGCAGGGTGTTAATGGCCAAATTGAAATGGCGGCTGCATTCACTCGTGCAGGCTTTTCAGCAGTAGATGTACACATGAGTGACTTAATAGCAGGTCGACACTCGCTTGACGAATTTAATGCTTTGGTAGCGTGTGGTGGCTTCTCTTATGGTGATGTACTTGGCGCAGGTGAAGGTTGGGCGAAGTCTATTTTGTTCAATGAGAAAGTACGGGATCAGTTTGCTACATTCTTTGCTAATGAAGATTCCTTAGCGCTAGGTGTTTGTAATGGTTGCCAGATGATGTCGAATTTGCGTTCGCTGATTCCAGGTACTGAAAACTGGCCACACTTCGTACGTAACCGCTCAGATCAGTTTGAAGCGCGTGTAGCTTTAGTTGAAGTTCAGTCATCACCTTCTATGTTCTTCAGTGGTATGGAAGGCAGTAGAATTCCTGTTGCTGTAGCGCATGGGGAGGGGCGTGCTGAATTTTCAAATACTGAAAAGCTAGCAGATTTGATCCAAAAGAATCAGCTTGCCTTACGTTACGTGAATAATCAGGGCGAGGTGGCAACACAGTACCCTGCAAACCCAAATGGATCGCCTGAAGGTGTTTCAGGTGTTTGTTCTGACACTGGTAGAGTAACGATTATGATGCCTCACCCTGAGCGTGTATATCGTACTGTGCAGAACTCATGGCACCCAAGTGACTGGGTAGAGGATGCACCCTGGTTGCGCTTATTCAGAAATGCCAGAAAGTATTTCAATTAAGCACGTGCTTTGCACGACACAATCTATTGTCATTACGGTAGTCTTTTTAGCCCGAATCCAGCTGAAGGGCGCACCGCAATGGCAAAGTGAGTTAAAGAAGCCGTTATCGTGCCATTCACTCTAAGCGTTAAATTGTGTTCAAGTTAAGTTTTAAAAGCAAAAAAGGGCCTTAAAGTTGTTATTTTAAGGCCCTTTTTTTTAAAGTTTTTATGGCTGGCGTTTTTCATAAATTACAAACAGTATTGCAGGATAAACTTACTGTAACTAAATGTTATTTTATGTGTAAAACTGTATGTTAATGCTTGTCACGTTTTTGTCATGCTGGATAAAAAATGACCGGATATGGCTTAAAATACAGACGTAAAATTGACTAATATGTCTTTCTGAGCACTTTGTTGTAATTTTTATGCACATTTTTGGTGGCAAAAAACACAATTTTTAGTTTGTCATGAACTGTCAAGGTAAAAATGCCGTTGACATATTTAACGTGTTGATTGTAAACGATTTAATTCTTTGGGTTAAAAAATTAACAATTTAAAGCAAAGGCAGTATTTATGTGCCTTTCAGGCATATACCCCAAAACTGTTAACAGAGTTATCCACAGATTTTGTGGGTAAGTGATAACTAGATCACAAAGTGCTTTGAAAGCCCCGTGGTTAAAGGATTTAGCTATAATGAAAAGATATAAACTGTAACAAACATTGCCGTGTAAGGAAGCCGTTATGTATAAATTATGTTTTTTTGTTCCATTAACTCATGCTGAGCAAGTGAAGGCTGAGGTATTTTTGACGGGCGCTGGTCGCATTGGTGACTATGATCAGTGTTCTTGGGAAACGCTAGGGACTGGACAGTTTAGGCCGCTTTCTGGTAGTGATCCATTCTTGGGTGAAACCGGGGTATTGGAAAAAGTTGAAGAATTAAAAATAGAGCTTGTTTGCGAGGATGAATTGATATGTTCCGCTGTTGCTGCGCTTAAAAAAGCGCATCCTTATGAAGAACCTGCTTATGAGGTTCTTAAGTTGGAGGTCTTTTAAGGTTTATCTAGTGCTTATCTAGAGTATGGCGCGGTTCGCGAATAATATCACTCACATGAACACCAAAATTTCCTAACTTACGATCTTCAAAAAACAGCTTGAGAGTTTTCTTTACAGTGGGGAATGCCAGTTCATCCCAGGGTATTTCGTGCTCTTGAAACAATTTAGTTTCAAGGCTTTCATGTCCTGCGCCAAATTTTCCATCAATCATTGTTGCCCGAAAAAACATGTGGACTTGGTCAATCTGAGGGACATTGATAACTGTATATAAAGCGTCAATAGTTACTTTTGCTTCCGCCTCTTCTCTGGTCTCCCTGATCGCTGCTTCAGTTGTTGTTTCTTGGTTTTCCATAAAACCTGCTGGTAGCGTCCAATATCCATGACGTGGCTCTATCGCACGTTTGCAAAGTAAGACTTTGTCATCATAAATCGGAACAGTGCCAGCAATAATATTAGGGTTTTGGTAATGAATAATATCGCAGCTTACACAGATGAAGCGTGGGCGGTTATCATCCTCGGGAACTTTGTGCTGCACATCTCCGCCACATTGGCTACAGAACTTCATAGAATATTTAGGCCTTGTTAATTGATAGTTTGTTTATAGAATATATGATGCCTTTGTTTAATTTGTAAGTGCAACCTAATTATCAAAACAATAACAATATAGCTATGCTAGAGTTTGCTTTCTGAACCTTTAAAAGACTGTCTATGAATAAAATTGATAAATTGATCCAAAGTGTTAAGTCTCATACTCCCAAAATGATCGATGTTGATTTTCCCGATGCGGGTATTCTTGTGTTGGTCACACGAAACCAAAAGCCTAGCATCGTTCTTACGCGTCGTGCGCAGCATATGAACACACATAAGGGGCAGGTGGCCTTTCCGGGTGGAAAGTTTGATGATGAGGACGGTACGCTTATGCAAACAGCATTGCGTGAATGCCATGAAGAAATTGGTGTTCATCCACAGCATGTTGAAATTATTGGTCAGCTAAGTCAGGTGGTGTCTTTACATGGAATAAGAGTCACCCCGTTTGTAGGTTTAATTGATGAAGATGTCAGTTTTACGCCTAACCTTGATGAGCTGGACAGTATTTTTAAACTGCCAACTGATTTCTTTGATGACGCGGTGCCCAAGCGTCGTGATAAAATGACCTATCGTGACGTGGCTTTATCGGTCCCGAGTTATGATTATCAGTATGAAGATGAGACCTATGAAATTTGGGGGTTGTCAGCCATTGTTTTAGTGGAATTGATGAATATTGCGTTCGATTGCAATATCGTCATTTTTGATGAAGCTTAAACCTCGCCCATTGATGCCCTTTGATCACTCCCTTTAATTAATAATAAGAGAAACAAGCTTGTGAAGTATTCCCTAGGTAATAAAAAAATCTGTGTAAAAGGTAAACCCGCTTTCATTGCTCCAAATGCAAGTATGATTGGCTCAATTGAGCTTCATGAAAATACTAGTATCTGGTTTAACGTGGTGATACGTGCTGATAATGATAAAATTGTCATTGGTGAAAATACTAACGTGCAAGACGGCTCAGTTTTGCACGTTGATGCGAATTATCCGCTCACTATTGGTAAGGGGGTGACTATTGGGCACAAAGTGATGCTTCATGGCTGTACAATTGGCGATAATTCGCTTATTGGTATTAATGCGGTTGTACTCAATGGTGCTAAAATTGGCAAGAACTGCCTGATTGGAGCAAACGCTTTAGTAGCTGAGAATATGGTGATACCTGATGGCTCTATGGTGATTGGCTGTCCAGGCAAAGTTAAGCGGCCATTGTCAGATCAGGAAATAAAAATGTTAGAATTAAGCGCAATGCATTATGTCCATAATGGCAAACACTATTCGTCAGAATTAACTGAGCAAGATTGAAGTTAATGAAGTAAAAAAGTAATTCAGTAGTAAAAGGTAAATAGTATGAGTGACCACGATTTAAATGAAATTTCATCGCCTTGTGTGAGTATTTGTGCGCTGGATACAGATGATGTTTGTATAGGCTGTTATCGAACGGGGGATGAAATTACACGTTGGTGGGGAATGGATAACACTGAAAAGCAGCAAACTTTAAACTTAGCCAAGCAGCGTGAAACCAAATCTTATATCTAGCTTAGGAAAAGCGCTCTAGCGCCATAGTTGGTAAGTCAGTAATAATGCTATCAACACCATAACGTTTGAGTATTTCCATCGTAGAAAAATCATTCACTGTCCAGCAAGAAACATGCAGAGCTGCTTGCTTTGCACGTTTTATAGTTTGTTCAGTCGCTAAAGAAATACTAATTGCTAACATGTCACAGCCAAGACTTTGAGCGACTTTAACTGGGTCAATTAATCGGTGTTCAGCGACATAACCGGTCGATAATTCAGGGTGCAATTTCTTTATATGTTTTAAGAACCAGCGGTTGGATGAAGTTACCGTTACTTTATTGCGTAAATTATTTTCAATAATAAAATGATATAAACGTTGAGTGAGCATACTTAAACGTTGGCGACTATCTGTTTTGACTTCAAACTGCCATTGAAGGGCGTGAGGCGTAGCATCGAGCACATTTTGTAAAATGGGGATATTACAATTATGCCAGTTAGGTATATTGACACTGGCATCAAGAGTTTCTAGGTAAGAGTAAGGCTTGTTAATTAGCTTTCCACGTTTACCTGTAGTGCGTTTGAGGCTGGTATCATGAAAAACAACCAATTCATGATCGCTGCTGAGCTGAATATCTAATTCAAAATATTGGCAACCTTGCTGTTGGGCATGTACAAAACCTTCAACCGTATTTTCAGGCGCTTCATTTCGTGCGCCGCGATGACCAACAATAATCATAAACGAACATCCGTATTTTCCCTGAAAAGCAGGAAGCTATTTGTTAAGTTCGCCAGCATGGTGTTTTGCTTCAATAAACTGAACATGTGGAACATAAATCAAGTCAGCAATCTTACGGATGAGATGTTCCTCGTAACGGTCTATTCGACCATCTGCAAAAGCAACGCGCCACATAGAATGAATGAGCTGGTATTTTTGCTTTTCAGAATAGTTTTCGTTAATCACCGATGTGTATTCATAAAGAGACGTCGACTTTCCTGCAATTTCTTCAGCCTGGCTGATTAAGGTTTCTTGTTCATCTGATGCAATACCAAACGTTTTAATCGCCAAATTTAAAATTTCTTGTTGCTCAATATGATCAACCTCATGGTCAGATTTAGCGACCTCAATTAATAAGGCCAAACTCGCAAGTAATATATCATGCGAGTTTGAGCTTTCACTCTGTTTGGAAGCCTCCTCAAAGAAGCTAAGAATACGCTTTATCAAGCTTTGTTTTCCTCTTATGTTTTTATTGGAGAGCATTGCATGACTCTAACCCTCAGTCATTCCGACTGAAGGGTAATGCTCTTTATCTGTGTTTCTACTTATGTTCTTTTAGCAGAATCTCAAGCGTGTATTGGTCAGCTGCAAATTTACGAATACCCTCTGCCAGCTTTTCAGTCGCCATAGCGTCCTCATTAAACTCCCAACGAAAGCGTTTCTCTGTCATGGAAAGAAGAGGTGGTTTGCTTGCACTTGTCGGTAAGAGTTGTTGAGTTAATTCACCTTGATCTTCAGCGAGTTTGGCAAGTAAATCTGGGCTGATTGTTAAACGGTCACAACCGGCTAGTTGCTCTATTTCACCTGTGTTTCTGAAACTGGCACCCATTACCACAGTTTTGTAACCAGAGGTTTTATAAAAATTATAAATTTTTGAAACCGAAATTACACCAGGATCTTCTTGTGCGCTGTAATCGGATTTTCCAGTGCTGGCTTTATACCAATCAAGAATACGACCCACAAAAGGAGAGATTAAATATGCACCAGCTTCAGCTGCCGCGACAGCTTGGGTAAAGCTGAATAGCAGCGTTAAATTGCATTGAATACCTAACAACTCTAGCTGCTTTGCTGCTTGAATGCCTTCCCAGGTTGAGGCAATTTTAATGAGTACCCGATCTTTAGGTACGCCGAGTTCAGCATAAAGCTCAATCAGCTGTCGTGCTTTATCAATCGTGGCTTGTGTATCAAAGGATAAACGTGCATCGACTTCAGTAGAAACACGGCCTGGAATGGTATTGAGGATTTCTTTACCAATAGCTACCGCTAAATAATCTGAAGCTCTTGCGAGTTGTGTTGGCTCATCATCCGCCTGCTGTTTACCGTAGTTTACCGCTTGCGCTAATAAAGGCTGATATTGGCTCATGGAAGCCGCTTTCAATAATAGAGAAGGGTTGGTGGTTGCATCTTGAGGCTGCCATTGTTTAATGGCTTGTATATCGCCGGTGTCTGCAACAACAGTGGTCATAGTTTTTAATTGGTCTAGCTTACTGGTCATGGGCTTCTTCTTAATATACGTGTTTTGTG
>Ga0105348_1001571_pt1 | contig 15137 bp, 7 predicted proteins | sample EN8Hudsemesocosm_2_FD_83504 | JGI IMG/M metagenome (GOLD analysis project Ga0105348, IMG submission 83504) | Methane-oxidizing microbial communities from mesocosms in the Hudson Canyon - EN8C Hudson Canyon | ecosystem: Environmental > Aquatic > Marine > Cold seeps | place: Hudson Canyon... | reverse complement strand
TTCTGAGTTGGTAAAAGAGAATGCTTATTTGCATAATGAGCTAGTCGCTATCAGAGCTATTAATCAAGAAATTAAGGCGAGAGAGCATCACTCGCTGGAAAAATGCTGAGGTTTGATCTGTTCGGCATCATGATGTGTCGCCAATAATAAAAATGGCCAATAGCCAGTGGAGGAAATACCCATGAGTGATCCACGATACGACGTTGTTGTGTTTGGTGCTACCAGCTTTGTGGGACAAATATTGGTCCGTTATTTAACGGAGCAGTTCGGTGTTCATGGTGAATTAAAGTGGGCCATTGCTGGACGCTCGGACGAAAAGCTTAGGGATGTTCGACAGGCCGTAGGGAAGGATGCTATTGGTTTACCGCTGATGGTAGCGAACGCTTCATCTGAAACATCGATGAAAGAAATGTGTGGGCAAACACGTGTCGTGATTTCTACGGTGGGACCCTATGCCCTATATGGTGAGGCCTTGGTTAAGGTCTGTGCGCAAACCGGTACCGACTATTGTGATCTCACTGGAGAAACGCAATTTATTCGCCGTATGGTGGATAAGTATGAAAAGGATGCTCAAGCATCAGGTGCGCGCATCGTACATTGTTGTGGCTTTGATTCAATTCCGTCTGATCTGGGTGTGTTCTTTTTGCAGCAAGAAGCCGTAGAGCGCTTTGGTGAGCCTTGCTCAGATGTGACTATGCGGGTGAAAACTATCAAAGGCGGGGCATCTGGTGGCACTATTGCCAGTATGTTAAATGTCGTGAAAGAAGCCGTAGGTAATCCCAGTTTACGTAAGGAGCTAGCGAACCCCTATTACATTTGTCCGCCTTCTAATGAGCAACGTCCGCGTCAGCACACGGTAAAAGGCGCTGAGTACGATGCTAATGTGAACAGTTGGATTGCACCCTTTGTGATGGCTGCCGTCAATGAGAGGGTGGTGTTGCGCACTAATGCGTTGACGGGTGATTCCTATGGTAAGGACTTTAGCTATAACGAGGCGATGCAAACGGGGCCTGGTTTTAAAGGCAAAGCCATAGCTTGGACAGCCACGATAGGAATAGGCATGTTTATGTTGGCGGCCGTTATTCCACCGTTACGATGGTTGATGGAGCGCTTTTTATTGCCGAAGCCCGGTGAAGGTCCAAGTCCAGAACAGCAACTTAATGGTTTTTACGATTTACGCTTTGTTGGTAAAACGGCGAGTGGTAAAACGATCAAGGTAAAGGTCACTGGAGATAGAGACCCTGGTTACGGCTCCACCGCCAAGATTCTAGGACAGGCAGGCGTGTGTATCGTAAAAGATATTGCCAAGTCTGATAAAGCGGGTGGCTTCTGGACCACGGCGATTATGTTTGAAAATCATCTTCTCAAGCGCTTGCGTAAGGATGCAGGGCTTACTTTCGACGTCATTGAATAGCTTACGCTTAATGTGTAGTACCTCGTGTGTGGGGATGATGGCAGGTTCTTGTCCCTAATACTTCTTTTCCCAATACTCGACTAAACTGAATCAGATACCGTTTTACGATAGGCCCTGACGCAAAAGGGCTTCGTCGCAACGTTGCCGCGCTTAAATTAAGCTGTTTAGTTTATTAAAGGGAATGAGCTATGAATATTTCTTCAGCGTTATTATGTCGAGGTTTCATTTTTGTTTGCCTTCTGTTGCCATATCTATCATCTGCCGATGACAAGCTGATTAAAATAACATCGTTGGAATGGCCGCCCTACACAGCGTCAGGATTGCCGGAACAAGGGATGTCTGCGCTTGTAGCCAAAAAAGCTTTTGCTGCGATGGGCTACAAACTGGAAATCAGCTTTTACCCATGGCAGCGAGCCGTGAATATGGCGAAGGCGGACTCTGCTTATATGGGTTATTTTCCTGAATACTATTCCAAAGATACAGAAAAAGCCTTCGTTTTTTCAGAGAGTATGGGGATTAGTCCATTGGGTTTTGCAGAGAATAAATCCAAACCAATTGTCTGGAATTCGTTGGAAGACCTTAAAAATATGGCCATTGGTACGGTCTCAGGTTATGTGAATACGGAAGCCTTTGATCAAATGGCTATCTCGGGTGAGCTGAGTGTGAAGCCTGTGGTGAGTGATGATAAAAACTTACTAAAACTTGGCGGTAAACGAATTGATTTAGCCGTGATTGATAAGAATGTAATGGTTTACTTATTAAAAAATGAGAAATCACTCGCGTCAGTTAGTGGGCAGTTAGCGTTTAATAGCAAACTATTGGAAGAAAAGGGCCTGTATATTTGTTTTAAGAAAACAGCGGAAGGTGAAAAGCTAGCCAAAATATACAATGAAGGGCTAAAGAAAATTGATGTTGAAGGCATCATGAAGAGCTATAGCTACTAGCCCTTCATGATGTGTTTGGCGCTGCACCTACGACATCAACTACGAGCGTTTTTAACGGTGAGCGTTCTTTATCTCGTTAAAGTACTCGATGAAATAAGGAATGGACTTTTCTGGTGCCAAAGTGATTAGCGGGTAAAATTCTGGCGGTAAAATGTAATCGTCACCCATCATATCCAGAATCATGGCTGTGGTGATTTCAAACATTTTTGGTAGTGCGGCATGGAAGCCTGTTTTTGTCGCACCCACGGCGGCATGCTCCCATAAAGCAGCATCAACATTCTTGCATACTTCGCTAATCCATTCTTCGCGCGTGAATGCTTGAATAAGTTCACGTTCAGGTTGGAATAATTCATTCACGCATGCTTCATCGAGAACGATCTCTCGAGCGATCTGTTGTGCGAATACCGGAGACATATGTAAACCGTCTCTAAAGGTACCGCTGACGATGGATAGACCTTTTACTGATGTTTTGCCGACTAAAGGAAATCCATCTGCAGAAACAGGGCGATTGCCAACTTGGGTTTTAATGATTTTTGACCAAACGAAATCTTGGTTAAGTTGTTCGGTTGCACACTCAACGAGGAATTGTTGGTCACTCATGTTAGGTTCATACCACGGTTCGAAGGACAGGTAGTTAGTGCCGCCAATGTAAACATTCTTGTCGCCACGGGGAATCATGTGCAATCCACAGGCAAAGGAACGGTTTGGTGTGCGCACCACATGAGGAACAACGGCAGCGGTTTCCGTGCCGTAGACCCACTCAGGATTAACCAATAGCGACGTGCCACCACCGGGGAAAATACGTGGAATTCGGCGGGCTACTTCGGGCAAGGTATTCAAAATATTCTGTGTGCCTACCCCCGCAGCGATAACGACACTATCGGCTTCGAGTAATCCATTTTCTGCGGTTTCGATGCCAGAGATTTTATCGCCAGTTACCTTTAGACCGGTAACGTGATCACCAATGAAGGTGATGTTAGCTGCGCGCTCGAAAATATCATCGTAAGCGGAAAGTAGGCGATCGGACTCCATGGATGATTCATTGGGAATATTAATAGCACGTAATGCCCGTTTCATCGGCCAAGCATTGAGACCTTCGATTTCTCGTGCATCAATTTCCTCATGGTCTTCGTTATTCTTTTTTAGTGTGTCGAGAATCGCATAGTAGTTATCGGTATCTTGTTCGCCGCCGGCGGAATTAAGAATAATGTAGGTACCTTTGCGCTTACTGATGGCATTTTCGCTCGTAGCTTTTTCGTTAATGCTCTCAATCCAGCTATCCCACGCTTTACCTGCATCGATACCTTCTTGAATTTTTGCGCGGCCAGCTTCACTTTTTAATCCTGCCGCAGTGACTTCTCCGTAAGCACCAAGCATGGCGCCAGCAGCAACAGATGCTGCGCCTTTACGTGTAGGATCTCCCACAATCGCAATGTTTAAGTTTGAATCCAATTCGTTGATGGCGTGTGTAATAGCGCTACCGATAGAGCCGTTACCGACTACAATGACATCATAACTCATGATAAACCTCTCAATTCTTTTAGTTTTTTATATTGCTTGCTAAACCGCTGTAGGCTCCGCGAGAATTTCTTCGATATTATTTAGCGTATCCTGCCTTTGGTTTTTCTTATCCAGCGGGACATCAAAGTATTTAATGTAATCGGCGTACTGTTGGTAAAGCTCATCGCTGTTTAACCCATAGCGTTCTAACGAATACTCATGTTTTCCAAATTCATTTTTTGGATGATTCGCTAGATACTGATTTACCCTAGAGGGCAGTGTCTCTGGAATATCAAGGCCAAAATGGCGATAGATTTTGCTGACTTCGCCGGCAGGGTCTTGCATTAGATCCTGGTAATTAATATCAATAACGTTCAAGTCAGTGTTCTCTCGCCATTTTATGGAATCCAATAACGCAGGCGTCCAGTACTTGTTCCACATTTCACCGATAGCGTGAGGATCAATATTTTTTCTCAGGGGGATTTGAACGGCTTCTGCCAAGCTACAGCAAGACGCCGCTGCAGTGGCAGGGTCTCGGTGCAAGTGAACGATACGGGCTTTTGGAAAAACCTTGCTGAGTGCATCAAGGCTCATGATGTGTGCAGGGCTTTTTAGTACCAGAATTTTTTTCCGATAATTAAACTTAAGCAGTTGTAGATGCTTTTTATAGGATCGATAAGCCTCGACCATATCGTCCTGCATAACCCAATCCATGTAAGAATTTGAATTGACCATCGTGGAAAAACTAAACCGACAAGAGAATATGTTAGCGAATAAATGCGTGCACTCCTCTATTGCCTCTGGGCCAAAGTAGTGGATAGCTTTCATTTCAGGAACCAAACGATAGTACATGCCAACTTCACTATCGCTTTGCTTTATTCTAGGGTCTGTTGTTTCCAGCTCAGGTTTTGGGGGAGGGCTCGGCCGACATAGTTCCCACATGCGTGGCGAGCGAGATTCTTCATGAAGCGATAATAAGTTATGTAGTAAGGTACTGCCGGTTCTAGGTGTACATACAACAATGATGGGATCTTCCACATCAACATTGCCAAGCTCTGGTGTCGTTGCGAAATCTTCCTGCATTAATAAGTTGTTAACAAGGCTTTCATGAATGAGTTGGTATATTGTAATGCGACCAAAAAGTGATAAATCTCCTTCATTTTTAAGCATGGGTAACAGGTGTTTAAGGGGCTTTTCCAAGTCATAGGTACCGAAATCCGTAAGTTTTGTTTGCTTGCGGGCTTTACGAAAATAATACTCAGGGTCTTCGTATACGTTAAATAACCCGAGCGTTTTCAATGCGGGCCCGAGCGCATTAATTAGTTTGAGCTGATAGGGTAGTTTAATCGGTGGTTGGCCTGGGAATGGCGAATTCATCATTACCTCTGATAATAATTATTGTTTTTAGTATTAACGGGTTCTAGTAAGTACTAACGACTCGGTTACCGCCTAATTGCACACCATGGCGTTCTGCAATATGCACAATCTTCTTAACCTTCTGCTTGCTGATACGACCAACGCTATAGCTTTCTGTGATGCCTTCAAATCCCATCGTTGCTGTTTCTGTAAAGCAGGCAAATACTTGTCCCTTATCTAAGCGAAAGCCAGGTACATTCAAATCGGGCTCGTTACTGAAGGACACAGTTCCGCCCTGGATCACATGCACGTCATTACGTGTCTCGGTTACGGAAGGGGCAACATCAAGAGGTACCGCAATATCGCAAATAACGATAGGTCCCTCTCCAAGCATGCTCGGATGAATCACCGGTTCAATGGAATTACTGGCTGAAATAATCAAGTTGGCGTGTTGTGTATCTGAAATATCTGTGGAAATCTTGATAGGAGCATTACAGCCAAGTTCATCGACTAGCGTGTTATAAAGCCAGTGGCCGATTTGGTCATGGGATACCGATGTATCCTTAAGCAACTGTGAAACAGTATGAGTATTAAGTATTTTTCCGGCAACACCTTCAAGCTGGGAGTGTATTTCCAAATCAGTGCTTAGAGTGTTACTGGTTTCACTTGCTTGTTGGCGCTGGCTAATGGATTGCAAAATTTCCTGATAGGCTGATGCATAAATATCAGCAGCGACACTGATCAGCCGACTTTCTTTGCCGGCACGTCCAATCAAAATAATGTTTGGAACATGTTCGGCCATGATTTCGCTGTATATACTGCAAATATTGCCGCCAGCACCAACAGCTGCAAAGCAAGATTGGGTTAAATCTATGCCTACTTTGTCTGCTTCTGTGAGCAAGGCTTTTACGCCCATACCTACGGTGAGAGAGTTGCCGGTTGTTAGAGCGGCTGGTGTCGCTTTTAAATCTTCACAATTCTTGGTGATGATGGAATTAAATCCACCGAAGCCAATAACTTCGCAGTCTAATGACTCTGCATGCTCAATACCTTTATCAATAAGGTCTTTAATGATCGCCGGATCACCCAAGGCCATGTGCATACCAATAATTTTTGAGTCGAAGAATAATCCAATGATATGCATATTAACGACTTCACCTGTGGCGGACTTGATCGGCATTTGCTGAAAAAGAAAGGGTGACGAAACCGTATAGTACCGTTGAACAAATTGGTTCATTTGCTCGTCGGTTAATTGAGTTAGGCTAAGGTCTGTTTCAGGACGGGCCATATCAGTGGCATCTACTAGATGTGCAATAAATGCAACATTGCGAGCACCTTCGTGCTTACTTGGCATAATACGATTGTTAGGGAAGCTGGGTATTTCAGCATTAATAGGTGTTGCTGGTAATCCGAGCGTGCACTTGATCAGCTCATAAATATTGTTCTTCTGCAGTATTTCGCAAACTCTGTATATAGCGCTAATAAATTGTTCGCATGCTTGTTCTGAAACAAATGCAGAAGGCTCAACGCGAATGGTGAAAGCATTGGAGAGTGTTGGTGCTACACGTATTTTGTGTTCATGGAATAAGTAGGCACCTATCATGGGTACTAAATCCTCAGCTTCCGACATGCGCTGAAGGCCTACCGTTGACGAAACGCCGTGCTTGCAGAATTCAAGACCAATGAGCAGTCCTTTGCCTCGAACCTCTTTGATAAGATCTGGATGTTTAGCCTTTGCAGTATTTAATCCGCTTATGAGCTGCTCGCTTCTTGCGTGTAAGTTCTCAATAATTTTTTCATCGTGTTCGAGTAACTTAATTGCGGATAATGAAATGGCAGCGCTATGGTCATCCTCGGCATAAGTGGAACTACTGATAAGGGAAAACTCATTAACGTATGTTTCTTCCTCAACAAGCATGGCAGATATTTTGGCTAATCCACCTCCCAGGCTTTTTGATAGCAAGTAATAGTCTGCGGTGATGTCTAGTTGTTCGGCGTATAAAAATGTACCTGTTCTACCCATGCCAGTTTGGATCTCATCAAACACCAAAGGTACATCATGCTGTTGTGTGATATTACGGCAGTTATGTAAGAACTTTTTATCAATGATTTTGATGCCACCTTCGCCAAGAATTGGCTCGATAAACATGGCCGCAATATTACAGAATCTATTTTCATCAACGCTTACCTTGCCATCATCTGTTATGTTGATTGTGAGGTAAGTTATATTGGCCAGGCTAAAGGCTTCTATTAGCGCTTGCTGGTTGCCTGGCTCAATGAATGTGACGTTTAACTGGCTAATATTGGAAAAAGGAAGGCGGAAGTCTTCATTGAATGTGAGCTGTAATGCACCCGATGTTTTTCCATGAAAAGCGCCTTTTAGACTTAAATAAGCGGGTGGTGTACTGAATTTATGTTTATTAATGCGTGCAACCTGGGAGACCAATTCATCAAAGTTTATTGTTGACATTGCCGCTAGCGAAACCCCGTGGTCTTTTAGAATGCTTTCGCTATCACTTGTGATCTGGGCCTTATTCAGCATGCTTGCTTTAGTGGTTTTCGTAAGCAATGTCTTAAGCATGAAGGCTTGTTGCTCTGCGGATGATCTGATTTTGTCTATTTTCTTACTGTGGGAAAACGCAGAGTGTTTTAGAGCAAGCTCTACCGCTTCGGCGCCTGAGTTCGCAAAGCTGGTAACGTAGTTTTTTCCCGTGTAGCGGTTGGTCAGTTCATTGAGTTTTTCAGCGAGTAGCGCTGATGTTGCACGGCAACTAATCTGACCATTAAATGTTGTTTTTTCTGTTAGATTTCGTATGGCAGTGTTAACTAAGTCAGGGTTATTGTGGCCAAAAAAGGAGGTGCCAAAACCACCAATAAAATCCGTAACTTGCTGTTCATTGCCATCATCGTCCAGGTAGTAAAGGTAGTCTCCCTCTGCGCGATGAAATGATTTGTCGATACCTAATAGCTTAAGCAGTTGCCCAAATTCAGGTCTTACGAATTTCGTGTACTTATCCGATATATCATTCATCGCGTTACTCCATTGGCTCAAAAAATCGATATGTTGCTTTGCACAAAGCAAGAGCATTGCGACCTTGGTAATAGGGCATAAGGTGCAAATAGTTGTGCGTAAAATTCGAAAATTTTATTCTTATTTTTATGACGCGATACGTCATAGATCTAATGAAAAACTATTATATATATTTGGTGTTTTCCTGATATTACCTGGCAGGTAATAACATTTTTTAGAGAAGGTTTTGCAGTGTAATAAGTTGTTTGTGTGAATTGTTGTGGACTAATAAATGATGAGGGTGGAATGGTTACGCCTATGGAAGTTATTTGTAGGTGAAAAATATAGGTAGCAATATAGATGAAGCCATTTTATGTTGAGATATGTAGGGAGTTCCAATTTGAGTGATTATGACTTTATTTTGAGCCGATACTAAGTTGATGAGTCAGGTTCAGCAAAAGTCATATCCGTAGCGCTTTGACTTTCGTCGGTTGTGGAGCGAGCTTGGCCAAGCGGCTTAAATGTTTTAATAAGTGCGGGTAATACAAAAAGGTCAGCAGCCCAGGCTGACACCATGGTTACTGCGACCAGTAAGCCGAAGAACGCCAAGGGTTTAAATGTAGAGACTAAAAGCACAATGAAACCAAAGAACAAGGCAATTGTAGTGGTTGTTATAGGTGGTCCTACGTGCCGTATGGTTTCTGAAACAGCTGTGTCATAGTCTCCAGTTTTTGAGTAAAAGTTTTTGAAACGACTAATAAAGTGAATCGTATCATCAACTGCCAATCCTAAAGCGACAGAGGCAATGATAACCGTGCCGAAATCCAGATTAATTCCAGCCCACCCCATAATGCCAAATGTTAGAAAAATTGGAATAACGTTGGGGACCATGGCAAGTAACCCCAGCTTAAATGAGCGCACAAGTAGCGACATTAATACGTAAACCATTATTAGGGCTAGGCCAAAGCCCTTTATTTGGCTTTCGATAATGTAATCAACCGCATTGGTATATAGCTTCATCGTGCCTGTTAGTGTCGCGGTCGTTGTATCTTGTAATGCAGAAGTATCTGTTGAGGTTGAACCATGAAATATCTCATTAGTTTTTGCTTGTAATTCTGAAATGATTTCAGCCATGCGATTCGAATCTAAATTGATCAACCTGCCATGTATGCGTGCAGCCCCCATACTGATGGTGTCCAGGTAGTCATCAAAACTATCGTCGCTAAGTAGGGTGTACTGAGATATCAGCTCTCTTGTTGCTGGAATTGTATAGAAGTCAGGGTTGCCATTATGCATGACTTGGTTGATTTCTTTCATGTAGTCAACAATGGAGATGGTTTTTAATATCTCATCATAGCTATCCATATAGTGCTGTAATTTTTCAATCTTGCTTAATACCTCAGGGTTTTTGAAGTGGTTATTATCTCCCGTTAATAATACTTCGATGGTCATGGTGCCTGTGAGGTTCTCCTCAATAAAGCGTACGGATACTGGATAGGGATGGTTAGTATCAAAATACTCAACTTCGTTGGTATTTACCTTGATCTGATAAATTCCTGTAATGGAGAAGGCCGCAATCAATAGCGCTATAACTATGTTGGTTTTAACGTACTTTTTATTAATGGCTACAATCCATTCCATCAGCTTGGATATAATGCTGTTTTTAGTTTCTATCTGAAGGTTTATTTCTTGAATATTAGTCGATGCTATTACTTTAATTCGCCCCAGTATCAATAGCATCAAAATCATATTTATAGCTAGTGTTAGCATCATGGAAATTGCGGCAAAGAAACCAAAATCACTGATAGGGATTAGCTGAGATATTGACATGCTTAGGAATCCTGCAGCCGTTGTAATACTGGTGAATAAACACGGTATGGCTACTACAATAAATGCTTGTCGTGCGGAAACTTTTCCACTTTTACCTTGACGAACTTGACTGTTGTATTCGCTGATCATATGAATGGCGTCTGCAATACCGATTACCATAACCAAGGTGACAATGATGGACGTAACCATATTGACGCTGCTATTGAATACAGGGAAAAGCGCATGCGTCCAAATGTTTGCGAGAATGATTACTAGCAATGGCGCAAAAACCATAACAGCACGGCGGAATATGATGTAAAGAAAAAGAATAATGAAGCCGAGCATAAGTAATTTTTCTGTTCTCGAGTCAACGGTGCTACCTTTATCCTCTTCGCCTATCAGAATGGCATTACCACTGACGTGAAATTTATAGTCTCCATTTTCACTTTCCTCTTCACAGATATTATAAATACGATCGGTAAGTACGCGTTGATAGTTATTTTCTTGGGGAGTGGTGGTTAAGCGAAGTATGAGTGCTGCTGTGTTGCCGTCCGAGGAAATGACGCGACCATTGAATAAAGGGTTGCCGAGTATTCGGGGTCTATCTCTATCCACCGTTTCCTGTGACTCTGGTATTTCTTCGAATAGTTCCTCGATATAGAGAGTGTCATTAATACCTCTGAAGTCATCGATATTAGTGATGGAGGTGACTTCCTGAATATCAGGTAATTGATTAAAACGATGGGTCAAGTGTTCTATTTTGTGCAGCGTCTTCGGCTTTAATACATTATCTGTTTTAAATGCGACGATAATATATTCGTCACTGCCAAAGTAATCTTTCAATAGGTCATATTGTAACCGGCCAGGATCATCTTCACGGAACCATAATTCAAACGAGTTATCTACTTTGAGTCCGGGTAGAACCTGTTTACCATCAATGTTTAATCCGATGATGAAAATAAAGCTAATAATCGTTGATACGATTAATAAGCTTATGTAAGTAAAAGGTTTTTTTTGAATATTATCTGCAAGGCGCGAGATGGCAGATTGCATGGGGTGCTCCAGTAATTATTCTTATTCTTGTTTGGGCGCTTCGGCGCGATATCTATTGGATATTATTTTACGGATGATCACCATATATCCATTTGGCTTATGTCGATCTTGTTACCTATGAGGTAACAATTCTTCGCTGGATTAGTCATTATTTTTTCACATGTCATATATCTACACAGTGTTGATGGTTATTGATGACTATGAGTGTTCATCTTTGGTGCGATTTAGCAGTCAGCTGAAGAGATATCATTTTGATGTCTAATTAAACTGGTAATTCGCGACAAATTGATTTAATTTTTGTTGCAGAATAATTACGAAAATAAAAATAAATAGCTAAGATCAAGAAATGCTTTGGGTTACCCAGCATGAATGCCTTGCTATCACTTGCCATAAAAATAAGAAGGCATGGAAATAAAGTGACATATTCAAACTTTTCACATTTATTGCGTCGATGGCGTACCGGTCAGGGGTTGAGTCAGACTAAGCTCGCTCATCTTGCAAATATATCTTATCGCCATTTAAATTTCTTAGAGAACAATAAATCCAAGCCAAGTAAGGATGCAGTACTTAGATTGGCCGACGCATTAAAATTATCTGAGAAAAATACGCACGCCTTTGCCCGATCAACCGGATTTGATATTAGTAGTGAGTGTAATGCCGCACACAACATGTCTCCTAGTATGTTACAAGTAACAAAAGCGATTTTAAAACAGCAAAATCCTTATCCAGCACTAGTAACGGATCACTTGGGGAATATTGTTGCCTTTAATAGAGCAATGGTTTTAATCGCTGCGCCATTTTTAGCGGATGTCCATTTTGATAAAAGTGCTAACGCACTCGAATTGCTGTTTGACGATACCGTTAAATCTAATGTGAACAATTGGGAAGATATTTCAAATTATTTTTTGAACATATTACTGTTGGAAGTCGTAAACCTGCCTCCCGACAGTGGTGCTCATCGGTTATTGGAGCATTTAGAAACGAAGGAACATATTGAAAAAGGTAAGTGCGTGGAGTTGGAGTCTATGCCAGGTACCTATGTTGAGTTAACCAGAGGCGCGAAGACCCTGAAGTACATGCTGACCTATGTATCATTGGGAACACCGTATGAAACATCTATGCAGCAGTATCGCATGCAGTTATTACATCCAGTTGATGCTGAAACCAAGGATGATTTGGAGGCGTGTGTTATGGCTGGGACTATCGGTGATTTAACGATATCTACAAGTCGCAACAATAGAGCAAGTTCAAAGCGGGATGCAGTAACCGCCTAACGGTGAAGTGTCCAGCTGATAGTTTTGCTGATGCTTTGCCAAAAATTACTCAGCAAAAAGACTGAGTCTGTCTGCAAGGGATATCGAAGAAATTGGTGCCCAGGAGAAGACTCGAACTTCCACGGCCATACGGCCACTAGCACCTGAAGCTAGCGCGTCTACCAATTTCGCCACCTGGGCAAGGTGAATCCGCACTATTCTAATCGCTCGCCGTATTTTAGACCACGTCTTCACTGCTAATTTGTGCTGCCTTTTTATGCTACCCTGCCGTTCACTCAAAGCTGACCTGAATTCAGTCAATTATCGTTTACACTATATAGTCAGTAATCGAAGTTAATAATCATCTATTAGCGTAGTGCTAATACAACACCGGAACACGCAGATGCCCCGTTGGAGCAATAAAGCCGATCCCCATGCAAAGCGGGAAGCGCAAAAATACGATAGTCCTGTCCCTAGCCGTGAATTTATTATGGAGCACCTCGATAAGCGAGGTGGGCCTGCGGATCATATGACTTTGGTTGGTGAGCTGGGGTTGGAGAGTGAAGACGGTATAGAGGCTATAAGGCGTCGTTTGCGTGCGATGGAGCGTGATGGTCAGTTAATGAGCAACCGTCGGCGCGAATACGGGCTGGTGAGTAAAATGGACCTAGTGGCGGGTCGGGTGCAAGGTCATCGTGATGGCTTTGGTTTTCTTATCCCGGATGATGCCAGTGATGACCTTTTTCTAGGGCCGCGCCAATTACGTTCAGTGTTTGATGGTGATCGAGTTCTTGCTTGTGTTACCGGTATTGATCGACGTCGTCGACGCGAAGGACGTATTGTTGAGGTGTTGGAGCGTAAGACTCAGCAAGTGGTTGGTCGATATTATGAAGATAATGGTGTCGCCTTTGTCACGCCTGAAAGCAAGCGAAATACCAACGATATATTGGTGCCAGTTGAACATAACGGCGGCGCTCGTCATGAGCAGTTTGTCACTGTAGAAATTACGGCATATCCATCTTTTCGTGCTCAGGCCCAAGGCAAGGTCATTGAGGTGTTGGGTGAGCAAATGGCGGCGGGCATGGAGGTGGATGTTGCGCTACGTACCCATGATATTCCCCATATTTGGCCGCAAGCCGTTACCGATGAGTCTGATACTTTCTCGATAGATGTACCGGATAAGGTGAAGAATAAGCGCGTTGATTTACGTAGCCTGCCTTTGGTGACTATAGATGGTGAAGACGCGAAAGACTTTGATGATGCTGTTTATTGTGAAAAGAAAAAGTCCGGTGGTTGGCGTTTATTGGTAGCGATTGCTGATGTGTCTCACTACGTTGAAATTGGCTCTGCATTGGATGAAGAGGCGTTAAAGCGAGGAAATTCTGTTTATTTTCCCGAGCATGTTATACCCATGCTACCAGAGGTGTTGTCCAACGGTTTGTGCTCGTTAAAGCCTGAGGTTGATCGCCTTTGTATGGTATGTGAAATGAGCATTAGTGCTCAGGGCAAGTTAACGCGCTACAAGTTTTTTGAAGGCGTTATGCACTCCCATGCGAGGTTGACCTATACCAAGGTTGGAGCAATGCTGGCTTCACCTGAATCGGATGAAGAAAAAGACCAAAGCAAAGCACTCAAAAAAGAATACAAAGCGGTTTATCCGCATTTAAAAGAATTGCATGCGCTGTACAAAGCTTTGCGCAGCGCTAGAGATAAGCGTGGTGCCATTGATTTTGAAACCACAGAAACCAAAATTGTTTTTGGTCCGAATCGTAAAATCGAGCAGATAGTGCCGGTGCAGCGTAACGACGCCCACAAACTTATTGAAGAATGCATGTTGTGTGCGAATGTTGCGGCGGCCAAGTTTTTGGAAAAACATGAGCTTCCCGGTTTGTACCGTGTGCATGAAGGACCAAAGGCTGAGAAGCTGGAGAAATTGCGTAGCTTCCTTGGTGAACTCGGATTGTCGCTGTCTGGTGGCGAGAAACCCAAACCGGGTGATTACCAGACCTTGGTTGAACAAATTCAGGGACGTGAAGATTTCCATTTAATTCAAACTATCATGCTGCGTTCTTTGCGACAGGCAGTTTATAGCCCTGAAAATCAGGGGCATTTTGGCTTGGATTATCAGGCCTATGGCCACTTTACATCGCCGATTCGTCGTTACCCAGATTTATTAATGCACCGGGCTATTCGTCATATTATTCGTTCGCGTAAAGAGACCACCCATGTTCAGCGTGTAGAGGGTGCGGGCGTAATCGCGAAGAAAAATATTTACCCTTATGACGAAGCGGCGATGGTTCAGTTTGGTGAGCAAAACTCCATGACTGAACGTCGTGCTGATGAGGCTACTCGCGACGCGGTTGATTGGTTGAAGTGCGAGTTTCTACGTGACCGTGTTGGTGAAACTTTTGATGGTGTTATTGGTACCGTCACCAGTTTTGGCTTGTTTGTAGAATTGAAAGATGTATATGTGGAAGGTTTGGTGCACGTCACCAGTTTGAATAATGATTATTACCATTTTGATCCGGTAAAGCATTGTTTGATTGGTGAACGTGCAGGGTCGGTTTATCGTCTTGGTGATAGCATTCGCGTTACGGTCGCTAGAGTGGATCTTGACGATAAGAAAATTGACTTTGAAGTTGCTGATGGGTCACCAAAGCCAAAATCAAAAAAAGGAAAGCGTTCCGGTGCCGGCCGTGGTAGCAGAGCTCGTGGTGGCCAAGCCCGCAGTGGTGATAAACGTGATGATAGTAAGTCTTCACTAAAAGGCAAAAAAAGACGGCCGAAGAAAAAAGCAG
>Ga0105348_1001563_pt1 | contig 15196 bp, 9 predicted proteins | sample EN8Hudsemesocosm_2_FD_83504 | JGI IMG/M metagenome (GOLD analysis project Ga0105348, IMG submission 83504) | Methane-oxidizing microbial communities from mesocosms in the Hudson Canyon - EN8C Hudson Canyon | ecosystem: Environmental > Aquatic > Marine > Cold seeps | place: Hudson Canyon... | reverse complement strand
GTAAAACTTCCACCATTTCAACGTCTTTTAAAATAAAGTTTGCATAAAGTGGAGTATCATTTATATAAGAAGCAACCGTTGGAACCGCTGATAATGCCACATCGCCATTAGTGCCATTATCGACGTTTACACCACGTATAATAACACCGTTAACATTGCCTGAATTACGATAACCTCGGTCAACAACACTGATACCTGCAACACCACGCATCATATCTGAAGCATCAATAATACCTGCACTTTCTAATTCGTCACCTGATACGGCAGAGATGTTATAAGGCACTTCTTGAATACTTTGGCTACGGCGAGTTGCTGTTACTTCAATATGTTCTACTTTACCTTTCTCTACTTTTACAGGTTCTGCTGCATTGGCAGCAAAACTGCTCATTGACATCATTAATGCTGTACTCACAGCCGTCGATATTACTGATTTGTTAAAGATGACTTGCTTCATGTTGTGACTCCAGGTTTTGTTGTTGTTTTTTTGAACTGGTTTCAGAATAGACCTGTCATTTTTATTATCCTAGTACCAGTTCCACTGATACTGTTGGTCCAGTTCCTAATTATTTTATACAGGTTTATTCGGGTATAACCAATGGTCCTAGACTTTTTAACTCGTTGCTTTTATGTGATATTTTATGATTTGTAGTTTGGTAACAGGGGAAGTTGATTGGAGTATTGGCAAAACTTTTCAACGGTTGGCCTAATCCATGTAGGCCACGTTCGCGATTTCGTTGTACTAATGCAAAGTCCACTTCTATAGGAATAATTTCAACACCGCTACCGGCTTTGTAAATAATATCTCCTGTTGGCCCTACGACTACAGATTGTCCGTAACCTAAGTCGCCTGCGGCATTAATCGTCAGCACATAACTTTGATTGGTAATAGCAGTTGATTGCGCGAGAATAACTTCTAATGACCGATCAATAGTCCCTGTTAATGTTGGGTAAATAAGTACTTCCGCCCCCATACTCACCATTTGCCTAGCCACTTCAGGAAACCAAAGATCATAGCAAATCGCGACACCTATGCGCCCTTGCGGAACATCAAAAACCACAAAGTCTTGCCCGGCGCTGACACCTCGTTCATAAGGGGTGAAAGCATATATTTTACGATAACGGTCAACGACTTCCCCTTGGTTATTAATAACTGTTGTCGTATTAAAAATTTCATCGCCCACTTGTTCATACAACGAACCAGGGATTAACCAAATATTATGTTCCTTGGCTAATTCGCAATAGAACTTTTCAGCGTTGTTAGGCAGTGTACTGGCATATTTTTTTTCAGGGCCATAAGTTGCTAGCTCACTTAGCACGATCATATTTAACCAGGGAAAACGTTTTTTTGTTTTGACAATCTCCAGGCCAATTGACGCTAAATTGTCACCACAAGGTAAAGCAAGCTGTAGACCCGCAATAGAAAAATGGCTCATATAATTCCCTCAGAACAGTTTATTAATGTGATTATGACTGATAATACTTAGGTGTGATTTAATGTAACTAGGATAGGTTGCCATGGTCAGTACCAGTTTAGACAATGATGTGGTACCAGTTTGTTTATTGCCGTGGTATTTTAACTTTGACTATTAGGGTCTGTTTACCTTTTAAGATTATTTTTTATCAAATTGTAGGGATGTTCATACAAGGCAGAGGCTTTGTTATAAGGTTATTCCACATAAAAATTTGATAACGCTGTAAAAATGCTCAACAAACGCTGTCCTAAAATTCAGCTAAAATTGTTTTATCCTTGATTGAGTAATATTTGCTTAGAATGTCTAGGCTACACACCAGTCACTGAGATTAAAACGCTTTACTGTCTTTCAATAAACAGAACGAAATTTAATCCTTAAAGATCAACCGTCTCCTAGCGATTAAACAGGAAAGTTAACTAGGTTGCTTATAGCCTTTCAGTTCCAGTTGTCTGACAAAGCAATAGTTTTGATCAAACCATTTCATCTCATCACCGTCCATAATGACATAAAACCCTTTCACTTCACCGTATGACCACAGCTTCCATTGACGATAATACATACCGTTTTCTATCCACCAACGCCCCACATCAACTTCGCTATCTGTTCCGCCCGTTCTGCCTTTCATTTTTCCGTCTACTAATAACTCTATGGAGCAAGGCACACCATAAACCATTTGGCATTCTAAAATGGCCCCCGGTAACGCTTGGTGTAAGCCTGCTTCATTGAGCAGCTTACCTTTAGCATTGGTTAATTTTTCTTCATGAACTGCGGTTAATTGGTGGATTAAGTTGGCAAGTTTTTGCACACCTTCTCTAATTTTTTCATTGGGGATACTCGTCACTCCCATACGAAAGCAGTTTTCAGGGTGGGCAGTACTGGAAAAATAGCGCTTAACTGGTTCAATTAATATGCCTAATTTGGCTGCTTCTTCTCGTAAATGCTCGCCATCTAATTGTTTAGGGCCAGTGATCCAGTACGCAGTGCCCCCCTGAATGGGGCCAGTATCAATACAGTTGGGTAAATAGGTATTTAATGCTTCTCTAAGCGTTAACCAACGCTCAAAAAAGACCTTATGTAAATGCATCATAAACGCATCGTAAAAGCCAAGGGATAAAAAATAAGCAACCGCACGTTGGTTATTTAATGGCGGATTACGCATCACCATTTTTCTAAGCTTTTTAAGCTCGGCAATAACCCTAGCATCTGCAACGATAAAACCAATTTGGATACCTGAGGCCAATACTTTTGATAAACAAGAGATATAAACCACTCGATTTTCTTTATCTAAGCTACGTAAAGCAGGGGTCGGCTGACCGAGAAAGTTACTCTCAAATTCAAAATCGTCTTCGATGATTAATAAATTTTGTTCATGGGCTTTTTGTAATACTGCATCACGTCTATCCATAGACATAGTTATACTGGTAGGTGTTTGGTGACTCGGAGTAGTGTAGAGAATATCACATTGGTCGAGCTTCTCATCAACTATCAAGCCTTTATCATCTATATTTTGATAATGTAATTTGGCACCTTGGTTGGCTAATAATTCACGCATTTCTGGATAACCTGGTTCTTCAACAGCAACCGTTACCGTACTATCAACAAATAACTGACAAATTAAATGTAATGCTTGTTGGGTTCCCACAGTTATCAATATTTCATTTCGGTTTGCTTGTATGCCTCGCCTTGGTAAAATTTTGGTACGAATCTCATCAAGTAACATAGCGTCATCTTCTGCACCGTGTAATTCTGACCATTGATAGATTTCTTTAGTAGTATTGGCTTTATTGTTTGCCTCTCGCCACTCTTTAACTGGATAAAGAGAAGAATCAAACTTTCCATCGATAAAAGGAAAACTATACTTATGCCAATTTTGGGGACATGACGTAGCGTTAGTAGTGGCTAATGCGCCTTTAAAACGATGATAATTACTGATTGAAGAGTCATCAAGGTTTGTTTGTGGCTGAATAGCTTGATTAAATTCTACTTTCCCTTGAGTAACTTGCTCACTGACATAAATCCCGCTACGTTCGCGACTTTCAATATAGCCCTCATCAAGTAATGCTTGATACACTAAAACTACGGTATTTCGAGATACCGCTAACTGGGTTGCAAGTTTACGTGAAGAAGGTAATTTAGAGCCCGCAGCAAAGGAGCCAACAAGGATACTTTCCACGATTTTGTGACGTATCTGACTTTGTAAGCTGTCATCTGAGTTAACATCAATATGTATTAAGCGACTGTTCATATTATTATCTTTTTATTAGCTTAATCTTTAGTTAAGTTATTTATTATCAAAAAAACATCAACAATACATACTTAACCGTTACTTTGCTTTTATTTTTCATTGAACGCTGCTTTTGTTCTTGTATTAAACCTCGTTACCCTAATTTATAACCCTTATTTAGCACATCTTTGCTTATTTATTACCTAAGTTAGGTATAGGTAATAACGCTCTTTGGCCTATATAACTTCTCATAACACTAAACTATATTCATAAGCATTGGCAACAACGCTTTGCTTTAATTAATAAAATTAATATCGCATCCATGTAACAGCGCAATAAAGGCTGAGTGATTTAGCTAAACAGCTAATAAGCCATTTTTAGTGACAAAATCTAAGGTTTGATCCAATGATTTTGCTGTTATCTCTATCATTTCATCAATATGTGCTTGTGTTACAATCAAGGGAGGACAAAAAGCTAACGATGAGCCTGCTACTGCTCTGGTTATCATGCCGTTTTGTTGGCAGGCATTCATGGCAAAATGACCGACAACGCCATCAGAAAATGCCAAGCCGGTGTTTTTATTAGCCACCAATTCAATTGCTCCAAGCATACCAGAGCCGCGCACTTCCCCAACCAAAGGGTGTTCGTTAAATTCACTCAGTCGCTTTTGCATATATGCGCCCACTTTTTCGGCATGGGCAAATACATTGTCTCGCTCAAATATCTCAAGGGTTTTTAACGCCACAGCACAAGCAACAGGGTGACCAGAGTAGGTATAGCCATGACCAAACACCCCCACTTTACTACTTGGCTCTATCATGGCTTCATACATATCACCACGAATAACCGAGGCACTAATTGGCATATAACCTGATGACAATTGTTTTGCTAGTGTCATCATATCGGGTTGATGAATACCGACGGTTTCACAGCCAAAGGCTTTACCGGTTCGGCCAAATCCGGTGATAACTTCGTCAGCCCAAAGTAAAATATCGTACTTGCTTAGTAACGCTTGTACTTTTGAGTAGTACTGCGCTGGCGGCACAATAACGCCACTGGCACCTGTGATGGGCTCAACAATAAAAGCGGCGATAGTATTAGCCCCTTCACGCAATATTAGCTGCTCTAAGTTATTAATAATGCGATCAACAAATCCTGTTTCGCTTTCATTGGGGCGAGCATTTCGGAAATAGTGTGGCGCGTCAGTGCGCAGCACACCGATCGCATCAAAGGGTAAATCAAAATGTGCGTGATTAACGGGTAAGCCCGTTAATGAAGCAGCCGCAACCGTAACACCGTGATAGGAACGTTCTCGGGCAATTATTTTATACTTTTCAGGTTTCCCCATGGCATTAAAATAATAACGCAGCATTTTAATCTGACTATCATTGGCATCACTGCCTGAATTACCAAAAAAAACCTTGGCATTATCAACAGGCACCATAGCCGATAATTTGTCAGCCAAATCTATGGCGACCTGATGGGTTTTTCCGCCAAACAAGTGTGAATAAGACAACTTACTCATTTGCTCTTTAGTGGCCTCAATTAACTCACTATGGTTATAACCTAACGCGGTACACCATAGCCCCGCCAAACCTTCTAAATACTTGTTTCCCTTATTATCATAAACATAAGCGCCATCCCCTCTTTCAATAGTCAGCGTTTGTGTTTGTGCTAGGTTGGTTGTTGGATAGATAATTGTGTCCATAATTTTCTCGATGGTCATTGCGCTGAGGCAAAAGTAAGTAAATAAACGCTGATAAGCTATCTACTGACTCAGCGCTTTGTTGAATTTAGCTTTACGCTGTAAATATAGCTCAACAGCGCTAAAATCACGGTTACTCAGGCAGTTACTGGGCTAAGTCATTAAACAGTTCAGTAAAGCTGGCTAACCCTTCTTCGATAATGTCATTGCTGGCAGTTAGCGGCGGTAAGAATCGGATCACATTGCCATAAAAGCCACATGCCAATAAAATTAAACCGTATTTAGCGGCGTTAGCAATAATCAATTGTGTTAATGCGGTATTAGGCTGCTCTGCATCACCGTGCTGAATAAGCTCCATGGCGATCATTGAACCTGAATTTCTAATCTCTAAAATCAAATTTGGGTGCTTGGCTTTAAGCACCGATAGTCCCTCATTAAATAAAGCCCCAATTTCATTTGCTCGCTGAATAAGCTGTTCTTCTTTGATAATATCCAGCACTGCTAAAGCTGCTGCACAAGCAACCGGTGAGCCGCCGTAAGTGCCGCCTAAACCGCCGGGTAATGGTGAGTCCATAATGTCACTTTTACCGACAACCGCAGCAATAGGAAAGCCGCCTGCAATGCCTTTTGCCATGGTAATTAAATCAGGCTCAACACCTGAATATTCAAAGTTGAACATTTTACCGGTACGACCAAAACCCGTTTGAATTTCATCGGCAATCAATACAATGCCATGAAGATCGCACATTTTGCGTAATGCTTGTAAAAACTCTGCTGGCGCTTGATAAAAGCCCCCCTCACCTTGAACTGGCTCAACAATAATCGCAGCTACATCACAAGGCGCGATATCCACTTTAAATAAGTTCTCTACGGCTTTAAGGGATTCTTTAACCGTTATATCGTGACATTCAATAGGGAAAGGTGCATGGAAAATATCACCGGGGAAAGGTCCAAATAAGTTTTTATAAGGGGTAATTTTACCCGTTAATGCCATGGTTAAATTAGTACGTCCGTGAAAACCGCCATTAAAAGCAATAACACCTCGTCGCCCGGTATGTGCCCTAGCAATCTTAATACAATTTTCTACAGCTTCAGCGCCGGTTGAAACAAAAATAGCTTTTTTTTCTGAATTCCCTGGGGCTATGTTGGTTAACTTTTCAGCCAACTCTACCGCTACTTCATAAGGGTTAACCATCACACAAGTATGGCTAAATTTATCAATTTGCGCTTTCGCTGCGCCAATAACTTTTGGGTGCGAGTGACCGGTATTACATACAGCAATACCGCTACCAAAATCAATATAACGGTTACCTTCAACATCCCAAAGCTCCGAGTTTTTGGCCTGTTCAACATAAACAGGGTAAACATTACCTTGTCCACGTGCGATAACTTGGTTTTTTCTTTTTTGCAACTGTTCGTTATTTACTTCGCTACTTAGTTCGTTATACATCATATATTCCTCATTTTTTATCATGTTAGCTCGTTAAAAATCGCTAGGTAGCTAATCCGCCCATGCACAAATACTTAATTTCTAAGTAATCTTCTAGGCCATATTTAGAGCCTTCACGACCATTTCCTGATTGTTTGACACCGCCAAATGGAGCTGCGGTATTTGAAATTATGCCTTCGTTAATGCCTACCATGCCAAAATCTAACCCTTCAGCTACGCGCCAAATGGTGCCAATATCGCGAGCGTAAAAGTATGCGGCTAAGCCATATTCGGTATTATTTGCCATGTCGATTACTTCCTCTTCACTATCAAAAGCAATAATTGGGGCTACGGGGCCAAAGATTTCATTAACCGCAATCGGCATATCATTGGTGACACCGGTTAAAATAGTGGGTAGATAGAAGCTGCCGCCAGTTGTAGTTTGCTCACCGCCAAGATGCACGGTTGCGCCAAGGGTCACTGAGTCAGCCACAAGTTTTTTAACATCGTTAACCGCTGTTGCTGAAATCATTGGGCCAATAACCACACCATCAGTTAAACCGTTACCTACCTCTAGCGCCTTAACTGCGCTGGTAAATTTTTCAGTAAACTGTGCTAAGGCACCCTGTTGCACAAAAATTCGGTTAGTACAAACGCAGGTTTGCCCTGCATTTCGGTATTTCGACACCATAGCCCCTTGTACGGCAGCATCAATATCAGCATCATCAAAGACGATAAAAGGGGCATTGCCGCCTAACTCCATTGAGACTTTTTTAACCGTTGTTGCACATTGCTGGATTAAGGTTTTACCCACGCCAGTTGAACCGGTAAAAGTAAACTTTGCCACATCAGGATGTTGCGTTAAGACTTTCCCCATGCCTTTGGCATCACAGCCAACAACCACATTAAATACCCCCGCAGGAATACCTGCACGTTCTGCCAATTCAGCCATGGCTAAGGCTGACAATGGCGTTTGGGTTGCAGGGCGAACCACAAAGGTGCAGCCAGCCGCTAATGCCGCCGCGGCTTTACGGGCAATCATGGCGTTTGGAAAATTCCATGGCGTTATCGAAGCCACAACCCCAACAGGCTGTTTAACGACAATCAATTTTTTATCCGAAGAGGGCGCGGGTATCACATCACCGTAAACACGTTTACCTTCTTCAGCAAACCATTCAATAAAAGACGCGCCATAGCCGATTTCGCCTTTGGCTTCTGCAAGAGGTTTACCTTGTTCAAGCGTTAATATACGGCCAAGATCATCTTGGTTTTCCATCATCAAGTTAAACCAGTTACGCAATAAGTTTGCCCGCTCATTAGCCGACTTTGCTGACCAAGGCTTAAATGCCACTTTAGCTGCCTTCACCGCAAGCTCTGTTTCAGCAATACCTGCGTTGCTGACCGCTACCACCAGCTCTCCAGTTGCCGGGTTAGTGACATCAAACGTAGTTTCGCTGCTGTGCCAACTGCCATTGATATAGGAGAAATTCTTCAGTAGTTGCTTATCTTTAATGCCTTGCATATTTATCTCAGCTGTTAATTTGTTTGGTGTGAGTATTGAAACCTAAAGATAGCTCTGGTTAAATACAAAACATTCAACCTTTAGTTTTAAGTAGACCAAACTTTGATTAACACATCAGCTCACGGGTTAACTCAGTCATTAAGTAAAACATCAATCATTCCAAAACCCATTACTGATTATGATTTACGCTTATTAAAAATTTTTGTTTCCGTGGTTGAATACGGCGGCTTTGCTGCCGCTGAAAAAGGTTTAGGTATAACTCGCTCAACCATTAGTGTGCATATGTCTAATTTAGAAACCAGAATGCAGTTAAAGCTTTGTTTACGCGGTCGAGGTGGATTTTCTCTTACTGAAGATGGACAATCGGTTTACCGAGCAGTTATCAACTTATTTGATTCACTTAATGATTTTTCTTTACTTATAGGTACGTTAGGAAAAGAGCTCAGTGGCGAGCTAGTGATATTGTGTGCCGATCAATTAGACAGTAAAAAGCAGCAAAAACTTGCCGATGTTATTGAGGCGGTACATGAGAGTGCTCCAAATTTACATATTGTTTTAGATGGTGATTCCATTTCAAATATTGAAAAATTATTGCTTAAAGACAAAGCCCATATGGGGTTATTTCCGGGCTATCAACAAGTAGAGGGTTTACATTACCAACCATTATCAAGTGAGCCCATCTTTTTGTGTTGTAGTAAAAAACACCCGTTTTTCAACATAGTGGACGCAAAAATCAGCAGTGACGATTTTGCTGCTGTCGCTGCAATTCACCCGGGTATCGACATTGACTTTTCCGGACGTGAGCAGCTAAAAAAGCTTAACTTAACAGCAAAAGCCTATCAATTTGATACCCGTAAGGCGATGATTATGTCGGGGAAATATATTGGTTATATGCCGCAAAGCTATATTCAACAAGAATTAAATACCGGTGAAATCCGTATTATCCAACCCAGCGTGCTCACCTATCAATTTAACTTATCACTGGTAAATAAAAAATCACCCCGCGAGGCAAGTAAAGTTAAATTACTCAACAGCGCCTTTAGTAACGCTTTTAATTTAGTAAAAAGCTAAGCATTAAGCAACTAAAGCATTACCTCAAAAGCATCTAACAAACTCACTCCTGTAACTAGATGTTTTTATGCACTTAATCAGTTATCACTTCATACCATAGGGTTAATGTACTTCTGGCACCATAGGTATTGAACAACTGGCGCTATGGTTAAAATTAAAACAGCTTACTATCAATTAAGCCTTATTTTTATAGTCCCAATAAGGAAAAAGTGGGCGTGCCTATTATCGGCACATCGTGGGAAGAGCTTTAATTATATTGGCCTGTATAACTATTTTTCAATCTGATAATAGTTATTGATTTAATAATAAAAATACTTAAAAAGGATCATATATGATTGATGTAAAAGTTAACTCATTACCATTGGTACTCTCAATGTCATTATTAGTGATATCTGACAGTGCTATGGCTGATATCACCGAAGATTTTGAAGATGGTAATATTGCCGGCTGGACAACCTCTGGCACTGTAGCGATTAATACGAGTAAGGCTATTGGTAATTATTCCATGCGCCTTAAAGGCGGCGCATCAGCTGAGCGCAGCTTTGTCGCTGACGGCACTGTCACTGTCGCCTTAGCAGCAACAAGCTTAGAAAACAACAATTTTTGTGATGTCTATGTATCTGAAGATGGTGTTAATTGGGGCAACTCGCTAATTAATTTAAATAAAAACCAGGATGATGGCTCGTTTACCACCGCTTCGACCACGACAAATGGTGGCGCGACTTACATCCGCTATCAGCAAACTGGCTCAGCAGCTGATTACTGTTACGCCGATGGTATTAGTATAGTTGGTGCTGGGGTGCCCGCGCCAAATGTCAGTATTTCTGGCAGCGGTATTTTTGGAAATGTCTTAGTGGGTGAAAGCGCCAGCAAAACGATTACTATTGCAAATAGTGGCAATGCCAATTTAGACGTGACCACAATAAGCGGTGCTAGTGCTCCCTTCGCCCTTGCTAATGATAACTGCAGTAATACAGCAATTTCTGCTAACAATGACTGTTCATTTGATGTGATATTTACCCCCAGCGCAGAGCAAAACTCTACAGCGACCTTAACGATTGCAAACAACGATAGTGAGCAATCAGTTGCGTTAAGTGGCAACGGCACAAGCACGCCTACTGAGCCACCAGCGCCAAGTGGTGATCTTCATGCTTTTACTGGCGATGGTAATGTTGCACGAAGCGCATTAACCTTGAGTGAATTAAACGCCACAAGCTTAAGTGTGATGGACTTTTCACATTATAGTCATGGTGTTGCTGAAATTGATGCCGATAATTCAAAAGCGGCAGAGCCGACAAATACCTTTGAAGGACGCCTAATCCTTAATAGCGGTAATGCTACTGCACTGAACTTTAATGAAGTGACCTCAGGCAGAGGACAAGCAGGTAATTATAATAACCCCGGTACTTTACCCGCCTTTGATTTTGAGTTTGTGCAAGTGGGATCACATATTATTCCTAAAGTTCGTGGTTTGATTGTCAGTGGCAACATTGGCGCTCCAGACTATCAAGATTGGAACTATATTATAGAGCCAGGGCGTGTATGGAATGAAAATAATGATAATGGTTATAGCCGCGCAGCCATTCCTTTTTCTTTACAAGAAAATCAAGCTAACTGTACTCATAATGGAGTATTAACCTTTGCCTTTAAAGACGACGGCTCAATTACTAATGCAGCGGTGCAAGTTGGTGGAGAAACCTGTTTATATTTCCAATATGATTTAACCGGCTTAGTACCAGCACAATATGCGGCAGGCAACGTATCCGGAGCAGCAACACTGATTGCAGACTATGAAGCAGAAGTGCTAAGCCGTTTACCGGTAAAAGCGATCACAGAATTAGCGACTGACTACCCAGAAAGTGGTATTAATGTTGCTAATATTGCCGCAGAGCAATCTTCAGCACCAACAACCCATGGTGTGTTGTACAAAGGTGTTCATTATGCCGCCCCGTGTAGTACTCGTCACGGCGATTACCCCTTCTGTGAAGTAATGAGTTTACCTTCTTATTCAACCGCTAAAACCGCGGTGGCAAATATGGCCTTTGCTTTACTCATTGAGCAAAATAGTCTTAATCGTAATGCTATGGTCGCGCCCAGTGTTGGTGAGTGTCAAGATGGTATCAATGGTACTTCATCTATTTGGAGTGATGTATCAATAGAAAATGCGTTAGATATGGCAACGGGTAATTACCGTTTAGCTTCTTATGAAGGTGATGAAGGCAGTACTGCTGTTGTTAACGAATTTTTCTTAACCTTTACCCATGATGAAAAAATTGCCCATTCATGTGAGCGCTATATCCGTAAAGCTGCGCCCAATACACATTTCTCTTACCACTCTTCGGATACTTACATTGCAGGTGTAGCAATGGATAACTACACTAGTGGTGATTTATTCGATAAGTTAGTTAATGAAGTATACAAACCACTGACCCTTAGCCCGGTAACCTATACCACGGTTCGCACAGAAGACAGCCTTGCTGATCCCTATTGGAGCCATGGTATGACTTGGCATGCCGATGATATGATCAAGTTAGGTCAGTTAATTAATGACCGTGGCGTTATTAATCAGCAACAAGTACTTAACGGCGATATCATGGACGACATGTTGGTTAAAGGTGGCGACCTTGGCTTAGAAACTTATGGTAGTGAGTCGCGTTATTTAAACGGGGTTTGGACTTATGATATGGGTCAGCGTGCTAGCCCACTATGTCCTACAGGTTCATGGGTAAGTTACATGTCGGGTTACGGTGGCATTGGCGTAGTAATGTTCCCCAATGATGCGGTGTACTACTTCGTTAGTGACAGTGCTAACTACGCCTTCGGTGGTGCAGAAGCTGAATTAAATAAAGTGAGCAATATTTGTGGTAATTAATACCAAGGCATAATTATTCAAGCCTCGTTGATTTATACTCCTCGAGGCTTGAATAAATCAACAATCAAGCACTCAAAATTATTTATAGCAAAACAAAGCACTTGAAAAGTACGCTAAAACCCTATCTTGCAATGTACCCCAAAGCAAGGTGGAACAAGGTTCAAATTCAACGACTGCTATAGCAATGATTATCAAGGTAACTTGTTACCAGCTTAAGTCAACTAACGGGTTTACAGTCGACTTCGACCTATACAAAAAAATTTCAATCTTTTTCTATGTTGCACCAAGAAGTCAGATTCCAACTTTATTTAAATGCTTTTGGTACTTTTTTAATAAAATTTACTGCCAAATTTGTTTTTATCTTTATTGACAAAAGACCTTATACGCTTTCACTTAGGTTAATCACTTATCCCTATTTTGTAACCTACGTTACACTAACCTTTGATAACGCTGACCTTGTAGGGGTTCATATGTGGAAAGACTTCTGCAACTTCTTTGTCGGTAAATTGCCAATGTTGCGATAACACACTGCCAATCCAAGCAAAACTATTAGACGTTGGCATCAGGTCTCGTTGTCTAAAAAGCTCATCTTCTTTTAATCCAGGCCACTGCCCTGCTACTTTGCCACCATTGACCGCACCACCCGCTAAAAACAGCGCACTCGCTGTGCCATGATCGGTTCCACCCGTGCCATTTTCTTTCGCTGTTCTGCCAAATTCAGTGCCAATAATAACCACAGTATCTTGCCACGCCTCACCTAATCCTGCTTTTAGCTCAGCTAAACCGGTATCAAGTTCAGATAACTTTCTTGTTAAACGACTACCTTGGTTATTATGTGTATCCCAGCCGCCTATTTCTAACATTGCACAATCAAGGCTAGCATCCTCAGTCATAAGCGTTGCACAGGCTTTACTTAGCTCGATAAACTTGCCTTGGCGCTTTTTCTTTTTCCCACCTTCGCCATTAACTAATGCTTTCACTTCAATCGCTTTATCAAGGTGCTCTCTTAGTGGTTCATCATGTTGATATAACTGCTGTAGGCTTTGTAAAACCTCTTCATCAGCACTTTGCAACTTTGATGGATACCAAGTGTGCACTTCACTGCTACTACGAAGGCTAATAGGTGTTGAATGTGAAACGGCCAAAGCACGGGTATTCTTAACATCAATAGCTCTTGCCAACCAACCACTATCGTGATCAATCTCGTTCATGCCACTTTCAAGGAAGTCTTGTCCATCAAAGTGAGAGCGTTTTGGGTAACCAGAAGAAACGGCAATAATAGGCAGCATTGTTTTTTTCTGATACCACTGATGTAAGTTTTTTAATGATGGATGCAAGGCGAAACCATTGTCTAACGGTAATAATGGCGCTTTAAAGCTATTCGATAAACTGGGTCTTAACTTTCTATAATTACTATCAAAAGTTGGGATCACGGTATGAAGTGAGTCTAATGCGCCACGTAAAACAACCCAAACAATTTTCGCGTTCTTTTTAGTTTTATCAGTGCCCTGCAAAGCAAAGGCCGAGCCCATAGGAAACGATAAAGCCGCTAAACCTGCACTCGCTAACTTTATAAATTTCCGTCTTGATTCATCTGTCGTTTGCGATGAACTCTGGCGTTGATTTGTTGCTTCAATCATCATTACCTCCGCTGAAATTCAGGACTCATTAAAAATAACGTTCTCGACTGTTGTCGACTTTCAGCCCTCATGACTAATTGATAGGTATTTTGGCTCATACTTTCCCCTAAAGCCGTCGTCATTATTTTTTCTGAACTTAACCGCGGGAACTGCTCTGAAAGTAGACTCGACCATTCAATTCTGGCCATTAAGGCACTCGCCCCTAACCAATGACTTTTATCATCGCTGTAGCCTGCTGGCGAACCTGCATTGAAAGGCTTCTGCCCTAGGTTGTCCAAAGAGTAAAAGAGCATTTTATTTTTGACCTGTTTAGGCCCTAGCGCTCGATAAGTCGAGATAACAAACTCTCGAGGGGTTTTAAACTTTTGTGGCTCGTTAAGCCAAGCTTCTTCAGCTGAAAAGAGTGTCACCATCACTTCTTTAATGTTGCCATTGTTTGCTAACCAGGTATTTTGCATTTTAGCTATTAAGGTATCTGGCACGTTATCACTGACAAAGTGCTGAGCTATTTTTTGACAAACATACTGTGCAGTGCTCGGGTGCATAGCCAAGTCTCTAAGCATTTGCTCGCCTTGGCTAATTTTCTTCTGCGGATAAGCTTTACCTAATAATGTTCTTGTCCCTGGTTCATGACCATAAGGGCGAAAAATAAAGCCTGTGCCCTTATCTCTTTTGGGGTGTTTAACACTCCAACCGGTAATTGCTTTTGCTAATTCGACTACATCTGTCTGCGTGTAGCCACCGTTAACCCCTAAGGTGTGCAACTCCATTATTTCACGGGCGAGGTTTTCGTTTAGGCCAACTTTTCTTTTCTTGGCCAATCGAGAGTTTGGACCAAATGATTTTTCATTATTCAAATAAATGAGCATGGCTGGGTGTTGTTCAACAGCCAGTAACATCTCGGCGAAATCGCCTAATAAATGCGGCGAAATTGCTTCTCGCTCTAGGGTTGCACTCAATCCTGTCATTAAAACGCCAGTTGTACTGACGCTAAAATGATTAGAAAAGAAGTCCAATAAGCGCCAACTAACACTGTTAGGTGAAGTAATCGCTTGGTTTAGGGTATCAGCAGAAAGCTCAAATAGCGCTTTGCGTCCATAGCTTTTTACGGCTTTTATTTGAGCCTTACTTTGCCGACTTACTTGTGAGGAACTTGCTTTTTTTGCCTGCATCTTTCGCTGTTTTTTTTGTTTAACAAACTTTGCATGTGCAATAAAAACATCGTGTGAACTGGGCAGCTTTTCATTGAAAGACACTGGTT
>Ga0105348_1001557_pt1 | contig 15217 bp, 11 predicted proteins | sample EN8Hudsemesocosm_2_FD_83504 | JGI IMG/M metagenome (GOLD analysis project Ga0105348, IMG submission 83504) | Methane-oxidizing microbial communities from mesocosms in the Hudson Canyon - EN8C Hudson Canyon | ecosystem: Environmental > Aquatic > Marine > Cold seeps | place: Hudson Canyon... | reverse complement strand
ATAAAACTGCTCTTCAACAGCTAAACTCCAAGTATGTAACAATAGTAGTTCTTCTGATGCCTTCGAAAAGTACCCACTCGTCAAATAGAAGTATATATTGGAAGAAAACGTTACAACAGATACCAAGCTTTGAGAGTAGTCTTTGACTTCCTGTCCATTTAATAACAACAAAGAAAGCAATGTGGTTACTAGAAGAACTATAGTCAGTGCAGGTACTATTCGACGTGCTCTGCGCTCATAAAAATCTATCAGTGAAAAATTATTATTTTGAATATCACTATAAATAATCGAGGTTATGAGGTAGCCACTAATCACAAAAAATATATCAACCCCTAAAAATCCACCTGAAATAGATTCTATTCCTGCATGAAAAAGTACAACAGGGATTATTGCTATCGCTCTAAGTCCATCTATTTCAGTTCTATAATTCATCAATACATATCTTTATTTTATTTTATTTTATTTTATTTTTAAGAGGGAGTTTAGTTCAACAGCATACAGCTTGTAATAAAGCGGTATAATGGCTAAAGCTCCTAAAGTCATTTTTATGATCATGCTAATGAGTGGATTAACGTTATATTCTAACAGATAGCTATTGGCGAAGTAGATCACCAACCACATACACAAGGAAATAATAAAAGGAACGACCCAAACTAGTACCGTCTTCTTTTGTAAAGAGAAATTCACCAATAACCTAAACAAAATAATCAAAAAGATACACACAAAACCAGTAAGCCAAGTCAATGCAGTTACAATTAGACTTATCTGAGTAGCCCAAAACATTAGTGCAATCATTATCACACTCATCATTGTCGTATTTTGAAGATTAAATTTCGGCCTATTAAGCGCATTAGCATATAACTGTATATTGGTATTCATCATACGAAAAGGGAATACAAAACACAAAATACTTATAATAGGGGCTGCAGATAACCATTTTTCGCCGATCAGTAATAAAATAATTTCATTCGAAACTGAAGATATCCCAAAAAAAATGGGGAAAGAAAATATTGCGATCAACTTTAAGGATTTTTCTAAATAATAACCCGCCGCACTTTTATCTTCTTTTAAACTTGCAAAGGCAGAAAAACCGACTTGATTCATAATAGCTGCCACTTTCATCATAGGCAGGGAAGCAACATCTTTTGCTACATTATAGATACCGAGGATATTAATTCCTAAAAACTTACCGATGAGTATGGTATCAATTTGATTATAGCCAAACCATAATAAACCATTGACTTGATTACTGTATGCAAATTTTAATATAGAGCGAGATCCCTCAAAATTCAGTGTAAAAAAATAAGCACTTTTCGCGATTATTTGATACCCGATCACACGGATAAATTGCTGAGTAACGTACGAATAAACCAAGGCCCAAAAGGCGCCACCTTGATAGGCAACGACTAAAGCAACAACAGCTGCAACTAAAGCAGCTACACTGTCACAAATAGCCTTACCTTTGAAGTTCATGTCAATATCTAAATAGGCACCGGGGACTATTAAAAAACTATTGAGTAAACTTGCTGCTGCCATAACAACCAGTACACCTTGCAATTGATCGTTGTCATAAAAAAAACCGATATCTTCAGAAAAAAACATAACCAAAAATGCAATTAAAGAATTTACAATAATAGAGATTGTAAACATTTGGCTTGATTGTTGTTTGTCCTTTAGTTGAGTTTTTACAATTGAGGTAATAAAACCGCCCGAAGAAAATAGTGTTCCAAACAGCACAAAAGTCATCGCTAAAGCCATAATTCCATAGTCTTCAGGGGACAGCATTCTGATAACTAAGAATGTTGAAACCCAAGAGAAAACTTGTGTTATTGCTTTAGCGAAAATAGACCATTTTAAGCCTGACAGTACTTTTCCTTTAAGATCCACACATAATCCTCATCTACACTTATTCATTAGTTTTCAAAGTATTTAATCATTAAAGTTAATTTACTAATACTAACTACACATTTTACTTCACTAAGGATTCTTTGAGTATTATATTTTTAGTGATAATTATAAAAGCTAATATCCAAATTGTTATCTCTAAGACTTTACTGCTTGAAAATTGACTAGCGGTCATAATTCCAATCATACCACCTGTAAGCCCAAATATAATGAGCCTTAAGTCACGAGGATTTTCTTTATTTCTTGAAACTGATACACCTTCCTTTATTGCACCAAAGATCACTAGAAAAAATAGTGTTCCGCCTATAATTCCATGATCAGCTAATATAGTCATCGTTAAATTATGTGAACCGCGCAATGCTCCTACTGTTGTGCTAGTTAAGTACTTAGTATCAATATACAACGGACTTAACAGCAGTGTTGTTCGGTGTCCACTACCCATTAATAAATTCTCTTTAAACATTTCAATTTGAGCATTAATTATGACCATTCTTGATTGAGCACTTGTATCTATTTGTTCAGTACTTTCGGCCTTGGTAATAGATTCTATTCTCTGAACAATCAAATCCATCGAAACAAACGATAATGCTACTAATGCTATAGCTCCCCACTTTATTAATGTACCTTTAAATTCTTTTGCTGAAAACAAAACTAAAAAAACACCTGTTACGGCTAAAGCGCCTATTGCACCTCGACTACCCGACATAATTATTAGGTTACCCACAAAAACTAATGGAATAATTAGCCAGTATTTTTTTTTAATGGCATTACTAAGGAATAAAAAACCACCAGTTACTAATATTGGAATAACATGTATCGCAAGCAAATTTGAGTCATTTATACTTGGAAGCCCTGCTTGCTCAAACCTACCGTAACTGTGTGTTTGAAGCGCTGTAAAGCCGATATAAGCGCACCCAATTAAATTAGCGATAATTACCGTAATAAGTTTTTCTTTAGTATTAATTATTGTTATGAGCAAAAAGTATAAAATGAGGAGCTTTACTAACAAAATAAAGTATATTTGATGCAACTCTGTACTTAAAACAAAAGGAAATTGAAGACCAACAAATATTACAAAGGCGATAAATAATTTTGTTTCTTTAAATTTAAGCCAATCTCCTTTATTTTTTTCGTGAATAAAAACACTAATTAATGTTAATACCGCAACAATTAAGGTCCACCTAACTTCAGGTAAAAAACTTCCCCAATATTTACCTGGTGGATGCATATAAAAACAAAAAAAATAAAGCAAAATACCTGCTAATGGTTTTTTTAAGGTATATAAAGATCCAACCATAAAAACAAGAATAAAACCAATAGCTGTAATCGGCATAAGTTATCTCTTTATTTCGTGATTTTTAATTTTATATAATTCAACTATTCGCTTAGCATTTTCTTGCCAAACAAATTGTTTATCTATAATACTAACTTTCACGGCTTTTCGTTTAGCTTCTAACGTGTCAATATTTTCAATGGCATAATCTAATTGCTTTATGAATGATGCTTGATCACCCTTTTCAAAAAACAATGCGGTGTCGTCACTCAAAATTTCTCTAATATTAGGGCAGTCAGGTGCAATAATTACACTGCCAACTGCCATATATTCAAACATTTTAAGTGGCGAGGCATAAGCCGTAACATCAGGCTGTAAGGTAATATCAAATTGTTCAACATAAGCCATTACTTTATCGCGAGTGACTAAACCTGCAAATTCAATTTTGTCGCTAATGCCAAGGCCTTTCGCTTGTTCTTTTAGTTCAGGTAAAATATTGCCATCGCCAACGCAAATAAGCTTTAGCGATAGATTCTTATGCTTAGCTATTGCTTCTATTGCTTTGTCCATACCATGCCACGGGTGAATAAACCCCGTAAAACCAATAACAATTTCTTTTTTATTGTTCGCTATTGGCTTAGCCAGCATTTCATCAATAAATTGTTGGTTAACACCATTATGAATTACCGTAATATTTTTCTCTTTAACCCCCACCTCTCTTAAATGGTCAGCAAGTACATCGGTAACAGGTAAAGTATGAGTAGCGTTTTTCCACGTATAGTTTTCTATCCACTTCGCAAATTTGACTAGTGCTAAGCCACTATAAGTTTTGCGTTCGTATACCAAAGGGGCATTTACTTCTAATATGAGAGGAATGTTAAATAGCTTACTTGCCCAGATACCGGCTGGTTGGTAAAGGTTATAGCGCTCATAAATAAATTCAGGCTTAAATTGTTTTATGGCTTTAACCAGTTTGATGAATATCCAAAGGCTATAAGAGAGTTCTAGTAATTCATATAGTGCTCTTGGTAGTAATTTTTTAAGTTTAGTGACAAAACCGCCATCGTGACCAAAATCGCTATTTTCATTTAATGATGGGGCAACAAACTTTAGCTCGTGACCTTGTTCTATGAAAGCGTTTGTTAGCTCTTCTACGTGAACAAACTGTCCATCTTTTGAGGCGATTCTGTGATGATAAAGTATTTTCATTATTTATTTGTGCCTATACACTTCATATAAGTGCTCATTGTTTTGTTTTATTTTATGTCTTTGATTACGTTAAATAATTTCATCCTTTGATTTCAGTTTACTAAATCATTGGAAATTCTTTGTTGTTTCACGTTAAGTTCTTTATCTAAAAAAGATGCTAATACCAATAACGCCCAAATTAACACGCCATTATTAATGCTTCTGTTTTGATGCGCTACAATAATACCTTTTAACTCATTTATATTGAAAATATTCAACGATACTAATGTCGCTGATAAAATTCTTTTTTCTAAAGTGGCCTGAGGTATTTGTCTTATCCATTCATCTAATGGTGAGGTAAAGCCCATTTTTTTTCTTTCTAATACGAAGTTAGGTACTAACCCTTTCAATGAATTTGCAAGTACTTTTTTTACTTGTTGCCCTTTTAGGTTTAGTTTTTCATTTAATCCTAAGCCCCATTCTACCAATTTATAATCTAAGAAAGGCACTCTAACTTCTAATGAGCAAGCCATACTTGCTCTGTCTACTTTTGTTAGAATATCACCGGGTAAGTATGTTTTAAAATCAATATATTGCACTTGCTTTACAGGGCTTAAATTATTAACTTCTGCTGCTAATGATTTAAATTGATTTAAAGCACTGTAACCCGCCAACTTACTTTTAAACTGATAAGAATATAACTTATCCAAAGTATTCTTATCAGATAAAGACATTGCATTGTAAAAACTGGTGATAGGGTCACTTGCTAGTGCTTTAAAAGTAGATTTTGCCCGTAAAAAACGTGGTGCTTTATCAAACTTCGGATAATGTTTAGCCAGTAGTGTAAATATGGGTTTAGTTAATTTATTTACAAAAATAGAACGAAGTTTTTCTTCAAAATTTAACATTTGATAATTGCGGTAACCAAAAAACAATTCGTCGCTGCCATCACCTGAAAGCGCTACTTTCACTTTCTCTCGGGTTACTTTACTTAATATTAAGGTTGGAATAGCTGAGTTGTCAGCAAAAGGTTCGTCAAAGGTATTTACAACGAGATCGACCATTGATAAGTCGTTTACTGATACATTAGTCGTTGAATGCTTAGTCTTAAAATGCTGAGAAACTTTTTCAGCAAAAAAAGACTCATCGTATTTTGACAGATCAAAGCCAATTGAACTCGTTATAATAGGTTCAGCACTTAGCTGGCTCATAAAAGCCACAATAGCAGACGAGTCTAATCCACCTGACAGAAAAGCGCCTAGTGGCACATCAGCCATCATTCTGTCTTGTACTGTTTGACTTAAGTGGGCGTGAACGTCATCAACATTATAGTTTTTTGTATTGCTTGTTATATGGTCTTTTAAATGCCAGTAAGGTTTATTTACAAACAGCTCTGGCGAGTTTTGATCTAAAAGAATATAGTGCCCAGGCAGTAGCTTATTTATTGCTAAATAAATAGATTTTGGCTCTAAAATATAACCAAGAGACATGTAATCTTCTATTGATTTTAAATTAATATTTAGCGGTATTTGAAGATGTTTTTTTAATGCTTTAATTTCTGATGCAAAAACGATTTGATTATCAGGTGTTTTTGCCCAATGAAGTGGTTTAATACCTAATCTGTCTCTTGCGGCAAACATTTGCTTTGTGTTTTTATCAAAAAGAACAAAAGCAAACATCCCATTTAGCTTGTCTACACACTGGGTGTGCCACTCTAACCAAGCATTGACAATAACTTCGGTGTCGCTGTTAGTGTTAAATTTATAACCTAAACTTGTTAGTTCGTTACGCAGCGCTTTATAATTATAGATCTCTCCGTTGTAGGTAATACCTACCGTGTCGGTTTGATCGAATAAAGGTTGATGGCCATCGGCTAAGTCAATGATCGACAATCGTGTATGTGCTAATGCAATACCGTTGTCGATATAACTACCATGACCATCAGGGCCACGATGAGTTTGGCTTTTATTCATTTCTTCTACGGTATTTTTATCTATATCAAATAAATGATCATGATGAAAAATGGCAACAACACCGCACACTTTGCTTTAAACCTAACTAAATCTATTTAAGCGTTTATAAAGGTTAGTTAAGCCCCAAAAATACTTGTGTTTATTCATTAGATAGAAAAGTCCTTTTAAATGTGAAAAGTGAAACATAGAAAGCTTGAAACCACGTGATAGTTCTTGAGCATCGTGAACGACTTCAGCTTCGGGGATATAAGTTATTTTATAGCCACCTTCCCAAACACGTAAACAATAATCAACGTCTTCAGGTGAGTAAAATATTTTCTCATCGAACAAACCCGTTTTATCTACTGCTTCTTTAGTTAACATCCAGCAGGCTGAAATAGCGTAGTCTACGTTTGTTGGTATACTAGTAGACTGTAATTCATGTGGTTTAGATTCTATTTTTTTCAAAAACAAAAAGCGCTTTAACTTATGAACAAGTGTTGGAAATACATCACAAGACAATTGAAAATTACCACTATTATAAGAAAGCCTTGGCACGGCCATTCCCACATCTGGGTTAGCTTCTAAATAAGTCATTAAGCTTTGAATAGCATTGTGGTTAACATAAGCGTCTGAGTCTAAAACTAAAACAAACTTACCCTTTGCTCGTTTTAATGCTGCATTTCGAGAATAAGTAGTTCCTGTGTTTTCACTAAAAAAGATAGGTTTGATTAACTCAGGTTGTGATTCTTGATATTTACTTTCATATTGTTTTATGAGCTCGACGCTACCGTCTTTTGAGCCATTATCGACAATGAATATTTCACTTTCTTCATCAAATACAGACAACGAGCTGATAAGTTGGTCTAAACAACGCTGAATCGGCTTAACAGAGTTATAAGAAAGAATAACGGTAGAGATGAGCATAATGTAGTGTATTTCCTATTTAACTAATGTTACTTGTTGTTTTATTTCAAAAAACTTTTGAGACATAAAGGCATCTAAATATTTTTCGGCTTCTTGCTTATTAGCTGAAGATAATACAATAACCTCTCCACCAAAGTCCGTCATCATTATTTTATTCATTAACTGTAATAACTTAAATTGAATCTTATTTGATGACAAAATGCCGTTTACTTGATAAATAACTCGAAGCTTTCGCTCTTCACCTTGCATATTAACAATAGTGTATGAGCTATAGGGTATGACTTTATTATTAGTCGTTGATATTTTATTAGCTGAAATTCCTTTAATTGACCAAAAGTCTGTATCAAAAAGTCTGTTTCTATAACTAATTATTTCTTTAGTGTCGGTCTCATAATTATATTTAGCGATAAATATATCTATGTTACTTGAAGTTAAGGTTGATATTGAAGCTGATGTATAAATGGCATCTGAATCAGGAAAACTGGGTATCCAGTTATGATTAAACTTAGCTATAGCATTTTCGCTAACTTTAGCTGGTTCTATCCGATTCGTCATTTCTTGTGAAGTTAATGTATTGATATAATTTTCATATTTATATTTCAGGGCTGGACCTATAAATAACAAAATGAACGTTATAGTAATGAAGACTAACGACGGGAATTTTTGCAGCGCCCCTTTATTATTTTGAATGGGCTGCTCTGTTTCATCTATAGGATCAGACATATAATGCCCGATCACAAATAATATACTTAAAATTATAACAAAAAACACGCCACCATAAACAAAGTGGTCAAAACCTACAGCGGCTTGCATGTTAGATAAATGACCGATAAGAATCATTAAAAAAGCTCTTAAACCATTTCCAATAATAGCAACGACACAACACAACAATACAAAAAGGACTTGTTTGTATAACTTACTAAAGTTTAAATAGGAATATAAAACACCTATCGTCACTGTTGATATTAGAAAGCGAATGCCACTACAAGCCTCTGCAACTAAAAAGTTTCCATTAGGTATTTGTATATACATACCGTCTCTAAAAACAGGGATACCTAAAACCTGGATCATAAAAACAGATATATCTGCGGTAATAAACTGCAGGTAAGGAACTAAGAAGTCCCCGATAGGAATTGATAAAAATAGAAAGGCTAAGGGAAACTTTAAGGAAAGAACGATTTTGCGACCAAAGAATGCCCACGTTAGAACAACAAACAGCGTAAATAGTGCAAATTGCTCAATAACATTAATATAAGATAAAACGCTGATAAACCAAAAAAATGATGCTAGCCCTACAAGAAATAGTGCAAAGAAAGAAGGCTGAGCCTCAACGTGTACAAGTTCATGTTTTTTACGGTGTATTAACCATAAAACGATAGGCAAAATTAGAACACCATGGCCATAGGTGTTAGAGCTTTGCCAAATATCTAGAAGCTTACTGAATGAGCTATTGAAGGCAAAAAACATGCATAATAAAATGCATGTAATTAATATAATGTTAGCAACGTACCTGTCTTTTAACATATTTAGCTGATTCCATTTTCTTTTGAGTTTTTATTTAAATAAACACTCTTCATGGTATCCCACTTGTAATCATTTACAAGCTTTTCAAGCTTGCCCTCCATTCGAGACAAATTAATATAATGTCTAAACTTTGATTTTAATGGCGCTTCTTTTACTCTTGGCTGTTGTGGATCGATTTCCCAAGGATGAAAGTAGAAATTATACGGCTGTTGTTCATTTTGGTGAAATTTATCAATACGTCTTTTAGATAACAAATAAGGATACAAACGAAAATAACCTCCTCCGCCAATACCTGTGTTGACATTATTTTTACACAAGGTTGGTATCGGTATTTCGATAATTTTTTTTCCGTTAACACTTTCTGGTCGCTCGTACATAAAGCGTGGCCAACTTGGAACACCATATAGGTCATGTTGAATGGGATAAGTACTAGAACTATACTCGAACCCTAATTCAATTAATTTTTCATAAACCCATGTATTGCTATCATTGATAGAAAAGCTGGGAGCACGATAACCTATCACTTCAGTGCCAGACAGTTGCTCTAAAATGTTCTTACTCTTTTCAACGTCAGCAATAAAACTTTCTTTAGTCATTTCTGTAATGCGCTGATGTGCAAATCCATGACTTGCTATCTCATGACCTTGATCAACGATTGCTTTAATCAAATTAGGACAACGTTCTGCGACCCAACCTAAGGTAAAAAAGGTACTTTTAACACCGTGTTTTTCAAATAACTCTAGTAACCGATAAGTATTTTGTTCAACACGTAAAGGTAATTGATTCCAATCAGACTTATTTATGGTATTTTCAAATGCCGAAACATGAAAGTAATCTTCTACGTCAACGGTCATTGCATTAATAATTTGGCTCACAAATAAACCCCTTGTTCAGATAGAAGATAAACCATTGCATAAAGATCCAACATAAACCTTATCTCCCTTTACCAAACAATACTATTTCAACCGTTCTAATTAAAATCAATAAATCCAGCATAAAACTGCGGTGTTTAATGTAGTACAAGTCATACTTTAGTTTTTCTAATGAATCTTCTTCTGTTGAACCGTATGGGTATTTCAGTTGCGCCCAGCCCGTTAAGCCAGGTTTTACATTGTGACGTTCGTTATAATAAGGTAGGTTTTTAATCAATTGCTGAACAAATTCAGGACGTTCAGGGCGAGGCCCTACAAAACCCATGTCTCCACGAAGTACATTTAAAATTTGTGGTAATTCGTCGACACGGTACTTACGAATAAATTTACCGATTGATGTCGTACGATCATCATTTTCAGCAGCCATTTGAGCACCATTTTTTTCTGCATCAATACGCATACTTCTAAATTTATAAATATTGAAAGCTTGCCCATCAAGACCAACACGTTCTTGTAAATAAAATATTGGCGCCTTCATTCCTTCGTCTAGCTTAATTAACAATGCGGTAATCAACATTACCGGCCAAGTAATTAAGATGAGTAAGAGAGCAATGCCCGCATTAAATACCCAATCCAATGTGTTTCGCAGGTGATTACCTGAAGCAAAACCATTTGAATATATCACCCAGCTTGGATAAATAAGGTTTACTGCTATTTGCCCCGTTTCACGTTCAATAAAATCTAGAATTTCGGTGATTTCAACACCACGAATTTTACAGGCAAAAAGTTCATCAACAGGCAAGTTGTCACGGCGTTCATCGCTGGCAACAACAATTTCATCTATCCCATGTTCTAATGCATAATTAACAAGAGAACCGTCTAGTTCAATGCGGTTCTCGTTTACAATGCCGGTTTCAGTATCACCTGGCATAATTACGAAGCCATGCATATAAAAGCCTTGCCTATCAACATCACGACGCATACGTTTCTCGATAATAGATGCTCGGTCACCAGCGCCAAGCACTAAAACAACCCGTTTACTAAAACCGAAAAAATCAATTTGAAGCGTGAAATATCGAAAAGCACTGGCAATAATAAGACTAAATAATGCAGCAAGAGCAAGTAACTCTATTTTTAATGCGTGTTGTCCATAAAAAGGATTTATTAAAGTGACAATGAAAAACCCTATAGCGACCGATACAAGTAAACGCCTAAGAACTCCCCTGTAGTTTTCACGAAGTTTAGAATTATATAAACCAAGCGCTAAAGAAGACAACTGAACAACAAGCGCAAATACAACAGCACAAATAGCCAATAAATCAGTTGGAATATCTTGAGGCTCAACAAATAGAAACAGACTATTTAAATAAACGGTTAATAATAATGATCCCGCAAAAAAAATCAATTCTATTAGCACTAGTGATTTACTACCCGAAGATAGATCTTTGAATTTTGGGCTAGACATACTTATTAAATACTTCCTATCTTCCGGTGAACAGAATTACAATTAACGGTCTTATATTGTGTGTAATAAAGCGTCGAAAACCATTGCATACACAAGTGCGTGAGATAATAACAAAAATTACATCTGTTTTACACCTATTAAATGTTGTGCAACGTGTGTAAAAATCACATACAATCTGGTAGCTTAGTATTAATATTATAAATTCGATGTATAAAAAGGTTAACACCATGGAGAAGAATATGTTCTGTAAACTAAAAACAGCAATCCTAATATTTTTAGCTTATGCAATTTCAGGTTGTAGTACATTAACATTACCACCTGCCACCGTTCACCAATCAACTACTGTTGATGTTTCTTCTTATAAGTATCTGATTGGAGCTGGTGATGTTGTAAATATTTTTGTATGGCGAAACCCTGAAGTATCAGGGCAATTTGTTGTTCGCCCTGATGGAATGATAACAACCTCTTTAGTTGAAGATATTCCGGTATCTGGCAAAACCCCCACCGAACTTGCTCGTGCAATAGAAGAGATTCTAGCTACATATTTAAGAGAGCCTGTAGTTACTGTTACCGTTAATAATTTTGTAGGTCCATTTAGTGAACAAATTCGTGTAATAGGTGAAGCTTCAGAGCCTAAGTCTATTAACTATACACAACAAATGACCTTACTTGATGTTATGATTCAAGTGGGTGGATTAACTGAATTTGCTGATGGTAACGATGCGATTTTAGTCAGAGTTGAGAATGGTTTACAGAAACAATATGAAATTTACATTGAAGATTTAATTAAAAATGGCGAAATTTCTGCCAACGTTGATGTATTACCGGGTGATATTATTGTGATCCCAGAAACTTGGTTTTAAGTTACTATTAATCATACACCAATATCATCAATTACCTGTATTTAGAGGTCAGGAATGCAAGAAACACTTGAACAGATTTTAGATTATTTAAAAGGCATTTGGATTAAGCGTCGCTATCTTATGTTGGCTACTTGGCTAATTTGCCCATTAGGTTGGTTATCTGTTTCTCAGATGCCCGATACTTATAAATCGGGAGCACGTGTTTTTGCTGATACGCAATCCATTTTAGGGCCTCTGCTCCGAGGGCTAACGGTTGAATCTAACTCCAATGCTCAAATAAGTTTAATGGTAAAAACGTTGCTAAGTCGTCCCAATTTAGAGCGAATTGCTCGAATGACTGATTTAGATGTGCAAGCTGACACTCCGGAGGCGTTTAATGCTTTGATCGACGGTTTGAAAAGCAATATCTCCATTCAAAAGACAGGAGGAAGAGATCAAAATATTTATAATATCTCTTTTTCACATAATGATCCTGTTATAGCACGTGATGTTGTGCAATCTGTTCTCACTGTATTTATTGAAAATACAAGAGGTGAAGATCGCCGAGATACCGATTCAGCCAATAAATTTCTTGATAGCCAAATACAAGAATATGAAAATCGTTTAATGAAAGCCGAAACGCGTTTAACCAATTTCAAGCAGAAATATAGTGACGTACTGCCTAACAAAAATGGCGGTTATTACACTAAATTGAATAACGCAAAAGAACAGTTAAAAAATATTGAGCTACTTTTACTCGAAACTAAAACCCAATTATCTGCTTCAAAAGCCAAATTGAACCAACCTGCCGCTTCTGAAGTTACTCAGAAAAACAGTATCGTTGATTCAAATAGTATTCAAACAACTTATGATAATCGCATTGCTGACCTTGAAGGACAACTAGATTCATTAAAGTTGAGATATACAGAACAACACCCAGATGTTAAAGAATCACAACGACAGCTCGATCATTTAATTAAAAAGAGGAATGATGAAATAGAGTTATACCTAACAAAAAATAACGAAAGTGCAAATGAATATACTCAAATGAGTCAAAATCCGGTGATTCAGGATATTCAAATTCAAGTGAATAAACTTGAAAGTCAAGTAGCTTCGATGCAAGTTAGAGCCAATAATTATCGAAATACCGTCGCCGAACTTCAGAATAAGATCCACACCCTACCAGAAGTTGAAGCTCAATTAGTTCAGCTTAATCGTGGATATGAAATAACAAAGAATCAATATGAACAGTTTTTAAGACGTAAAGAACAAGCTCAAATAGGTCAATCTGCTGATGAGTTAACCAGTAAAGTTAATTTCAAAGTTATTGATCCTCCTTTAGTGCCATTAAAGCCTGCAGGCCCAAAACGTATATTATTTTACTCAGGAATCACTTTTCTAGGTATAGCGGTTGGCTTAGGGCTTTCTTTTTTATTCAGCCAAATTAATCCTGTGGTTACTTCAAGTAGCCAAGTATCTCGCGCCACTGGCATTCCTATTTTTGGTATTATTTCTGCGACAGAAAACATAGGTTTGCAATCTAGAGATAAACGAAAAACTCTTTTGTTTATTGTTTCAAATACCATGTTACTTTTAATATTATGCTTTTTTATTGCTTACACGCTATATCCAGATGCGATAAAAGCACCGATATATAGGATATTTAATTTATGAGCACAATAGAAAAAGCGCTAGCAAAACAAAAAATTGCTCAACAAGAGAAAGAGCTATCGGTTCCTGATTTACCGGTTGAAGAAAAACCTATTATCACTAAAGAAACTCGGGCTACATTACCCAATAATGAAGTATTGATATTAGATAAACTGGAGTTAGAAAAGCGTGGTTTTTTAATTGATAACGGTACTCGAAAAACCATTAAAGATGAATTTCGTCAAATAAAGCGTAAATTATTAAATAATGCATTTGGTGCCGCCTCTAAAACGCTCAACCGTAGTAATTTGGTTATGGTGAGCAGCTCAAAACCTAATGAAGGCAAAACTTTCATTTCAATTAATCTCGCTCTTAGTATTGCCTTAGAACAAGATAAAACAGTATTATTAATTGATGCTGATGTTTTACGACCAAGCATCAATAGAGAGTTGGGGTTTAAAGAAGTACCTGGTTTAATTGAATATTTACTGGGTCAAAAAAATAATATTTCTGAAATAATGTACAGTACAAATATAGATAAGCTTAAAGTGATTCCTGCGGGTGAACCGCACCATCTTTCAAATGAACTATTGGCGAGTGACCGTATGGAGTCTTTAGCTAAGGAATTAGCAGAACGCTACCCTGATCGCATCGTGATATTCGATTGTCCTCCTTTAATTGGTGTTACTGAAACCTTAGTATTAGCAAATTTAATGGGACAAGCACTCGTCGTTGTTGAAGAGTCTAAAACTCCACTAGCAGATATTCAAAAAGCAACTGAAAATCTCAATGACGATTTAGCACTGGGTTTAGTGTTAAATAAAGCAATCAGATCTCACAAGGATATGTATGGCTATTACGGTTATGGATACGGCACTAAATAAAAAGTTACTTGCTGTAACAGTCTTTGCCATTTTATCCGCAAACATACAGGCGGGTGAATTGGAATTTAAGCCTAACTTGTTAATTGATGAAACCTATTCAGACAATGTAAATTTAACATTAAATGACAAGGAATCAAGCTTAGTTAGTCAAACTGGCATGCAGTTAAGTACGTTATATTCATCTAAGAAGTTAGAGTTCTCTCTCTCCTCAAATAGTCGTTATGTAATGTACAGTCATGATCATGACAGCGATGATGATTTTCATAGTTTGGATAGCCGTTTTCGTTTCAAGTTAGCTCCTAAGGGACTAGCTTTGACTGGTAGTGCGACTATATCTAATCAATCAAGAAATTCCGCGAGAAATGCCTTAGCTGACATCGTATCTGGCGACACAGCAAGAGTAGAGAATTATTCTGCGGGTTTAGAATACGTTATTGACAACAATGACTTCGTGATCGACTCTACTATTCAGTATATAACAAATAGATCAGAGGATAGCATTGGGGAGCGAGAAGGTTATACCGCTAATTTAGTTACCCGTAACAGTAATTCGGCTAGATATTTTTTTTGGGAAGCTTCATCTCAATTTGCTGATTATACCAATCAAGGTAGAGACGGTAAGTTATTCAAAGGAGAGATGAAGATAGGTTTTATCACCGATTATAAATTGACGCCTTTTTTACGATATTATGATGAGACCAACGAAGGGGATATTTCTAATAATAACTCTTCTGT
>Ga0105348_1001556_pt1 | contig 15232 bp, 11 predicted proteins | sample EN8Hudsemesocosm_2_FD_83504 | JGI IMG/M metagenome (GOLD analysis project Ga0105348, IMG submission 83504) | Methane-oxidizing microbial communities from mesocosms in the Hudson Canyon - EN8C Hudson Canyon | ecosystem: Environmental > Aquatic > Marine > Cold seeps | place: Hudson Canyon... | reverse complement strand
TAAACGAATGGTAACCATATCGTCCTCTTATATTTTAGTGTTAAAACGGATTTTTCCAGACACTTCCTGTCATTAGGGACAGAAAAGCTCGCGTATTTTACGCTTTTAAGAAAAAAAAGCAAGGTGATTTATTTTCTATTGATTTATATAAATGAATTTCAAGCAAAATTAAAAAGATATAACATCTAAAAATTTGGTTTCTCTAATCCATACTTTCTGTAAATTGGTGCCAACAAACCTTTTTTATCGGCTAATGTTAAAAACTGATTTATTTCACTCACTTTAATCACACTTTTATTTGATGCTAAGAAATGGCGACTATATTGAGTATCAAATATTTCTGAAATCAAGATTTTTGAATGATACTTTGGATATCTTATTAGAAACCAGTTAAGCGCTGTTTCGCTAACAATTGATACTTCCACTCTTTTTGCTAATACCATTTTCACAGCAGCTTCTTCTGTGCGTACCATTGATAAATCAAAGCGCGTAGATAATTTATCAACATTGGTTTCAAAATCTGCAATTTTATAATGATAACCATTAACAAAAGAGAGCTTTCTTTTAGTTAAATCATCGAAAAAATGTTGCGTGCGAATATCATCAGTTAGAGCGATAAATACATCTTTAGAGTTAACTAGTGAGTTGCTTGCTTGCATAGCAGAACTTTTCCAACCCCATGATAAGTTATCCCACATACTTACATCGACCCAACCTTCTTTAATTGCTTGTACTTTGCGTTGAGATGGGATGGGCTTATATATAAAATTAAATTGCTCTTGAACCATGTTCAAGACGGTTAAAATATCAGGTCCAGCGCCATTTTTTTCTGACACATCCAAAAATGGAGGACGCACACTTAATCCAACAATGACGTCTATTCGCTCAATAGCTTGCTCACTTGCAAAAGAGCAAGGCATATTTAAGAGAGGGATCAAAAGAAAAAATAGCAAATAATTGATTAAAAGTTTCATACTATAGGCCTATTTATAAATTCACTTGAAGTATTCAACATAATATAAATATAGATTCATATTGAAGAAAAGTTAAATTTTTAAACTATTTTTCCAATAATAAAAAGGGTGGCCAATCGCCACCCTTTCTTTAAAATATTTTAACGACCAAACATGCCACCGCCTGGGCCACCCATTCCACCTGGTGGCATCATGCCTTGCATCCCTCGCATCATTTTTTTCATGCCGCCTTTGCCTGACATTTTTTTCATCATTTTTTGCATTTGGGTAAACTGTTTAAGTAGTTTATTTACATCTTGAATTTGTGTACCTGAGCCTGCAGCAATACGACGCTTTCGAGAGCCTTTGATAATATCTGGGCGTTCACGCTCACCAGGGGTCATAGAGTTAATGATAGCCTCCATTCGACCCGTTAACTTATCATCCATTTGATCTTTAACTTTATCTGCCATATTACCCATTCCAGGTAACTTGTCCATCATCCCCATCATGCCGCCCATGTTTTTCATTTGTACAAGCTGATCACGGAAATCTTCTAAGCTAAAACCTTTACCACTTTTTACTTTCTTCGCTAATTTCTCAGCTTTCTTACGATCTACTTTTTGTTCTATTTCTTCAACAAGTGACAGAACATCACCCATTCCTAATATACGAGAAGCAATTCTGTCCGGATGAAATGGCTCTAAGGCTTCAATTTTCTCACCAACACCCATGAATTTAATAGGCTTGCCAGTAATATGACGAATAGACAACGCTGCACCACCGCGAGCATCACCATCTGTTTTTGTTAAAATAACACCGGTCAATGGCAAAGCATCATTGAAAGCTTTTGCAGTATTGGCTGCATCTTGACCTGTCATCGCATCAACAGTGAATAAAGTCTCAACAGGATTAATAGCTGCATGTAAGTCTTTAATTTCATCCATCATGCTTTCATCAACATGCAAACGACCTGCAGTATCAACTATCACAACATCAAAAAAGTTTTTCTTCGCATGATCAATAGCAGCATTAGCAATATCAATTGGCTTTTGTTTGATATCACTTGGAAAAAAACCAACACTTATTTCAGTCGCCAATGTTTCAAGTTGCTTAATTGCCGCGGGGCGATAAACATCAGCACTTACTACCAGCACTTTTTTCTTTTCACGCTCAGTTAAGAATTTTGCTAGTTTGGCAACTGAAGTAGTTTTACCTGCACCTTGCAAACCTGCCATTAACACAATAGCAGGTGGAGCAGCTTTTAAATCAAGCGTTTCGTTAATGCCACCCATCGCAAGTTCAAGTTCTTTTTGAACAATTTTTACGAAGACTTGCCCTGGGGTTAAGCTTTTAGAAACATCCGTACCTACGGCCTGCTCTTTTACTTTACCAACAAATTCTCTAATTACCGGTAAAGCAACATCAGCTTCAAGCAATGCCATACGCACTTCGCGCAATGTCTCTTTGATGTTATCTTCAGTTAAGCGACCACGGCCGCTAATATTTTTAAGGGTTTTACCTAATCGATCGGAAAGATTTTCAAACATAAATAACTCTAATAGCGCTCTTCACATAACAAAAAGTTGCGAAAAGTTGCGAAAATTAATGCTGCTATTATACCTGTGATAAAAACATTGTCGAGACAAGCGTTACTTGACCGTTTAATAATTCTTTCAATGATAAAAATCAAGAGGAACACAATCATTTTTCATAACTGAAAACTTCTCCATTGATAAAATCATGATATGATAATGCTTGTTGATTTTGTCTTAATTTTCATGTCCGTAACTTTCATGGTGGTAATAATGGAACACCTAACATCTTTTGTTAATAATTTTATCATACTCAGTGCAGAAGCAAGTCCTTGGTTATTATTAGGGTTGTTAATAGCAGGTTTAATGAAAGCTTGGGTGCCAAGTAAAATTTTAAGCAAACATTTAGGAAAAGGAAAGTCAGCGGTAATAAAAGCAGCTTTAATTGGTGCGCCGCTACCATTATGTTCTTGTGGCGTTATTCCTGTAGCCACAGAGCTCAGGCGAAGTGGTGCATCAGCACCCGCTACAGCTTCCTTTTTAGTCGCAACACCTGAAACTGGCATTGACTCTGTGTCTGTATCATACGCCTTACTCGGCCCCGTTTTTGCGATTTACCGCCCTTTCGCAGCAATAATGTCAGCGATTATTACAGGTTTATTAGTATCAACAGTTAAAGATGAAGATATAAAACCACCGACCATTGAATCAAAAAAAAGCACTAGCGCTTGTTGTTCAAGTACTCCGACAAAAAATGAAGTACCTAAATCTACTACAAGTACATGCTGTAGTGCTAAACCTGCCAATGAGGTCATAGAGCCTGTACCAAGCTCATGTTGCTCAGCTAGTGCAACATCATCCGTTGTAGAAACATCGCCAGTTCAACTACCTATATTAAATGGCTTTATTGACAAAACTAAAACGGGTGTTTATTACGCGGCAACAAAATTAATTGACGACATCATTGTTTGGCTGGCCATTGGGCTTATTTTTGCAGCTATTGTTCGCACCTTTTTACCTGAAGAATTTTTGCTCAGTTACGGAAGTGGTTTACCGGCAATGTTACTCATGATCGCTATATCTATTCCAATGTACATTTGCGCTACAGCTTCAACCCCAATTGCAGCAGGTTTTATTATGGCGGGACTATCTCCAGGTACAGCGCTAGTATTTATGATGGCTGGCCCTGCCACTAATATTTCTACGTTAGGGGTTATTAAAAGTGAAATGGGCGGAGCCGTATTAATACGGTACTTATTAGGTGTTGCTTTATGTGCAATAGGCTTTGCTACCTTACTTGATTTTGGTTTGAATTTTTTTGCAATTAATATCAGCGACCAGATGGCGCATTCACATGAAATGTTGCCACAATGGTTAGGTTTAACTTGTGCGGCATTAATTGCCTTTTTAGCAATTAAGCCCCTAAGAAAATTATTTTTTTAAATAAGGCTTTATACCAAGCGGATTAATTAGTCCGATTGGTATTAATCTAAATCAAGGCTTTTACCCTTTAGCATGGTTTTAGATATTTTATCTGGTAGAATCATTAGAATTGCGTATACCGTCTTTAGGAGTTTAAGTTAGTGGATTTTTTGGTTATTGGATCAAGCATGGCATTTATTGCTTACATGCTCGCCACTATGGCAATTGTATCACGCTTATTTCACCCTAACGGCCCCAATCTTGAACGAGTGTTAATATTAGCAACAACAGCTATAGCCATTCACTTATTTAATGACGCACAGTTATTTTTCATTCAAGACGGCATTAATTTCAGCCTTCCCAATGTAATCTCTTTAGTGAGTTTAATAATCACTATTACAATTTCAGTGGTAGCATTGCGAGTCAAAGTTAATTTATTACTGCCTGTCATTTATGGTTTTGCTGGTATTTGGCAATTAGCGAGAATTTTCATTCCGTCTTCAGAATCAATTCCTTTAGTAGCAGAAAAGATTATTCTAGTTAGCCATATTAGTTTTGCTTTAATTGCTTATTGTATTTTAATTATTGCTACTTTATATGCCTTTCAAGTTTCTTATATCAATCTAAAATTGAAAAATAAAAACCTTACAGCTGTAGTCCATTTACCACCATTAATGCAGGTTGAAAAACAGCTATTTACTATTTTAGCAGTTGGTACAATATGCTTGTTTGCTAGCGAACTGGTAGGCCTAGTGTTTTTAGATGGCTTCTTTGCCAAAGAAAATATTCACAAAACAGTGCTATCGTTACTGGCCTTACTTATCTACATTATTATTTTGCTTGGACATTACCTGCAAGGTTGGCGCGGCCATCGCGTATTAGTGCTCACCATTACCGCTAGTGCATTATTGACCTTGTCATATTTCGGTAGTCGATTCGTTCAAGAGTTTCTGCTATCTTAATTTTATTATCACATTTTATATTGCAATAAAGGACTTCCTTTTTGGATAACATATCAATTCAGATGCTGTTTATTATTCTTGGCATACTGATACTTATCTCAGCTTACTTCTCGGGCTCTGAAACAGGCATGATGTCACTTAATCGATATCGGTTAAGACATCTTGAAAAAGAAAAGCACAAAGGTGCCAAACGGGTTAGCAAATTACTAAAACGTCCAGATAGACTAATTGGTTTGATTTTAATTGGTAATAATTTAGTCAATATTGCAGCTTCTGCCATTGCGACAATTATAGCATTGAGGTTATCTCGCGAATTAGGAGTATCTGAAGATATCAGTGTTCTAATTGCCACTATTGTACTTACTTTAATTGTATTAATTTTTGCAGAAGTTACACCAAAAACACTTGCGGCGTTATACCCTGAAAAAATTGCTTTCCCTAGCTCTATTTTATTATCTTTACTGCTGAAAATACTGCTACCTCTTGTTATTGCTGTAAACTGGATCACTAATGGAATATTAATGCTATTAGGTATCAGCTCTGAACAACGAGAACAGCATAGCTTAAGCAGTGAAGAGTTACGCACAGTAGTCAATGAGTCTGGTGCGCTATTGCACGAACAAGATCAAAGTATGCTAATGAGCATATTAGATTTAGAAAAAGTGAGTGTTGACGATATAATGATCCCCCGCAGCGAGCTGGTTGGTATTGATGTAAATGACGATTGGAAAAAAATTCAAAAACAACTTACTCAGGCAAATCACACGCGAGTTTTGTTATATCGCGACAATATAGACGATGTTGTCGGCTACATACATGCTCGCGATGCCTTAAAGCTATTATCGAAAAGCCAATTTACTAAGGCAACCTTATTACGCGCAGTGCGTGAGCTGTATTTTATTCCCGAGGGTACGCCACTTAATATTCAACTGTTAAAATTCCAGCACGCCAAAGAGCGCTTAGGATTAGTTGTAGATGAATATGGTGACATTCAAGGCTTAGTCACCCTAGAAGATATTTTAGAAGAAATTGTTGGTGATTTCACTACGACGCAAACGCCTACACCAAGTGATGAGGTAACTTTACAACCTGATGGCAGCTATTTAGTTGACGGTAGTGCGAGTATTCGTGATGTAAATAAAGAAATGTCATGGCTGTTACCAACAGACGGCCCTAAAACGCTTAATGGTTTAATTATCGAGCACTTAGAAGACATTCCTCAAAGTAATATTAGTGTTCGCATTGCTGGCTATCCAATAGAAATAGTCGACGCTTCAGAAAATAGAATAAAATCAGTACGTGTTATGCCTGAGTATTTTGTTAGCGAAGGAACTGAAGAAGAATAAATAGCCATAATCATTTCAAAACAAAGTTAATCACAATGTTATCCACAAGCAAATATTAAAAATAGCTTTCCACAATTTCTGTGGATAACAATGTCAAAGCCTATTTGTAACAGCTTTTAACTATTTCAACATTTTTTTAATAAAAAATTCATCTTTTTTCACTAAAAAACATTGCTAAATCTATAAGCTAGATAAACTATGGCTTAGCTACTTTTTATCAACAAAAATAACAAAGTGGCAAGATTTATGCGCTGACATTTACAGTTGTTCATTAATCAAACGAGCGTTCTTTAACCGAAGAACAATCGCCATAACCAGCCATGATTTAATTCTTCTTCACAGCTTTTCAATTGAGATGAATAACGACGAGAGCGATTATCCACTTTCCTCGCAACTTTCACTAACCATGCTTTCTTTTTATAGCTTTTGCGTTTAAAACCACCCCAGCCTTCATGGTAATTTAAGTACTGGTTATATGCATCCCACTTAGAAACGCCATTGATTTTTTGTGTTTTAAAAATAAACCAGCCCATAAAATCAATCGCATCGTCAAAATCATCACGATCTGCACCCGAATTACCTGTTTCTCGAACATAGTCATCCCAGGTCATTGTTTTAGCTTGTGAGTAACCATAAGCAGTACTAACTCTGCCCCAAGGAATAAAGCCAAGCAAATAATCTCTAGGAGGTAAAGCATCATGCTTAAAAGAACTTTCTTGGTACATCATACTCATGGGTACATGAATTGGCACTCCCCAACGTTCTCGAGCACCTTTAGCGGCAAAGTACCAACTCCTGTGTTCGCGAAAAATTTCACAAATGTTTTCAGGATTAGCTGGAGGAGGTGTTGCACAGCTTGATAACATAAAAGCACTTATCAGGGATATACAAATGGGTTTGACTGTATGCATAGAAAATAGAGTAATACTTAAGCTCATAAATAATGAGAACAATAGTGACAGATTTTTATCTCTTTGGCATTACTAATACCTTTTTAAGATTTTAAATTAACCAGAAATAAATTGAACTAAATAGAGTTACATTACTCTTACATATGAGTAATGTTATTCCCTTAGTGTTTTATGCATCTATTATTATAGATGCATTTTTTTTACCTGTTTTTCAAAGGAGCTAGAAATAACGGCAGTTAATTACCATTTTTTAGATGCGTTTCATGATTTTAGAGCACACAAAGAAATTTTAATTTATTTACAAACAAATTGAACTTATTAATAAAGCGCTACTCTTACTATGTGAGAGGCTTATTTCCCTTAGTGTTTCATGTTTTTATGCATCTATTATTATAGATGCATTTTTTTTGCCTGTTTTTCAAAGGAATTAGAAATAAAAGCGGTGTTATTCCCTCCTTTTCTTGATTAAGTTTTACGTTTTATGAATCTACTATTATAGATGTACTTTCTTTGCTTACGTTTTAAAAAATATATATTCGAAGTAATAAATCATTACACAATCTTGCATCTTCAAGCAGAACAGGTATATTGTTTGGTAACTGTTTTCATTAGAAATGATATTGTTCAAACTATGTACTTTTACGCCGCTAGACAGCCTATTTTAGATGTAAATAAAAACCTTTATGCTTATGAATTACTTTTTCGCGATAGCATAGATAATGTTTTTCCTGACATTGATGGTGACGAAGCAACAAGTAGAATAATTGAAGCAAGCAAGTTCAATATTGGCATAAGTGACTTTACTAGCAACAAACCAGCATTCATTAACTTTACTTTAGAAACCTTAACCAAAGGTTATCCTGAAATGCTCACTAATGAAGAGGTTGTTGTTGAGGTTTTAGAAACGGTTAAACCAGGTAAAAAGTTATTAAGTTTATGCAAAGATTTACACGATAAAGGTTACACCATAGCGCTAGATGATTATGAACATCAAAATGTTTGGGCGCACTTTTATCCTTTCATTAAAATAATTAAAATAGACATTCAGCAAACAAGTTTTGATCAAGTAAAAGAAGTTATTGATGCGATCAAAGAGTATCCTCATATTGAGTTATTGGCAGAAAAAGTTGAAACCTATCAAGAATATGATCAAGCTCAGCAGCTAGGTTTTAAATACTTTCAGGGATTCTTTTTTGCAAAACCTGAAATGGTTAAAACTAAAAACTTATCTCCTTCTCAGCTTGCAATGGCGGAATTATTATATGAAACATCAAAACCAGAATTAGATCTCGCTAGTATTACCAGTGTTTTCGAGCGCGATGTTTCCCTATCATATAAATTACTACGTTATGCAAACTCAGCAATTTTTAAACGTCGTAGTGAAGTTTCAACTATAAAACAAGCATTGGTGATACTTGGTTCAAGTGAACTTAAGCGTTTCCTTGGTCTGATGTTTGCCGTCACGGCAAATCCTGACAAACCAACAGAGTTAATAAAGCTTGCGATGACACGCGCTAAATTTTGTGAGCTTGTTGCTCATGATATGAAATCTCAACTTGATGACTCTATTGCTTTTTTAACAGGTTTATTATCTATGATAGATGCAATATTAGATGAAGAACTTGAGGTCGTCCTAGCTAAACTACCATTAGTAGCAGAAATAAAAGAACCATTACTCACCCGCAAAGGCGTAATGGCTGCCATTATAAAATTAGTTGAGTTTATTGAGCATGCTCAATGGGATAAGACCAATATTGTTATGGAAAAACTCAAACTAGATAAAGAAAAAGCGGTTAAGCACTATAATGAAGCGTTGGCTTGGGCTGATGAACAAAGCCAGTTAACAGGCTAAACAATCAGTTAAAACGAATATTCTTTTAAAGATATATTCGCTTTTACTAGATATTAAAAAATACTAAAAACCTTGTGGATTTTCTGACTGCCAACGCCAAGTATCTTCAATCATTATTTGTAAATTTCTAGTAGCTTTCCAATCAAGTAGATTATTTGCTAAATCTGCGTTAGCGTAAACAGTCGCTAAATCCCCTGTTCGTCTTGGTACAATTTTGAATGGAATATCCTGACCACTAATCTCTTTGAAAGTATTTACAATTTCAAGCACAGAAGTCCCATTGCCGGTACCTAAATTAATGGCTTTGCAGCCTGATATTTTATCCAAATTCTGTAATGCCTTAACATGGCCTTGAGCTAAATCAACCACGTGAATATAATCACGAACGCCTGTACCATCTACTGTGTCATAGTCATCACCATAGACTTGTAATTGTGCCAATCGGCCAACAGCAACTTGCGCAACATAAGGTAATAAGTTATTAGGAATACCATTAGGGTTTTCACCTATCAAACCTGACTCATGAGCACCTATAGGGTTAAAATAACGTAGACAGGCAATAGACCAATCACTATCACTTTTTGCGAGGTCAAATAAAATATGTTCAACCATCAATTTAGTTTGCCCATAAGGGTTAGTAGCTGACGTAGACATTGTTTCAGTTAGCGGAGAAACATTATCCCCATAAACCGTAGCAGAAGAGCTAAATACTAACTTTTTAACATTATGCTCTGCCATCACTCTTAGTAAAATAACTGTGCCTGAAACATTATTATAATAATAACTAAGCGGCTTTTCACTCGACTCACCAACAGCTTTATGGCCTGCAAAATGAATTACCGCTTCAATGTCATGCCGCTCAAAGACAGCAGTCATCGCATCATAATCACAAACATCAGCTTTAATAAAGGTAACTGATTTATTGGTTATTTGCTTAATTCTATCGAGTACTTTAGTTGATGAGTTTGATAGATCATCAACAATAACAATATCTTGCTCATTATCTTGTTTAGATGCTAACGCTTGTAATTCAACGACAGTGTGACTACCAATATAACCCGTGCCACCCGTTATTAATAAACTCATACTATTTCCTTGCATTTATTCATCTTGTCGCTATTTTGGCGAGTTCTTTGTTAAAAATACTCAATATACTTATATGTTCCATTTTTTAGCCTTGATCTTGCTTCAAATAGCTTAAAGCTGAATCAATACAGACTAAAAAAAGGTTATATAGAGATTTTAATTATAATATTTTGCCACGCTATCGAAGAAATCACCAAGCATTTCTGATGGTAGAGCGTTAACTCCCGCAGCAGCTGCTCTTCCGCCACCTGTAGGGAAGCTTGCACAAAGCCCACCCGCTCCTTGTTTATTATTCAGTGGGGCTCTAAGGCTAATGGTATAAGTTGCCTCTTCATTAGTAGTACTTTCATTTAAGGTTCTCTCATTTAAAGTGACAACCACATGTGCCTTATTAGGGGATGCATTGGCTAGCTCATTGCCAAAAACACCACTCACTCTTCTTGCCCATGGCTCATCGGCTAATTGCACTGCGCTTAACTGTTTATTATTAACAAGCACAGCAGAGCTTTTAGCTTTAGCCATATCAGCTAAGTAAGCCTTTTTAAGTTGATGAAAAATCGAGTCAACTTCATTAATTAGGTCAAAGGGATCAGAGTAACCTGAAAGTTTTTCAAATAACTGTGCCGGATGAAAGTGCAAATCATCGACACTTCGGCCATAACCATTGTAATTAATATAGATGCCAAGCTCTTTTAATAACGCTTGCTGTTCGATTGATAAATTATTTTTCTCTGCGAGTGCTTTCGCTGAGATATCCATATTATCGCCAAATGCGGCAGCTATAGCCCAGTTAACGAACTCACCATTTAGGTGGTTATTAATCAATAAGCTAGTACAAGTATTCGCGTCTGTATCTATTAAGCTAGTAAAAAAATTTGATTCTGGTATATCACCCGCTCTATGGTGATCAACATAAAAAACATTAACTTCTTTTTCAAGCAAATGAGTTAAAGCTTCACTGTTTTTTTCAAGAGAAATATCTAAAACGGTAACCGAAGTTGCCTGGTTAACATCAACTTGCTTAAGCAAACTAATATCCCGCTTAACACCAGTGACTAAAATTGATTCTTTAGAGTATGGTTTACTTTGCGACAAGCGAAGTTGTAATAAAGCGATAATGCCGTCTGCATCACCATTAAAAACATCATAATGCATATAATTATCCGTGTTCTTTGTTGCTGAGGTTACCACTAATATTAGTACTGATATTAATAAAACCTTTATCAACTAAATGATTCACAATTTGTTCAGCACATTCTTGTATTGATTGCTGAGCTGTTTTGACATGAATTTCTGGATTTTCAGGAATATCATATTTAGAATCAATACCGGTAAAGTCTTTAATTTCACCTGCACGCGCTTTTTTATAAAGCCCTTTAGGATCACGTTGTTCGCAAATACTAATAGGTGTATCAATATACACTTCAATAAATTCATCGTGTTCTAGTTTAGCTCTAGCGCTGGCTCTATCTTGTAAAAAGGGTGAGATAAAGGCAGTAGATACAATTAAACCTGCATCTAGGAATAATTTTGAGACTTCACTTATACGACGAATATTTTCTATTCTTGCATCATCACTAAAACCTAAATCACCATTAAGGCCATGGCGAACATTATCACCATCAAGTAAATAGCTATGACAACCTAACTTAAACAGTAAAGCATCAACAGCATTAGCGACCGTTGATTTTCCTGAGCCACTTAAACCAGTATACCAAAGCAGACAAGGTTTCTGTTTTTTCAAACTAGCGCGTTGCTCTTTAGAGATATGTTGTTCATGCCAAACAGTATTTTCTGTTTTCATTTTGTACTCTTTAATATATTAAGTTGTTAACTTTAAGGATTTGTTTTAGGGTAAAATTTAAAAGTATTGTTCACTAATATTTTAAGCTAAAACCTCTTTAAAAGGGAAAGACTAGAGGGATCATCAATAATACCGTAGCGCTATAAATAATCGATACTGGCAAGCCAAATCTAACAAAGTCTGTTAGTTGGTAATTACCTGCGTTATAAACCATAACATTGGTTTGGTAGCCATAAGGGCTAATAAAACTGCCACTCGCGGCAAATGCTACAGCCATAACAAAAGGGATAGGATCTACACCTAACCCCAAAGCAATATTGTATGCAATTGGAAAGATTAACGCCGCCGCTGCGCTATTGGTTATTAACTCAGTCAATAACAAGGTTAAAATAAAAATGGCGACAAAGGCTAAATAAGGACTACTACCATTAAGTAGTTGCTCAATACTGCCTGCAATCATTGCTGCTACACCTGTATTTTCAACAGCACTAGCTAACGTTAACGCGCCAAGTACTATCATCCAAATTTCTAATGGGAATCGACGTTTAATTTCATTAACGGTTAGTGCGCCACTAAAAATAAGTGCAGCTACATAAATAAATAAACAGCTGAGTAAAGAAATGGGGGTTAATACAGACACTAAAATTGCTAGCAAAAATCCCCATATTGTCCCGTGATCTCGCCAACCACTGAGCATATTTATTGCTTGATGACCTGAAAGAATGAAAAAGTTTTTAGACAAGTTAGTTCTACTGCAAAAGTCTTGTCCAACGGCCAGCACTAAAAAGTCACCTGATTGCAAAACAATATCGCCTAACTTACCTGATAATGCACTACCCTCGCGTCGAACAGCCACCACTGCAGCATCAAAACGGGCTCGAAAGCCTGCTTTTTTCAAGGTTTTTCCGGCAATAGCAGAATCGGCTTTAATTAGCACTTCCGTTAAATTATCACGTAACAAATCATCTTGCTCTGCAAATAAAGTTAGCCCATCAAATTGCTGCAAAGTTAACACTTTAGAAATATCACCACTAAAAATAAGTTTATCACCAACTTGCAGACTTTCTTCAGGAGTAACAGGAGATATCAAGCGACCTTGTCGAACAATTTCAACTAAGAACAAGGCATCTAAATTTCTTAGACCATTTTCTTCAATGCTTTTACCAATTAATTTAGAATCACTCGCAACTTCGGCTTCAAGTAAGTAATCTTGAGTCGACAACTCCCCTTGCGCCATATTAGGTAAAGTTCTAGCACGCAAAACAACAACCAATAAACAAAAGAATAATGCCACAATCCCAATGGCTGTAAAGTCGAAGAAACTAAAGCCTATCGCGCCTTGCTCAAGTAATAAACTGTTCACAATAAGATTGGTAGAGGTGCCAACTAGGGTGAGAGTACCACCTAATATAGCGGCATATGATAAGGGTAATAGTAATTTACCGGCATTAATAAGTTGATTTTTTTTAACGCTATTAATAAGTGTTGCCACAACAGCAGTATTACTCATTAAAGCCGAGGCAAAAGCAGTACCAATAAAAAGTCGTAACATCGACTTTATTTTCGAGCCATTAAATACACTGTTACTTAGGCGTCGTAAAATACTTGTTCGCTCAAATGAAAATGAACAAAGCACTAACAAAATTAAGGTGACTAGACCAGGATTTACAGCATTGGCAAGAATATCATCAACACTAACAAAAGAGAGCGCTAAACAAACAAGTACCGTGATTGAGAAAACACGCTCAGGTACTTGTTGATATTTAAGAAGGCCGGCAAAAGTGGCGATAAAAACCGCTATCATCAACCACTGCTCTATTGTCATCATTATCCTAAATATTGCTTATTAAAACTTAGGCCAAACACCTCATATCAACTAACAATTCAGCTTTAAGTTGTAGTGTTCAATTTAAAGAAAAAAGCACGGAGTTGACTTTAGTCAATGAGTACTTTTGACGCATAAATTGGACGCTACAGCGACAAGGTGAGTTGTTAATAACTATTTAGTGATATCTCTTGCACCCCAATGTGGGAACTGTTTGCGAACTAAGGCATTTAACTCTAACTCAAATGTTGAATATTCATGAGTTTGTTCATCAATAGCGTGATTTACCATACCAGCACCAACAGTAACATTACTCAAACGATCAATAATAATAAATGCGCCAGAGCCTCTATTTTTTTGATAATCATCAAAATGTAAAGCTTCACTAACAACAAAATCCACGGTGCCAATATCATTAACTGCTAACTGTGATGTAGCTAGTTTTTCCATCGTATTAACATCATACTTGCTAACAATTTTACTAGCATGGCCCGTAGTCATTTTACTGCCATGTTTGATGAAATACTCACGACCGGGCTCCAACTCATTTTCATGCATCCATACTACGGTAGCATTTAGCTCTTTTGCTGAGGTTGGTAGACTGCCTTTTTTGACAATCATTTCACCGCGACTGATATCAATTTCATCTTCTAAGGTTAATGTTACCGCCATGCCTTTATCAGCGCGTTCTAGGTTACCATCAAAAGTAACAATTTCTTTTACTACACTTTCTTTACCTGATGGAAGAGCAACGATAGTATCACCAACCAATACGTGACCTGAGGCAAGAGTGCCGGCAAAACCACGAAAATCTAAGTTAGGACGGTTAACATATTGTACTTGGAAGCGAAGCTCGGTGAATTCATTCTGCTCTTTAACATCCATAGTGTTAAGCAACTTCATCAACGTTGCGCCAGGATACCAAGGCATATTTTCACTTTCTTCAACAACATTGTCGCCATTTAATGCTGACATAGGTACAAAACGCACATCAGAAAAATTCAAATTTTCAGTAAATTCACGGTAATCTTTTTTGATTGCTTGATAACGTTCTTGCGAATATTCAACCAAGTCCATTTTATTAACGGCAACAACAATGTGTTTGATGCCTAATAATGAACAAATAAACGAGTGACGGCGTGTTTGCGTTTGTACACCATAACGAGCATCAATCAATATAATGGCAATATCACACGTTGATGCGCCAGTTGCCATATTACGGGTATATTGTTCATGGCCAGGAGTATCGGCAATGATAAATTTACGTTTGTCCGTTGAGAAGTAACGATAAGCAACATCAATGGTAATGCCCTGCTCACGTTCAGACTGCAAACCATCCACTAATAACGCTAAATCAATAGCTTCACCTGTTGTACCTGATTTTTTAGAATCTTTTTCAATAGCAGCTAATTGATCTTCAAAGATCATTTTTGAATCATGCAATAAACGCCCTATTAAGGTACTTTTACCATCATCTACACTGCCACAGGTTAAAAACCTTACTAACTCTTTGTTTTCATGTTGCTTTAAATAAGC
>Ga0105348_1001553_pt1 | contig 15288 bp, 16 predicted proteins | sample EN8Hudsemesocosm_2_FD_83504 | JGI IMG/M metagenome (GOLD analysis project Ga0105348, IMG submission 83504) | Methane-oxidizing microbial communities from mesocosms in the Hudson Canyon - EN8C Hudson Canyon | ecosystem: Environmental > Aquatic > Marine > Cold seeps | place: Hudson Canyon... | reverse complement strand
GGTCGTGGGTGGGGGCGTGGGGGGGCGCGGCGGGGCGGGTGGCGGGGGGGGGGGTGGTCGGCGGGGTGGTGGTGGTGGGGGGGGCGGTGGTCGGCGGGGTGGTAGTGGTCGTAGGGGCAGTGGTCGGCGGGGCGGCCGTCCCGGAGTTGTTCGTAGGTGCGCCCACTGGCTCGAGGGCGCCCTGTCCGGCACAGGCAGACATCAGCACCACGGTCGCAACTGTGATTGCTGCTGACCACCGGGTCATGGCTGGACGGTAGGTGGAGGAATCCGGTAGTTCGGGTCCATCGTCCGTGGGCCCTCGCGTCGAGCCAGGGCCGCAGACACGGCGCCGGTCAGTCGTTCGTCCCTGGCCACCACGTGGGCCGGGTCCCGTTCGGCGAACTCACCCATGACCTCGCGGGCGAAGAGGTCCATCGACTCGCAGATGTGCTCGTGCCGATTGCGTCCCGCCTGGCTCACGAAGATCACCTGGTCGATGCCGGCTGCCTCGTACTCCCGGAGCAGTTGGCGGATCTGGTCCGGTGTGCCGATGGCCCCCCTCAGCGAGAGCAGCCCCTCACCCTCCATCCGTGCCCTCAGGCTGACCGCCGTCTGGGAAGCCGTCTTCCGGTCGAACCCGAAGGCGCTGCGGTTCTCCTGGAACTCGGCCCAGATGTCGGTTGTCCCAGGACGGTGGTCGCCGAAACCGTAGAAGTGGCCGAGGGAATAGCCGAAGAAGTGGGCACCGTCGATGCCGCGCTCCAGGGCCGTCTCCTCGTCCTCGTGGCACATGAACGGCAGCACGCAGGCGATGTTGGGGTTGACGGCGAATCCGGCAGGCACGCAGGCCTCGGAGGCGATGATGTCGTGGTACTCGCCCACCCACTGTTCGGCCTCGCCGGGTTCCACGAAGGCGAAGGTGAGGGCGCCCATTCCCTTCTGGGCGGCCAGGTGGATGGTCTCGCGCTGGCTGCAGGCCACCCATAGCGGTGGATGCGGGCGTTGGTACGGCTTGGGTACCACGTTGCGGGGAGGCATCTGGAGCCACGGGCCGTCCCATCCGGTGAACGGTTCCTCGACCATCATCCGGGTGGCGGCCTCGATGTGGTCCAGCCACTGCTCCCGCTTGGTGGTCCGGTCTATGGCGAAGCCGTCCAGCTCGGCGTTGGATGACGACTCGCCTGAGCCGAAGTCGACCCGGCCGTCGGACAGGATGTCCAGCGTGTTGATGCGCTCGACTACCCGGGCCGTGTGGTTGTAGGCGCTGGGCAGGAGGGTGATGCCGTGTCCCAGCCGGATCCTCTGCGTGCGCTGGCTGGCAGCGGCCAGGAACACCTCCGGTGCGGAACTGTGGCTGTACTCCTCGAGGAAGTGGTGTTCGACCTCCCACACGTAGTCGTAGCCGAGTCGATCGGCAAGCTCGATCTGGTCCAGGGCGTCCTTGAGGAGCCGGTGTTCGTCGCCGTCGGACCATGGGCGGGGCAGTTGGTGCTCGTAGAAGATTCCGAACTTCATCGCACCCGACCTTAGGAGTTGGGGCGCGACAGGGGCCGATCGGGAGGCGGGACCTAGGGTCGGAGGATGAACAGGCGACGGCTGGCCCGGATGGTTATCGGTGTTGTGGCGGTGGTCGTCGTCGGCTGGTGGTTTGTGCTCCGATCCGACGCCCCACCCGCCCCCGACCTGGCATCGGCGGTAGAGACCGCCAGCGTGGCCCAGACCGGTTCCACGGGCGCCACCACCGCCGCTCCCGCTTCCAGCACCGCGACGTCAACGACAGCGCCTGCTTACGACGCCACGACGTCGACAACCTCCGCTGCCTCCACCACGGCCCTGCCGGTTGTCGGCCCGGCGGGAACCTGGGCGGTGGATACGAGCATCGGCTCGTTCAGCGACTTCACCTCGACTTGGGTCGGCTATCGGGTCGAGGAGGTCTTGGGCAACGGAATCGGATCCAACACGGCGGTTGGGCGCACACCCCTGGTGGCCGGGTCCGTGGAACTCTCCGGCGACGCCCTCCTGGCGGTAGAGGTGAGGGCGGACCTGCGCGGCCTGCGGTCCGACAAGGTGTACCGGGACGGAAGGGTCGGCAGCGCACTCCACACGGACGACCATCCGACGGCGACCTTCACCCTCGTGGGACCCTTCGCCCTCGGGGACCTGGACGGCGACGGGGTATCGGTCGAGGCTGTTGTGGCCGGCACGGTCACAATCAATGGAATGGCCGGCCCGGTCGAGGTGACAATGGCTGCGACCCTGGTCGGTGATGTGGTCACGGTGGTCGGTTCGTTCCCGATCGTGTTCTCCGACCACGCCGTCGAGGCTCCCGGTGCGTCGATCGTGGTTTCGGTCGAGGACCACGGCATCGTCGAGTTCCAGTTGTTCTTGACCCGGTGAGCGGCTCGGCCAGATCGGCCGGGCCGGGAGATCCGGATCGGGCCGGACCGTCAACCGGCGCCAGCCCGTTCAGTTCCCTACGCCATCCAGCCTTCGCCCGCTTCGCCGCAGGCCAGGCCCTCTGCGGGACCGCTCAGTTCCTGGGTGGCCTGGCCACGCCCTTCCTGGTGAACCAGCTCACCGACTCGAACACGTGGGTGGGGGCCTCGTCATTCGTGGCGCTGATCCCGGCCGTGGTCGGTACCCCTCTCTCAGGCACGCTGGCCGATCGGATGGACCGTCGCATGCTGCTGCTCGTCGGCCTGTCCCTCCAGGTGCTGGTCATGTCGGTCGTCGTCGGCCTTTACGCGACCGGCGGGTTGACCCCGTGGCGCATCCTCCTTCTGAACTTCGTAGGCGGCTCGGCGGCTTCGTTCCAGTGGGCACCGATCCAGTCCATGGCGGCGGTGCTGGTGCCCCGGGAATCGCTGGTCGCAGCTGTCCGGATGGTGTCGATCACCTTCACGGTGGGGCGGTCGGTGGGTCCCGCCATTGCGGCGGTGACCCTCGCCTTCCACGGGCCGGGCCTCGCCTTCGTCGTTTCGCTGGGCCTCTACGTGGTGGGCCTGGGCATCCTCGCAACCGTGCGTACGACGTGGGCGCCCTCCGGGGCCGACGGGTCCCTCGGCGACCAGTTCCGCGAGGGTCTGGCGTACGTCCGGGCGAGGCCTGAGATGCGCGTCGCCTTCCGTCTGGCGTTCAGCGTGGCGGGTCTCGGAGCGGTGTTCGCCTTCGCGTTGGCCGCCGGTGTCGCCGACGACCTGTTCGGGAGGGGCGGTGGTGGGTTGGGGGTTCTGTCCACGAGCCTCGGTGTGGGAGCCCTGCTGGCGAGCGCCTTCATCAGTGGCCGGGGCGGGCGCATGTCCCGTGCGGTCCTGGAGCGCCGCTCCATCCTCCTCTACGGGGCGGGCCTGCTGGTCGTGGCTTCGTCGTCATGGTTGGGCGTCGGGATGTTCGGCTACCTCCTGATGGGTGGTGCCCACATGCTCCACGGCACCACGCTGAGTACCTCCCTCCAGCTTCGGGTGGACGAGGAGTTCCGGGGCCGGGTGATGTCGGTGTTCCTGGTGGCGATCCTGAGTGGGATCCCGATCGGTGGGCTGGCGTTCGGGGTCATCGGTGACCTGGTTGGGTTGCGGTGGGTCGTCCTGGGAGCGGGGCTGGCGCTCTGGCTGGATGTGGCCGTGACCGGCCGCCGGGGGGCCTTCGCCCTACTCGACCGCGAGGTCGATGAAGTTGGAGGGTCGGCCGGTGCATCTACCGACGGTCCAGTCGGCCCGTTTGCCGATTTGCCGGATTCGGGGGATGATCGGAGTACTGAAGGTAGGGAGGACCATGGCTGACAACCGATCTGAACAACTACTCGGCGTGATCGACGCGCTTGATGAGTTGGCTGGTTCCTGTACGCCCGCTGAGGCGGCTGAGCAGTTGGACCCGGTTGTCCTACAGGCGTTCTGGCGTGACTGGCCACACACCAGCGTGTGGGCCGGCAACCTCTGGCGCACCCTGAACCGCGACCTCGAGGCACCGGCCAGTGAGAGACTGGACCGCGATGTCGACGAGGTGGGGGGAAGCGGTTGATGGTCGCCCTCGCCGATGTCATGACGCCCGACGTGGTCACCCTCTCGTCCGAAGCCTCGGTTGGTGATGCCGCCAAGGTGATGGTGCGCGGGGGATTCGGGTCGGTGGTCATCGTCCAGGGTCGGATGCTGCTGGGGATCCTCACCGAACGTGACGTGTTGCGCGCCGCTGCAGCGGAAGACGACCTCCGGGCCGCTCCGGTTGAGCGGTGGATGACTCCCGAGCCTGATACAGCGCTACCGGACCTTGACACCGAGGAGGCGGTATCCCTGATGCTGAGCCGCGGCTTCCGACACCTACCGGTGGTCCTCGATGGTGAGCTGCTCGGCATGGTCAGCCTGCGCGACGTTCTCAGCGCCCGTATAGCGCGTCGCTGAGAGGTCTGGCTGAGTCGTCCAGACGGGTTCCGGAGGGACCATGGATTCGGACAGTCAGGACCGTGCGCGGCACACCAACGTGGCCTGGACGGCGGGCCCCGTATACCTGACCGTCCGGTCTCTCGTCCGGTGCCTGCTCTGGCCCTACTTGCGGACCCGGGTCAGCGGCCGGGAGCACATTCCACCGGATGGACCGGTGATCCTGGCCCCTGTCCACCGCTCCAATCTGGACTCCCTGATGCTCTCGCCGCTGACGCGTCGGCGCCTTCGGGCCCTGGCCAAGGAGAGCCTGTTCCAGGCAGCGCCGATGGCGTGGCTGCTCGCCTCCCTGGGGGCCTTCCCGGTGCGTCGGGACTCGGCCGACCGGGAATCGATGCGCATCGCCCGGGAACTGCTGGCCGAGGAAAATCTGCTCCTCGTCTTTCCGGAGGGGACGCGGCACGAAGGTGACCGGGTGGCCGAGTTGTTCGACGGGACGGCGTGGTTGGCTGCAAGGACGGGATCCAGGGTCGTGCCCGTGGGCATAGCCGGTACCGGCTATGCGATGCCGACCGGGGCGCGGCTGCCACGGCCTGCGAAGGTCCGGATGGTCGTCGGGCCGGCCATCCCGCCGCCGGAGCCGAAGGCCTCACGAAGCGCCCTGCGGGCCTGGACGGAGGACCTGGCTTCCGCCCTGCAGGCCGCACAGGACGAGGCGGTAGGGGGTCGGACGGGAAGGGACTGAGCCTGGTCGCTGCCTGTCCGGGCCGGGTCGGCCCTACAGCGGTCGGACTTCCGACGAGCCACTGCCGAGGTTCTGTCGCCGTTCTGTGAGGGTTTTGTCGCCGGGCCACGAAGGTTCCGACACCGGTCTGCTGCTCTGGGGGTGGCAGGGTGGACCAGTGCAGGTTCAGGCGGCGCGGGGCCGTGCAGCGGCGATCAGTGCCGTCGGCTTCTTGGCGCTCGGTCCGAGCATCGTCAAGAAGGTGTCGATGGATGAGATCGCCTTCGTGTTCTGGCGCCTGGCCGTGGCGGCCCTGCTGTACGGGATAGTGCTCCTCGCCTCGGGGAAGCGCCTCAGCCTCCACGACATCCGGCGTTCGATGTTGGGCGGCCTCCTGTTCGGCGTCAACCTGGTGTTATTCATCTTTGCCATGCGGCTTACGAGCGCCGCCAACGCCGTGGTCATAGCATCGTTGCAGCCCGTCTTCCTGCTGGCCGTGGCAGGACCCATGTTCGGGGAGCGCCCGGATCGTGCCATCTACGGGTGGTCGGTGGTGGCGTTCGGCGGCGTGGTGCTGGCCATGTACTCCTCGGGTGCCAGCGATGTGGCCACCAGACAGGGTGACCTGCTGGCCCTCGTGATGATGCTCCTGTTCTCCGCCTACTACGTGGTGAGCAAGCGCGCCCGGGAGACCATCGCCTCGGCCAACTACCAACTTGCCCTCACCCTCGTGGCCCTCGTGGCCGTGCTGCCGTTCGCGTTGGTGATGGAGGGCGGTGTGGCACTACCGGGAAGTGACGACTGGTTCCTGATCGTCGCCATGGCGGCCCTGCCGGGAACCGGCCACCTGCTCACCAACTACGCCCACGGCCATACGACCCTGACCATGATGAGCCTCATCAACCTGCTCTTCACGGCCGTGGCACCGCTCTACGCGTGGTGGCTAGTGGGCGAGCGCATCGGCGGCCTTCAGGCGGTGGGTCTGGGAGTGGTCATGGCCGCCCTCGCCTTCGTGGTGACCCGACCGGTAGAGGTGGTGGACCGGGTCTAGTCGACCCGGCTGGCCGACTGGACTGTGTCGCCGCGCAGGAACCGGAGCATCCACTCCGCCACCTCCACCCGGTGGAGCGGCGCGTCGATCGTCGCCAGTGCATCGTCCAGGACGCCTGGCGCACCGGACGACGAGTACCTGCCCCGGTAGAGGACCTCTGCGTAGGTGGCGTCGAACTCCGGGTGGGCCTGGATGCCGAGGAGATGGTCGCCCACGGCCAGAGCGGCCACCGGACAGTGGGCCGACGAGGCGATGCGGCGGGCGCTGCGCGGCAGGTCGAGCACCTGGTCGTGGTGGCAGTGGAAGATCCCGACAGTGTCGTGCCCCGGGGTCATCCAGCCCTCGCGCTGGTCCACGTGAACCGCCCGGTTGCCTATGCCCAAGGTCTGTACGCGCTCGACCCTGCCTCCGAGTGCCTCGGCGATGACCTGGTGACCGAAGCAGACGCCCACCGTCGGGGCCCTGGCGGAGTCGAGGTCCCGCACCAGGTCCAGCAGGTCGTGGATCCACGGCTCGTCCTCGTAGGCGCCGCGTGCAGATCCGGTGATCAGCCAGCCGTCCTGTTCGTCAGGTGCTGACGGGAACGTGCCCTCCATGACCGGGTAGTCGACGAGTTCTACACCGGGTCGGACTGCCGAGAAGAGGTCGGTGAAGAGTTTCTGGTAACCCTCGTAGCGCGGGCGTAGGCCCTCGAAGATCTCGTCGCAGCGCAGCAGCCCGATCCGCATCCGGCAAAATGTAGTGGAGGATGATCCTCGGGCGGCGAGACTCCGCCGGTGCGTCGGGGACTCTTGTTCATTCTGGCCTCGCAGGTCATGTGGGGCGTTTCGCCGGCCTTCTGGCGTGGCGTAGCCGCCATTCCGGCGGTGGACGTGTTGGCGCACAGGGTTTGCTGGACGTTTGTGGCCATGTCGGTCGTACACCTGGCGCGCCGGTCCTGGCGGGAGGTCAGGGAGGCTGCACGCTCACCCAGGATCCTCGGCCTGGAGGCTCTGGCCGGGGTCCTGCTCGGCTCGAACTGGTTGGTCTGGTTGTGGGCGGTCAACAACGAGAGGGTCCTGGAGGGGAGCCTCGGCTACTTCATCACCCCGCTCGTCAGCATCCTGCTGGGCGTGCTCGTCATCGGCGAACGCTTGCGGCGTGGCCAGTGGCTCGCCGTGTCATTCGGTGTTGCCAGCGTGGTGTGGTTGACCATCGACATGGGGCGCCTGCCCTGGGTTTCGCTGTGCCTGGCTGCGACCTTCGGCAGCTATGGGCTCATCAAGAAGAAGGTGGACATGCCACCGCTGGACATGCTTGCCATCGAGCTGTCGGTGATGCTGCCGGTGACCCTCGGGTTCCTGGCGTTCCGGACGGCCGGCGGCCACGAGGCCCTGATCTCAGGCACCCCCGTCGAGGCACTGATCCTGGTGGCCAGTGGGGCCTTCACCGCGGTACCCCTGCTCTTCTTCGCTGGGGGCGTACGGCGCGTGCCGTTGGCGGTCATCGGCGTCCTGCAGTACCTGTCACCGTCGATCAACTTCCTGCTGGGCGTCCTGGCGTTCGGTGAGGCATTCGACGTCGGTCGCCTTGTTGGCTTCGTCCTGGCTTGGGTTGGACTCGCCGTCTTCACCGTGGACGGGATCAGGTCGACCCGCCCACCACGACGCCGGGTCTGAGGAGAGCCGCCACGGGCGGTAGGCCTGATGCCTGCAGGCGCGGGAATCAGCCCGGTGCTAGCCGGCCTGGCTGCCGGGTCGGTTCTAGCGGCCGTGGAGCGGGTGGCTCAGGTAGCAGCACCCACGGCGGCCAGCACCTCGGCGACGAACGCCGGTGCCTCGACCTCGAGGCGGCGACGGTTCAGGGAACGGGCAGCTACGACCTCGGCGCCGTTTCCGCTGAGCAGGCCGGCCAGCTTGTCGGCAGCGTTGCCGGGGTTCAGGGCGTGCGTCATGAAGGCGACCACCTTCTTGTCCCATAGCGGGGGGATCTGTGAGAGCTTCCCGGCGTCGCCCGGCCGGTGGCCGAAGAGGACCAGCCCGTCGACCCAGGTGCCGACGAACACGAGGTCGGCCAGGGCCAGTTCCGCGTAGTCGAGGTTGCCGACCGGTCGCACGGTGACCGTGGCTCCGGTCGCTGCGACGGCTCCGCCGATCAACTCGGCCGCCCGCCGGGTGTTGCCGGTGCGACTCTGGTGGATGACGACCACGTTCACGGCCTCAGTGTGCCCCCGCAGGGTGGGTAGTCCTACACTCGCCGCTGTGCCGACCTATGACTACCGATGCGGTGTCTGCGAGGCGGTCTTCGAGCGGCGACGTCCGATGGCTGAGTCGTCGGACCCGGCAGCCTGTCCGGACGGGCACGATGGAGCGCGTCGCGTGCTCTCGGTGTTCGCTGCCGTGGGCGGCTCCGGGCCGAACCGTTCTGCTGCTCCGATGGGCGGTTGCGGTGGGGCCTGCGCCTGCCATCCCGGGTGAGTAGGGAGCATCCATGATGGGACGTCTAGAGGGACGGATCGCCTGCATCACCGGTGCCGGTTCCGGCCTGGGTAGGGCCATGGCGATCCGGTTCGCCGAAGAGGGGGCAACGGTGGCCGCACAGGACCTCCGCTGGGAGGCTGCCGACGAGACCCTGAACCTCCTGAGTGGTGACGGACACCGGGCGTTCGCCGGTGACGTGTCCGATGAGGAGGCGATGGGCGCGGTCTTTGCGGAGATCTACGGTGCCTACGGACAGCTCGACATCCAGGTCAACAACGCCGGCGTGGATCGACTCCCGGGCGACGGCTTCGACGAGATGCTGGCCGGCGAGGGCCCGCAGATCTCGCTCATGGACCACGGTGCCTTCATCCGGATGCTGGCCATCCATGTCGGTGGCACCTTCCTGTGCACCCGCGAGGCGGTGAAGCTCATGGACCGGGGTGGCTCGGTCATCACGCTGTCCAGCATCGCCGGACTGGCCGGGTGGGGACCGCTCCACTACGCCTCAGCTAAGGGCGCGATCCTGGGATTCACGAAGGCGGCCTGCAGGGAACTGGGGGCAATGGGCATTCGCATCAACGCCATCGCACCCGGGGTGATCGACACTCCGATGACCGCCGGCGTGGACGAGGCCCTGCTGGCGCCGCTTGTCATGATGACGCCGTTGGGGAGGAAGGGGACGGCTGAGGAGATAGCCGCCACCGCCCTCTACCTGGCGTCGGACGAGAGTTCGTTCACCACCGGCCAGTGGTTGTCGCCCAATGGGGGCCTGATCACGATCTAGGCGGTCCCGGCCCGAGCGCCGATCGGACATGCCCGGGCAGGTGGCGCGTACCGGGCATGCAGCCCGGATGGCCTGGTCAGGTCTAGAAGCTCAGTTGGTCAGGTCCAGGTCCAGCAGGTGGCGCTCCGCCACCTCGTCGGACAGTCCCATCTCCGCCATACCGGCGGCCAGGACCAGACGATAGGAGGAGCTGGGTGGGGCTGCCGGCTGCAGCTGGCTGGAGGCCAGGGTGCACGCCGGGTATCCGTCGATGGCTTCCATGCCGAGGAGCAGGTCGATGACGCCGTCGAGCACCCGAACGGAGTCGCCGGGACCGGGCACCCTGTCGGGGAGCGAGGCCGCCGAGGTCGGGAGGCCGTTCTCCTGGGCAACGATGTCGGCCAGCTGGTTCCATGTGACCAACCAGGCCCGTCCGACCACCGGTAGCCGTTCCTCCGACGGTGGTTCGGCGGGGCAGAAGCAGCAGGCGCCGTCCCAGCGTCGGGAGTGGCCCCCGAAGTACACCGGGTGCGGGACTACTACCCGTCGGTCACCTGTCGGCAGGGTGGCGTCGGCGCTGCCGCGGTGGGCGCCCCAGACGGTGTCTTCACCGCAACCCGTTATGTACGCGAGGAAGCGGGCGGTCAGCAGGTTCGAGCCGTAGGCCACGTACCAGACGGGTGCGGTGGAGTTCACAGGTCGGGGCCGCAGCGGCGAGCGACCATCAGCCCAGGAGGCGGGCCAGGCCCTCGGCGGCCGGGTCGCCCTCCGGGGGAGGCTCGTCTTGCAGGCGGTTCAGCCAGGAGAGGCTGACGTAGCCGGCCATCACGGCTCCGCCGTCGGTATCCGGTGGCAGGTCGCCGGGCTCGTCCCAGTCCATCTCCACCCTGTAGGTGCCCGCATGGCCTTCCTTTGGAACCAGACCCGAGGTTGTCAGGCTCCGTGGTGGTGCCGAGCCGGTCACGGTGTGGCGCCAGCCCTTCAGTTCGTCCACCGCAAGGTTGGGCACGTTCACGTTCAGGACCGACGGAGTCGACGGCGGGGCGGCTAGGACCCCGGCGACGACGGCATTCGCCACGGTTGCGGCAGTCGACCACCGTTGGTCGATCAGGACCTCGTCGGCTCCCTGGCCCTCGACTCCCCAGCCGGTGACTGCCTGGCTGACGGCGATGCCGGTGATCTTCCCGTTGCGGGCGGTGAGGGCGGCGCCCACGGTGCCTGAGTGGTACACGGACCGGCCGACGTTCATCCCCGGGTTGATTCCGGCCACGACCAGGTCGAACGGGTCGCCGAAGAGGCCGAGGCGGCTGTAGATGACGCAGAGGCCGGGTGGTCCGCTGACCGACCACGCCCGGTCCACACCGTCAATGTGGGCGTCGTGGACCTCGGGTCGGATGAGGTGCATGGCGCCCAGTGAGGCTCCGGCACCCGAGTACTCGGCGTCGGGGGCCACCACCGTGACGTCGCCCAGGTCTACGAGGGCCCGCGCCAGCTTGTGGAGGCCGTCGGAGTCGATGCCGTCGTCGTTGGTGACCAGGATCCTCATGGCAGGCGACCGTACCGGCGGCACGGTGCCGGGGCGTCAGCCGCCGAGCCGGGTGCTGAGGCGCTCCCACTCGGCCATCAACCGGGCTGCGGCGTCCTTCGCCGCCTCGTGCTCGGCCACGACTGTGGCGGCCCGGTCCGGGTCCTGGTAAAGGTCCGGGTCGGCCAGGCGGTCCTGTACCTCCAGGACGCCCGCCTCTGCGGCCTCCCAGTCGCGTTCGGCCCGTTGGAGGCGTCGCAGGATCCCCTGGTCGGGGTCCTTCGGCCTGCCCTTCTTCTGCTTCTTCGCCGCGGACCCTGCCCTTTCGGCAGGCCGGGTGCCCGCCTTGTGGACCGTGGGTGCCGGTGCGGCGTCAGGTCGCGTCGGGTAGAGGATCCGGTCCGGGACACCTTCGTGCCACACGGCTCGTCCGTCCCTCACCTCAACCAGCACGTCGGCCACTGACCTAATGAGGTGCCTGTCGTGGGTGATCAGCACCACGGTCCCCGGATAGGCCTCCAGCGCGTCCTCCAGGACGTCGCAGCTGGGGAGGTCCAGGTGGTTGGTCGGCTCATCCAGGATCAGGAGGTTCACCGGCACGGCGAGGGTCTTGGCCAGCGCCAGTCGGGTCTGTTCGCCACCTGAGAGGTCCCCGACCCGCCGGTCCACTGCGTCGCCGCGAAAACCGAACGATGCCAGGTAGGTCCGGAGATTGCGACCGTCGGTCCCGATGCCCGAAACGGTCTTGAACTCCTCGAGCACCGTGCGCCGGTCATCCAGGATCTCGGCCTGGAGCTGGTCGAAGTGGGACATGTCCACGTTCGTTCCACGGGTGACGCGGCCGGTCAACGGTGCCATCTCGCCTGTGAGGAGGCGGACGAGGGTCGTCTTGCCGGCGCCGTTGGGGCCGACCAGTGCGACTGTGCGTCCGCGTTCGATATCGAACGTCACGTTCCGGAGCACGATCTCGGGCTCCAGACCGTCGCCGTCGTCGTATCCCGCCGTGACCCCTTCCAACTCGGCCACCAGGCGTGAGGAGCGGCGTGGCTTCGGGAATCCGAACCGGGAAGCGGGAACGTTCGGCCGGTCGACCACCACCCTGTCCAGTTTCTCAAGGGACTTGATCCTGCTCTGGACCTGCCGGGACTTCGTGGCCTTGTACCGGAAGCGTTCGATGAACCTCTCCGTATGGGCCACCTGTCGCGACTGCTGAGCGGCCATGGCCTGCTGGAGGACCAACTTCTCCTCGCGTGCCACCACGAAGTCGGCGAATCCGCCGATGTACTCGGTCAGGCGTCCGCCAGCGAGTTCCATGACGCGGTTGGCGACGGCGTCGATGAAGTCCCGATCATGGCTCACGAACAGCAGGCCGCCCGACCAGGCGGCCAAGTGCTGCTCCAGCCATGCCACGCTGTCCACGTCCAGGTGGTTGGTGGGCTCGTCCATGATGAGCAGGTCCGGGGCCGAGAGCAGCAGGCGGGCGAGGGCCACCCGCATGCGCCATCCTCCCGACATCTCGTCCATGGGCCGACCGTGGTCCGCAGGGTCGAATCCCAGCCCGGAGAGGATCCGGTGGGCGTCGGACTCCACGGCGTACCCGCCGATCTGCTCGAAGCGCGACTGGGCCTCGCCGAAGTCGGCCAGGGCCTGTTCCTGCTCGGCCCCGGAGGTCTCCCCGATCCTGATTCCCAGGGCCTCGACCTGGTGGGCCAGTTCCGTGACGGGACCGGCACCCAGCATCACCTGCTCGAAGACTGACCTACCGGTCTCGGTGGGTAGCTCCTGGGGCAGGTAGCCGATCCGGAGGTCCCTGGGGCGGTGGACCTCGCCGGTGTCCGCGTCCTGCAGGCCGACGATGGTCTCGATCAGGGTGGTCTTGCCGGTGCCGTTTCCGCCCACCAGGGCGATCCGTCGGCCCGGCCCCAACTGCAGGGAGGCATCCGTGAAGAGGGTTCGGGGCCCGAAGGATCGGGACAGCCCGGAGGCGGTCAGCACCCCGGGAGGGTATCGCCGCGCGGGGTGGTGCCCCGGCGGCGTGCACCCGTCAGTAGGACGGTGGGTCCCATCGGATGACGGCTGCCGCAGAGGACATCCCGGCTCCGAAGCCGACCATGAGCATCAGGTCTCCGGGCGCCACCCGGTCGTCGTCGAGGGCGTCCACCAGCGCTAAGGGGATGGATGCCGCCGACGTGTTCCCGGTCCTCTCGAGGACCATTGCGGCCTTCTCGCGGGGAATGTCCAGCCGTTTCATGGCTGCGTCAATGATCCTGATGTTGGCCTGGTGCGGCACCACGAGGGTTATGTCGTCCATCGTCACGCCGGCCCGGTCCATGGCGTTGCGGGCCGCACTCTCCATGGCAAGCACGGCCCTACGGAACACCTCCTTGCCGTTCATGAAGATCTTGCCGCCATGTTCGCAGGAGAGGATCCCGGCGGCTGACCCGTCCGACATGAGGTCCCAGCCGAGCAGGGTCGGGGAGTCGGCCGATCGTTGGATCACCACGGCCCCTGCACCGTCCCCGAACAGCACGCACGTCGCGCGGTCGGTCCAGTCGACCACGCTAGAGAGGGCGTCGCTGCCGATGAGCAGGATCGTGTCCACGCCGCCTTCGGTGAACTGCATGGCTGTCACCAGGCCGTACACGAAGCCCGAGCACGCAGCGTTCATGTCGATCGCTCCGCACCTCAGCCCCAGCTTGTGCTGGACGACCGATGCGCTGGCCGGAAACTGCTGGTCGGAGCTGCAGGTGGCCAGGAGTAGGAGGCCGACGTCGGTCGGGTCGACACCGGCCATGGCCAGGGCATCGCGTCCAGCGATGGTCGACATCTCGGTGACCTTGCCGTCGACGTGCCTGGCGGCGATCCCGCTGCGCTCCCTGATCCACTCGTCGGTGGTGTCCACGAACTCGGCCAGGTCGTGGTTGGTGAGCCGTCGCTCTGGGAGGTGGGTCGCCCAACCGGTGATGCGGCCGTGGGCCATGGGGTGCTCCGATGTGGTATTCGGGGGCCGAACGGTGACAGGCCCACTGAGAGGGTAGTCAAGCGGGGATGCGAGCCGTGGCGGTCAGGGTGCGGGGCCGCTGGCTGGAGGTGGTCGGGTTAGGGTCGGACCAGCATGCAGGATCACGAGGTCGCCGGTCTCCTGGCTGGTGAGGCCGGGAAGCTCCTACTCGAGATCCGGGATCGTGCGATGGCTGAGGGGTGGTCCCCCAACCGGCTCCGGGAGGTGGGTGACAGACAGGCCCACAGGCTCCTGGCCGACCGCCTGTCCGGGCTGCGACCCCACGACGCCCTGCTTTCCGAGGAGGGTCACGATGACGGCGGGCGTGTTGACGCCGACCGGGTCTGGATCGTGGATCCGTTGGACGGCACCCACGACTTCGGTCGACCGGGGAGCATCGAGTGGGCCGTCCACGTAGCCCTCGTGGTGGACGGTTCGCCGTCAGCGGCGGCAGTGTGCCTGCCGGCGAGTCGTCGTCTCTACGGGACGGCGATGTCCACCGCAGCGCGCCCATCGGAACGGGACCGTCCGGTCGTCATCACCAGCCGGTCACAGTGGGGGGACGCCGAGGAGGTCGCGGCGGCGATCGGGGGAGTGGTCCGGTCCTGTGGGTCGGCAGGGGTGAAGGCCATGGCTGTGGTGGCCGGATCGGCGGACGTGTACGTGCACCCGTCAGGGCTCTACGAGTGGGATGCATGTGCACCGGCCGGGGTGGCGATGGCGGCCGGGCTGGACGTTCACGGCGTGGACGGTTCCCGCCTCGAGTTCAACAAGGCCCGCCCGGTCGTACCGGGCCTCGTCATAAGTCGACCCGAGTACACGGTGTCGGTGCTCGGCGCCCTCCGCTGGTAGCCGGGTCCGTCAGGTCACCAGCAGGCAGAGCAGTTCGTCGACCTGCTCCGCCAGGGCGGCCTCGTCAGCGTTGTTGACCACGACGTGGTCCGCCACGGCGCGACGGTCCGCATCAGTGGCCTGGGCGGCCATTCGCGACCGGGCATCGTCGACAGCCATGCCCCTGGCGACCAGCCGCTCCAGTCGCACCTCGGCCCTAGCCTCCACTACGACCACCTCGGTGTAACCGCGCCCATCGGCCAACTTTCCGAGGTCGCTCTCTACGAGCACGGCCATGTCCAGCACCAGCAGGTCCGGCGGGTCTTCGGACAGGGCCTCCATGCACCGTGCGATCTCGCGGTCGATGGCGGGGTGGCTGATCGCTTCCAGGTCGGTGAGGCGACCTTCGCAGGAGAACACCTCGCGGGCCAGCGCCACCCGGTCTATCTCACCGTTGGCGTCCAGCACGCTGTCGCCGAACTCAGATACCACGGCACGTCGGACCTCGTCGTGGGTGAGGACGCTGCGCCCCAGGGCGTCGACGTCGACCACCACCGCACCCCGTTCGGCAAGCAACCC
>Ga0105348_1001552_pt1 | contig 15288 bp, 15 predicted proteins | sample EN8Hudsemesocosm_2_FD_83504 | JGI IMG/M metagenome (GOLD analysis project Ga0105348, IMG submission 83504) | Methane-oxidizing microbial communities from mesocosms in the Hudson Canyon - EN8C Hudson Canyon | ecosystem: Environmental > Aquatic > Marine > Cold seeps | place: Hudson Canyon... | reverse complement strand
TGCTGCGATCATCATCAAACTCAGCATAAGCCCTGTGAGTGTCATGACATAAACCCGAGCCTGGAAGTAATGTTGAAATATACCACTTAGAGTATAGAAAATCCGCTCTTGTTGACGTAGCAGCTTGCAGTAGAACAGTTTTAAACCCGACAGTTTCCTAGTGTTTACGAGAATATTTACGAGAGTATTTACGAATAAGTTATTCAGAAAATAAGGGATATCAACAAGAACGCTTTTCGCCTGGTGATAGTAGTATTTATCAGGCTGGTAGCAATGGTGCAAGGTCACGACTACGCCCCGTTTTGATGACAGTCTCAATTGCTGCTCTTGGATTGATCTCTTCAAAACTATTGACGCTTTATGTTCTACCCGCTTTGTTTGAAGTGTTTAGCAGGCGTGTTGTCGAAAATATCCTTCGGAGGTAAGTTAAAACCCCTTTACCCCCAAGAGAATTGTTGAAGCGAGGTATTCTTTGGGGATTTTTTAAGCATAATTTTTTGCCTTACTGGCAAGACGTTTCGGTCACATTAATTTAGTATTACCTCTTCATTTTATTTGTTGGTTTACATTGATATGCAAAAACAAATTGTTATTTCATTAGTCTGTTTTTTACTAGCTCTGTCGTTAGGCGGGTGTTCCGATACAGACAATAAAGAGGCTCAAACCGTTGATCAACTTGAGCTCGCAGGCAACGATTTTGAACGATCCTACTCGCCCAGCTTAGGCCCAGAAACAGCAAGAGTTACTATCGTAGAGTTCTTTGATCCTGCTTGTGAGGCGTGTCGTGCCTTCTTTCCATTTGTGAAAGAAATTCTGGCGCGCCATCCTGATGATGTGCGTCTTGTACTTCGCTACGCAACCTTTCACCAAGGTTCAGAAACGGTTGTTCGAATGTTAGAGGCTGCTCGACTACAGAACGTATTTTCACCGGTTCTTGAAGCACTACTAAAAGACCAGAATGAGTGGGCATCCCATGGCAGCCCTAACCTTAATCGAGCATGGGAAATAGCAGAAGGTGCTGGTTTAAACATTGATGCAGCAAAAAAAGTAATGGACTCTAAACAGATAGATCAAATTCTCGCACAAGAAAAAGAAGATATTAGGCAATTGAAAATAAGCCAAACCCCCACCTTTTTTGTCAACGAAAAGCCTTTAACCGCGTTTGGTGCGCAACAGCTTTATGAGCTGGTAACATCAGAAATAAAAAATACGGTTGAGTGATTTTTATTCTGATCGTATCCAATTAGTTGTCTGCTTTTAAATGAGTTTTAGGAGGACGCTTCACTGTCGGTTGTACTGAGAGGGCGATACGCCAAACCAAAGCTTAAAGGCTTTTGAAAAGGTGCTTAAATCTGCATATCCCAATGTTTGTGCCAAGTTGGTGAGATTGGTCGTTGGAGAGTCCAAATGGCCTTTTGCCATGTGTTGCCTAACTTGATCCAGTATCTGCTGAAAACTACTGCTCTCATGGCTTAAACGCCTTTGCAGGGCTCGCTCTTTTAAGCCCAGAAGCTGAGCGACATTCTTAAGCGAACAAGCCCCTTTGGGTAGTAAATCCCGTATTAGCATGCCGACTTGGTGCACTAGGTCTTGTTTTTTTGAACCGTCAAGATCATCCAGATAGCGCCCTATAAATTGCGTCACTTCAGGTTCATAAGTGCCTATCGTGGCATTGAGTAAATTGGCATCAAACACTAAACCGTTAAACTCCTGTTGGAATGATATCGGCGCGCGGAAGAGCATAGTGTAAGGGGTAAGGTCCGGTGGTGCCCGATGTTGGAAATATATGGCTTTCGGATTCCAGTTTCTGCCAATGTATAAGCGGAATAAGTTGCAACCAATACCCAAAGAGAGGTCACATATTTGGCGACAATTGTCGTCGCCGTGTACGTGAGGGGTATATTTTATGATGGCTATTCCAAACTTAATTTCCAGTCTGAACGTGCCTGCCTCACTGCGCAAGTGTATGTATTTTTCCAAGGCTTTATAGGCATCATGAAAGGTAAGAGACTTACGCATAATCAGGCCAACAGGCCCCAATACTGAAATACCTTGTCGTAGCGATAAGAGCAGGCAGAAACTAGGGCAAGACAGTGCGAGGGCAGACAAATCAAACAAGCGGCTCAGCGCGTCACCGCTGATCATTTGTTCAAGATCACTAAGCAAGGCGATATCCAAGCCTGCTTGCATAACCAACTCTTCTGGGTTGCCGCCTAATTCACTGACCAGTTCTGGGTAGCCTGTTAAGGAGGCACTACTGGCCAACAATATGGTCATTTAAGCGATTCCCTTTGATGGGATGTCAATAGTTGATAAGAAATTACGCATTTCGACATAATATAACAATAGTATGACGTAATTTGACAAATTTATTTTGCCAATTAGCGTAGTTTTCTATTAACAGGCGCTGTCCTAACAGCGTTGCAGTAAATTCGATAACAAATCCTATAGGGGGACAGAGGGAAATGGCTGATCATTATGTCGCATTTTCTATCCCGTTTTTTTTGATGTTTATTGCGCTGGAAGCATTTTTTTTCTGGCGAAAAAACGACACTAAAATTCGCCTCAATGACGGTTTAAGCAATCTAAGTTGCGGTATCGTTACCGCGGTATTCGAGCTGTTTACCAAAGGCGGACTGTTCTTGTTTTTTGACTTTATGTCGCGCAGGTTTGGCTTAATAGATTGGGAGTTGGAGGCTGGTTTAACGTGGTTTGTATTTTTCTTCGTCTATGACTTTTTCTACTACTGGGGGCACCGTTTGGCTCATAGTGTCAATTTCATGTGGAGTGGTCACTTACCGCATCACCAAAGCGAAGAATATAATTTTACCGTCGCTTTACGTCAGGGGGCTTTGCAGGATACTTTGAACTTCCCAGTGTTTGTACCGATGGCTCTTATGGGTTGCCCTATAGAAGTTTTTGCTACGGTGCTATTGCTGAATAAATTTTTCCAATTCTGGATACATACCCAAGCTATTGGTCGTGTGCCATTCATTGAAGGCATACTCAATACGCCGTCTGCGCATCGTGTGCACCATGCCGTGAACCCCATTTACGTAGACAAAAACCATGGCGGTTTTATTATGCTGTGGGACAAACTATTTGGCACCTGGGTAGCGGAGCGTGATGATGAACCTTGTGTTTTTGGTGTGCGTAAGCCATACCGCAGTTGGAACCCTTTGTCCGCGCATATCGACTGGTGGGCTCGGCTTTGGAAAGACGCGGTGCGGACTCGGAAATGGAGCGATAAAATAAAACTTTGGTTTATGCCTACCGGCTGGCGACCAGCGGATGTTGAACAGAGCGACCCTTGGGAATCCTACGATATTGACCGTTACCAAAAGTACGATCCTAAAATCAGCGTACGACGAAAAATCGCCTCTGTAGGCGCTTTCAGCCTGACCATACCTTTGATCAGCCACTTATTGTACGAGCAATTCAGTTTATCTTTATTAGAGAAGGGCGGTATTTCGCTGCTGATATTAGCTTGTCTCTATGTATGTGGTCGCTTGCTCAATGGTCACAAGCCCAGTCCGCAGTCCAGCATTAGAACGAATCCAGTAAGACTTTGAAGTGAGTAAAGTGAATGAAACCGGAATATAAAAATGATCCATTTTTCCAAGTACCATTTTTTCAAGTACCACGCACATGCAAACAAACCTCTTGGGGTGAGGTGCAGTTGCCGATTTGTTTTCTAGATAGCTCTAATTTTATTGCCATCTTTAAAGCTGACGCAGGAGGAATCGCAAAACTACTGGAAGGTACGGGCTTGAACTCTGCGCTGTCATTGGCAGGAAATCCTTTGGTATTTATTAGTTTCTATGAATATCGGCAGAGTACGGTGGGTGCTTATAACGAAGTGGGTATTGCTATTCCGGTGATACCAGAAGGTGTAAAAAGACCAAAAAGTGACTTTCGTGACCTATTGCGTGCAAGCGATGAATCCATAGTTGGTTGGCATATTGTTAACCTTCCTGTAACCACAGAACAGGCGAATGCTGCCGGACAAGAAATTTGGGGCTATCCAAAATTTGTTACGCAGATCCCTTTCAAGCTGGACAAAAGGAATTTCACATCTGAAGTTAAAGACCCAAAATTTGGCAGCATTATGCGCTTAGAAGGTAAGTTAAATCTTGGTATAAAAGCCCCTGCACTGAGTGGTGTGACCTATTCTCACTTAAGCGGTAAAACTCTGCGCTCGTCAGTGAATGCTCGGGGAAATTATAAGGCTTACCTAGCTCATCAGTTAAAACTTACCATCGGTAATAGTCAGCATAATATGGCGGAAAATCTCCGCATACTCAGTCTGGATAATAGTCGTCCAATTGCCGCTCTTGGTAGTCATGATTTTCAGTCTCGCCTGAGTGATGGTGCTGAAATTAATTGAACCTTCGTAGGACGTACTCCATAGTCAGTGAGCAGAAGAAATGCGCTTAAAAAACACTATGGCTAATGCGCTTTTATTGCTGGGGTGTTAAATGGCTATAAAGCAGTTGATCTCGATGTACAGGCTAACAATACGTTTCTGTTCTGTTCAGCCTAGTGGTATCAAGGAACAAAAATAGTACTGTAGGGTTGGGGATGCTCAGTGTCGGTACTGTTCTGTATTTGTTACCTATAGGCCGAAAGTGATATTTGACCCGTATCAAGTGGGCTTGATACGGGTAAATGGCTTAAAGATATTATCGACTTGATTCTGCGGATATATAGCTGAAGCGCGTTAGGTGACTCCGATTAAACTGACTGATATTTTCCATTAAATCAGGATTGTCCTCACGAAATTTTTGTCCGTTTTCGGCTGAACTATAATAGATTACGACGAGCTCATCGGGCCGTTCTATGCCGTAGGCATCGTGAACTCGGATGAATGCTTCAGTCATATAATGGTGCTTAACCGACCGAGCTGAAGTGTTTAGCTGAGCTAAATCCAAATCTCGTTGTGCAGGGGAAACATTATTGTAATCACTGAGCTTAAATATATAACTTCGCTTAGTGCCTGGATCAATTGATGATTTATTTGGCTGGCTGTCAGGGCCCTCTAATAGCACCAAGTTATCTGTCTTGTTGTTTAGATTTTCTATCATAGGTTGAGCTAATTTTTGAGCGAGAAAACTATGCTCACATTTGAGAATGAAGAAGCTATTTCTAGGTTGTAGCTGATAATTTCCTTGCCCACCAAAGCTCTTTCCTTCACGAAGCACTATGCACCCCAGTTCGTTAAGTTCTTGCTCCAATTGACCTATGATTTTACTATCAGCGTTGTCTTTATCCTGAAACATCCCAAAAAGACTAACCGGTTGTGCATACACCGCCTGACTAGCGATCAAATACCCAACTAGTGCGAAGAACATAGCTATACGTATTTTCATTGGTGATTCCTTAATTGTTTGAGTATGAGTTATACGATTTGGCTATTGGCCTGAAAAATTCTTACTTCTTTGAAGGCAACCTCTCTTAAAGGCAAAATAGATTGATATTCTTCATCTGTGAATGTTCGTCTGGCCTCTTCCTGACTGGGGTATTCGATAATTAATACCATATGCGGTGTTTCACCCTTACCTAAGTTAGCCGTTACTTGGTACTTGCTAAGTACGACACCACCATGAGCTTCTCCATTGGCATTAGAACGGCGTGAATACTCTTTAAATTCAGGCGTGTGCATACCATTTGGATTAAAAGTTGCCTCGATAATCACAATTGTTTTATTGGTACCTGTCATGTTCATTTCCTTCTTACTGATTGGTTTATATTGGGTAGCGCTAGTATCCAACCTATTAATCACAATATATAACGAGTTATTTGATTTAATGTGCAAGTAAAACTTGTGGTAAGGTTTGAATGGAAATATTAGGTATTTAGGGGGAGTTTTTGGATTTTAATAAGGCACGCACTTTCATTGAAGTCGTCGATAGTGGCGGTATTACTCTGGCAGCTAACCGCTTGCTACGTACCCAACAGGCTATCTCACTGCAATTGCAACAATTAGAGACTGAACTGGAGTTAAGTTTATTCCACCGGCAAGGGCCAAAAATAACACTTACGGCAGATGGTGAGCGACTTTATAGGTTATTCAAACCGCAGCTAATGGCAATTGAAAATGCAGTTTTGGACTTAAAGTCGAGTAAACAGCAGGCCAAGGGAATGATACGTATTGGCGCTTGGATGGAGCAGGCTGTGAATTATTTGCCCGAAATGATACGAATATTCAAACAACAATACCCGCACGTCGAATTCGATTTGCTCATCGCTGAAGATATGGAAATTGAGCGAATGTTAAAGCTTAATCAAATTGATTTTGGGCTTCAGGTTTTTTGTCAGGACAAGAAGCTACTTAAAGGTGAAGCAGTTTATCGCCAGCCCCTTATTCCAGTCATCTCTCGAAGTTTTCTTAAATCAGACCAAGAACCTAAAAATATTAAAGATACGCTTGATATGCCACTATTGGATTACTCAGACGAGTACTCCGCTTATAATCAATGGATCAAGAAAAATGCGCGTGACTTACTTCCTCTGGCGCGTAAGAAGGTTCGTACTATAACCACGTCTAACAATGTGGTGCTGAAACAATTAGTACTTCAAGGCTTGGGGTTCAGTTTCTTACACCATGAGTCGATTCAAGCCGAGCTGGATATAGGTGAACTAATTCCATTATTTGGTTCTCTTGATTATCAGAACATTTCTGTGGAATTAGAATTAATACATAAAAGAAAGCATGCGCTTGGTTACGTTCATCAAGAGTTTGTCGCGCTCTTACGTAAAAATAGTGCAAGTTGGATGAATTAATGACTGCTTATAATAAAACAGAGCAAGCTAATAAACTTGTTTTAACTCTGAATGAAGATTGAATGAAAAACTGGAAACATTCACCGCTTGATCCATCGTTATCGAAATATGTCGATTGCTATTGGATGATAGAAAAAGATAGTCAGGACGAGCTGCATACTCACCCTCGACTTAATCCAGACCCAGCGGGCCATTTGATTATCGCGCCCCCTAACCAACCTTATAATTATCAAGTCGATAATAATAAGGTCTCCGGTTACGGCACACATATGATGTTACCCCAGAGCCGAACGATCATTCTCGACCACTCAAAGCCATTTACTATTGTTGGTATAAAATTTCATGTCGGAGCTCTATATTCCCTCGGTTTTGAGCCAGATTTACCCTTAACTGACTTGATAATCAGCGGTTCTGATAGTTTGCCGGTTGGAGTAGAGCTTATTGACCCTATCTCTCTTTTTGAAGAGGCTTCGAGTAATGTTGATGCAATATGCCGAATGCTTGACGCTTATATGATCCCCTGGGTAAGCCGCAGCCATGAGGATAAGCATAGTCAGTTAGTGCGTTCTGCAATTTCGTTTTTAGAGCGCTATCCAGTTGCACAAATAGGTCGAAAGTTACATTGCTCACAGAGAACTATAGAACGTGCATTTAGCAGAGTGACAGGCTTATCTCTAAAACAGTACAAATCGATGCTAACGCTGGAAGACTTATTAGCCTTTTTGTATCAACACCAAGACAGCGATTTAAATTGGAGCCATATAGCTGTTGAATTCGGATTTAGTGATCAACCCCACCTTATTCGATATCTTAAGTCAGTCATCGGGGCCACTCCTGGTCAGTATATAAAAACGCGTGATCTCACTATCGATACCTATGGTGATTTTCAATCACACGATTAAAGTTGTCGCTTTTGTTCAATCCTTTCTTATCCGTCATCGGCTAACCTTTGCTCTCTGTTGATACCACATACCTCTGATAAACCAGCGGTAACAATGAACATATCAATTCTTCATATTTCCAAACGATAGGTAAATAGATGGCATACACAATTCGACAATATAAAGAAAGCGATTTGGATGGCGTACTTTCTTCATGGGAGAATGCTTCAAAGGTGGCGCACTCATTTTTAAGCCAGACGTTTCTGGATCAAGAGCGCTACAATATACCCAATGTTTACCTGCCAAATACCGATACATGGGTGGCCGATGTTAATGGCAGGGCAGTCGGATTTATTGCATTGATGGGTAGCGAAGTAGGGGCCATTTTTGTAGAGCCTGAATATCATGGTAGTGGTATTGGCTTAGCATTGATGAATAAAGCTAAGGCCATGAATGATAGCCTTGAAGTCGAAGTATTTAAGGCTAATGCCATAGGGCGCAAATTTTATTCAAACTATGGTTTCAAACCTTTACTTGAAAAAGTTCATACAGCAACTGGAGAGTTAGTAATCAGGCTTCAGTTTTCTGGTTAATCAAACGAGTAATAAATAGAGCTATATATAAAAATGCAACGAGCGGGCCACAGGTCTGTTGTTTACTCTGTAATGTTTTAAACAAGGATTAGCTGCTGTGCAAGAATTGATAGATGACTATATAGCGATGAATCAAGAGGGGCTTGTATTGGCGTTGTGTGAAAAGTACTACGACGACAAGGTCCTGATGCTCAATAACGGAAATGTTTTCGCAGAATCTATGAGAGAGTCTTATGAAAAGCAAAAAGGATTCGTAGCGTCAGTAAAAGAATTTGATGTAAAACTGATTTCACAAGTTGTCGACGGAAATTACGCAGAGCTTACTTTTGACTATAAGATGTTTGGCGAAGATTCAAAAGTCACAAAATTTGTAGGAAAACATATTCAATCATGGAAGAACGGTAAAATAATCAAAGAAGAATATATTTCAATTAGCTAAACAAAAAAGTATGTAGTCATTTGATCGGCAAGTTATAGTGATTTGAACGGTCGTTTATCAGCCTTATATGAGTCTAACTAGCTTACGAAAGGAGGGTATTTAGGGTCTTTTCTTTCTATAAACTATTGAGTAAGTTTGCTTCGAAACCTCTCGCTTCTGAACGAAGCCAGTTTGTAAATTTAGCAACTCTTGGGCTCTCAAGCGTTTTCTCTTCAGCAGTTGCTAGATAGTAACTTTTATTGGTATTAATCGGCTTCGAAATTGGCGCAACCAATTTACCATTTTTGAGTTCGCTATGTACTAATGATAACGGCCCAAGCGCCACGCCTAAGCCATCTGTCGCAGCCTGCAGGGCAGCAGCTGGGTCATTATATTTTATAAATTTGGCCTTATAGGGTAAATGATAGCTGTTCTGTTTTGTCCAAAGTTCCCAATGGTCAGCGCCTTCAAACAACTGAATCAGAGGGAGTGTTAGCAAGTTTTTTTCATCGGACATATCGACCGTCTTCAACAGATCAGGGCTGAGAACAGGTACGGCATACTCATCAAATAATTTTTCACAGTAAATATCTGGCCAATTCCCTGTGCCCCAGCGAATCGCTAAGTCGCATTTTTGCATCGATAGATTCTCAATTCGATAGCTGTTTTTTATTGTAAGGTCAACATCCGGATATTTGTTAAAAAAACCTAGCAGCCTGGGGTTTAACCATCTTATAGAAAAAACGGGAAGCACATTAATCACAAGCTCAGCTTTGCCTTCCTCTTGAATGTCTTCAACGGTGTCAGAGATAAGCGAAAATGCTTGAGCAAGCGCTTTTTGGAGAATCTTTCCTTTAGCCGTGACCGTAATTTTTCTATGGCTACGATGAAATAAGGTGACACCCATTTCCTCTTCAAGTTTTCTTAATTGGTGACTAACGGCCGAAGGGGTGACATACAGCAAATTCGCGGTTTCCTGTACGGATTCTAACCGTGCACACACCTCGAATGTTCTTAAAGAATTAAGTGAATGCGTTTTCTTCATGCGTGAATACAATTCATTCTAAAGTAAAAAATAAGTCGTTTGAGTGTTGATATATAACATGAAAAAATGTCACCTACAAATTAAGAGTGAATAAATCTTAATCAAATTGTTTCCGGCTGGTGAATGATGACGTTAAAAAAATATATGACAAAATACGGAATGCAAGCTGCGTTGAACGTCACCGCTTTTTTAGCTAAGCAAGAGAGGCTTGAATACGTCAGCAATAAATTGCTCGGTGCAGTGGCCAGTTTTTCCGCACAAAGAACACAAAATTCACAGCCTAAAACTATCGAGGAACTAGGTACTTGCTGGCAGAATGCGTTTCCATCACCAAAGCAAGTTCCCCTAGTCGATATTAAGAAAGACACGGTTTACGCAGAAATTAGGACGCCTTGCCCTTTGAGAGGGTCGGGGGATTTAAAAGCATGTCACAGAATGATGGCGTACGACCGCGCATACATGGCTCATTTCGGCGGTGAGTTTGTTGTTCTCAGGTCTCAGGCAGAGGACGGTGTCAATGTTTGCAAGGTCGCTATTCAGTTTGCCGATAAAGATAACCCGACAAAACTAGTTCATGCACATTTGAGAGAAAATGTACTTTAAGGGGTATTTGCAATTGTGAAAGTGATTAAAGGCTTATTAATTGGCGTGCCTGTCTGTCTCACCTTTTTGGCTTTGTTGCTGTTTTATGTGTTTAAGCTACCGGCTTCACCGAAGTCGGTCGCTAGTGAATTTGTGCTGCGTGATGTTTCTATCATTAACCCTCTAGTGAGTAAAATTAAGGCTGCTTCGTTGAGGGTAAGTAATGGAAATATGTCGCTCAGTAGCGTTATAAAAAACACTGATAAATTTGAGGATGAGTACGCTGGAACATTCATTCTGCCAGGCTTGATCAATATGCATTCCCATTCTCCAAGCAAGAATTTGCTAAATCTCGGCCCTATGTTTGGTTTGGCTGCTGTGTTGCATGGTGTGACAACTTGGAGGGATGCAATTGACGCTGATGGAACAGGTGTAACGGCTTTGCGTGAGCAGATAGCCAACAGGAAATGGCCCACTCCTCAAGTGGTGGCATGTGCATTGATCACCAGGGGTGAAACACGCTGGCCAAATTCAAACATTCTTGAACAAGAAAAAGATGCTGTTGCTCTGGTTAACGCACTGAAAGAGCAGGGATACGATTGTATTAAATCGTATGAAAATCTAGGCGTTAATTTGATTGCAGCGCTAAAACAAGCGGCTGGTGAAGCCGGTATGCACGTCATAGGTCATGTACCGCACGGGTTGACGATAGAGCAGGCAGGGTTGCCAGATACACAACACTTTTTCGGCGTTCCGAATACACTGAAGAATAGTGTAATCGAACGAAATGGTGATTGGAGAAGTGTAGATGCGCAGCGCATTCAGGACGTTGCCGGCCACATTATTAGTAAGGGGATGATCAATACGCCAACCTTGGTCACGCTCAAACAAATTCAGGAATACAGGGACTACAGCTCAGCACTGGCGAACGAAAACTACCATTACATACCAAAATTTTATCCAGAAACGGTTTGGAATCCGGTCAAAGGCCTACCGGTTTATCGAAACTTAGGTAGAGATGTGATTGCTCGAGCCAAAGGCGCACTTAGAAAAAAACAGGCGCTGTTAAAACAACTGCATGACCAAGGAGCCACTTTAAACCTTGGAACGGATACACAGCAGCCTTTTGTAGTACCCGGTTTTTCCATGTGGCAAGAGATGCATTTATTTGAAGAGGCCGGATTAACGCCAGAAGAAGTGTGGGCGCACGCGACATGGAAAGCACAGCGTCAACTAACAAGAGAATCGAATGGACTGCTTGAAACAGGAAGCGAGGCTACATTCCTGATTTTCTTGGAAGACCCTACCTTGTCTTTGGATGCTCTTAGTTCTTTGAAGGCGGTAGTCCTTCGTGGGCAACTCTACGACATCAACGACTTAAAATCAGCGATGAAGGACCTTCAATCTCATTATGAAGGGGAGCCCATGAAATTTATCTCTCAATATTTTGTCGGGCGCGCAATGGAAAAAATAGCGCAGAAGTTCACGCACTAAAATCAGGTTCAATGAAATGAAAAAAATCATGCTGGCATTGATAGCCATTCCGATATTTTTGGGTGTTACGTATTTGTTTTCACCGGCATTAAATGTAGAGAAATTTTTCGGTCCCACGGCATCCACTGATGATTCTGCAAACACAACACCCGCGTCTTATGCATTAAAAAATTTGTTTGTTGCTGATATGCATGCAGATACACTTTTGTGGAAGCGAAACATCGCTGAACGTTCAGAAATTGGGCATGCGGACCTGCATCGACTATTGGACGTCAACGTTGGATTGCAGGTTTTTATGTCTGTTGTTGAAGCCCCTGACGATGTCGATTCTGATTCGATCAAGCAGGAGGGTGATCAAATCACAACGGTTGCCTTGCTTGATAAATGGCCTTATCAGACTCTGGGTAGTTATAAAGAACGCGCGTTATACCATGCGTCCAAGTTATTCAAAGCCTCTGAGTCTTCAAATGAAAAGCTGAAAGTGCTCTTGAACAGGGAAGACTTAGCAACTGGGGCGCAAAATTGGCAAGCGAAAGGTGGCCCATTATTGGCCATTCTTGGTATGGAAGGTGCCCACGCGACAGAGTTCAAAGTCGAAAATGTTGAAGAGCTTTTTGATGCTGGGTTCAGGAGTATGGGGTTGGCGCATTATTCAGATACGGAATTTGCAGGTTCATCTTCAGGCATGTCGAAGCACGGCCTTACGGATAAAGGCAGGGCGCTTATCAAAAAAATGAACGCCATTGGAATGATCGTAGACGTGGCACATTTATCTAATCAGGGCATTGAAGATGTTCTGAATATGACAGAAAAATCGGTTTACTCCTCTCACACTGGCGTATACGCGACCTGCCCTAAAGCGAGAAATTTACCAGATCCGATTATCAAAAAAATTGCTCAGCGTGAGGGCGTTATTGGTATTGGGTTTTTCGCAGGTGCGATTTGTGGGAGCGCCTTGGAAGATACTGTCATGGCGATTAAACACGTTAGAGACTTGGTTGGTTCTGAATACGTTGGCCTTGGATCAGGTTGGGATGTTGCTTCTTTGGCCATTTTACCAACAGAACTCCCGGATTTAACACAAGCCTTACTTGATCAAGGGTTTTCAGAAAAAGAAGTGAGAGATGTGATGGGAAGAAATATTGTCCGGTTTTTCCTAGAGAATTTACCCTCTAAAGAGTACAAATCAATATGAAAACTATCGTACAGACAAGTAGAAGGTTATTTGTTTGCTTATTTCTTATAAGCATTTATTTTGTAAGTTCTACTGCAACAGCTTCTTTGTATGAAAGCTTAGCGCCTAAAAAGGTTACCTTTGGTTCGAGAGCTATGACTTATGTTGATGTGGGTGAAGGGACCCCTATCATATTTATACATGGCTGGAGTTCGCATAAAAGGTATTGGAAAGAACAAATCGAGGCATTCTCAGATACGAACCGAGTAATTGCTTATGAATGGCGGGGAATGGGAGACTCAAATGGGGGAGAAGAACCTTACGAATTTTCTGAGCTGATAGAAGACCTTAGACTCTTTATTGATAGCTTAAATTTGAAGCAAAAACCTATCTTGGTTGGCCACTCATTGGGCGGGCTTCAGGTCATGCACTTCGCCTCAATGTATCCAGATGTTCCCGCTGCAATTATTTCTGTGGATGCACCAGGTCGGGATAATCTTGTAACGGGTAGAGTGATGTATTGGGCCATGTCAGCTACCTATGCACTAACAAGCTTCCTATCCGACTACAACGCTAACTCACTCCAAGTACCTTTTAACCGGTTTTTTTTCTATTCCTCTGAATTTATTGAGAATAATGAATCGTTCATTGATTCATGGGAGGAGCAATTTAAGTCCAATTCTGTTGATAGCCTGATTAACGCGTTCAGGGCAATGACCTTCAGAATAAGAACAGAAAAACCGGTAAATGGTGTACCTGCTCTATTTGTTATGGGAAGTGAAGATCGCTTTATATCTCAAAAGCAAACAGAAGACTACGGTTCCTTATTTCCGGGCTCTCAATTTGAAATTATATCTGGAGCAGGCCATATGAGTTCAGAGGAACAGCCAGATTATTTTAACCAGCTAATACACAGCTTTATAGGTAAGGCGTTATCAAATCAGGCGACAAATAAATTGGTTCGTGTGGTGGACGTAAGCGAAGAATGAAACAGATGAAGCGTATAATAGTCATTACCTTTTTAGCTGTTACAGCCGGGCTGTTCGGTTTGACTGTCACGGCCTCGTTAAACAAACCAACAACATTCGTATCAGATGAACCTTACGAAAGAGCGGCCCATTCTTTAAGCGAAAAGCAGGGCTATGCTGAACGACTATCCCAAGCTATTCAATATCAAACCATATCCACTAAAGTTGCTTCTGAGGCAGATCAGAAGTCATTTACAGGATTCAACGACTTTTTATTTACTTCGTTTCCTGGTGCGCTATCGAAGCTTACTCTCGAGTATTCTTCAGAATATAGTCTTCTATTCTCACTGAAAGGCAAACAGCCGTCGTTGGCTCCAATTTTGTTGATTGTTCATAGCGATGTGGTCCCAGCGCAAAGCAGTGGTACAGATACAAGCAGTGGGTGGCAACACTCGCCTTTCTCTGGGCACATAGACGATCAGCATATCTGGGGTCGAGGAGCGTTGGATAATAAGTCTGCCATTCTAGCGATATTTGAAGCACTTGAAAAAAGAGTTCGCTCGAATGCCGAGGACGCTAAAAGAACAATATACATTGCTATGACACACGATGAAGAGGTGGGTGGGCATCGAGGTGCAAAAATGATCGCTAACTACTTAAGGAATAAAAATATACGGCCTTACTTTATTTTGGATGAAGGCCAGGCCGTGACGGAGGGAATTATTCCAAACGTAGAAATGCCTGTTGCTTTGATCGGTGTTAGCCAAAAAGGTTATATGACCGTTGAGCTAACGGCCAAGGGCGAGCCAGGGCATTCAATGATGCCTCCGAGAGCGACTGCAATATCCAACGTCAGTCATGCTATCTACCTGCTAACAAATTCCCCTATGCCACCGGAAATGACAGGTCCGGTCAAAGCCATGTTCCGTGAGTTATCGCACGATATGGCATTTCCTACAAATGTTGTACTTTTCCATAACTGGCTTTCAGAGCCTCTGTTGATCGCTCAATTAGAAAAAAATCCAGCTACCAATGCCTTGATAAGAAGCAGCATGTCGGTCAACGTTATATCAGGAGGCATTGCAGATAACGTATTGCCCAAGCAAGCGACGGCATTATTGAATTATCGCATTGCGCCTCATAACGCTAGTGATGAGATTCTTGCACATATCCGCAAAACCATTGAAGGAACGGGAGTGGAGATGGAGGTGGTCTCCGCGATTGAAGAGCCGGCTCCGATTACCGATCACAAGGCCGATGCTTATCAAATTGTTGAGCAAGCGATTACGGATATTTTCCCTGATGCAATTGTTGCCCCATCGATCACACTATCAACCACTGATTCCAGAC
>Ga0105348_1001547_pt1 | contig 15298 bp, 15 predicted proteins | sample EN8Hudsemesocosm_2_FD_83504 | JGI IMG/M metagenome (GOLD analysis project Ga0105348, IMG submission 83504) | Methane-oxidizing microbial communities from mesocosms in the Hudson Canyon - EN8C Hudson Canyon | ecosystem: Environmental > Aquatic > Marine > Cold seeps | place: Hudson Canyon... | reverse complement strand
CATTACAACAAAGTAAGTTTTACAATATTTGTAGTTCATAGCTGTGCTTTTAGTGCGGCGTAATGCGGAGACACCACCTTGTTTCATAAAACGGTTGAAGTAAACAGTAAAGGGCGAGATTTTGTCGTCGGTGATTTACACGGTATGTATAGCGTACTAATAAGGAGCCTCGATTCGGTTAATTTTGATGCCTCGAAAGACAGATGCTTTTCAGTAGGAGACCTAATTGATCGAGGTCCTCAATCTAAAGAGTGCTTATCTTTGCTTGATGAAAACTGGTTTTATCCTGTGCGAGGGAATCACGAACAACTATTAATTGAAGCAGTGAGAGAGCCTCGACCTGAAAGTTTAACAATGTGGTGCCTCAATGGTGGTTGCTGGGCCATAGATCAGAGTAATGATTATTTGAATGAAGTTAGCAACAGACTATTAGAACTACCCTTAGCCATTACTCTTAGCCTCTGTAGTGGCAACACTGTGGGAATCTGTCACGCAGAACCACCGGTATCTGACTGGGATAATTTACCAATAGCGGAACAACGACCAGAGTTACTGCATAAAATACTCTGGGGGCGCTCCACAGTAAAGTATCAACGTCGGACCGTCACAAAGCATGTGTCGCTTACCATACACGGACACACCATCATATCTAAATGCTTATTATTTGGATAATGCCCTATTTATTGATCTAGGCTGCTATACCAATAAACACCTATGCATCCTCCCCATTGATGGATTGTTTGAACATAAAAATTCTGCCTAGAATGCTTTGTTCGATGCGCCTTACAACTTACGAGTTGAATCCGTGTTACATGATAAGTGTTATCGATTCGCATACTTATAAAATATTTTTTGTAGCTCCCCACTTTTCTTAATAAGATCGATTGTCTTCCATACTTTCCATGCTTTTTCTGGATTGTCACGATAGAAGCTTTTTGAAAAAGCAATGTAGTACGGTTTATTCACAACTTCCGGCAAAGACTTTTCAATCAGCTCTCTTTCATTATGAGAAAGCATTTCAATTTTAGGATCCAGCATATTCTCTAGAGCCACAAAAGCATCAACCCTTTTCAGCAGTAATCCTTGTATTAATTGCAGGTCATCATTTACCTCAACTAACTCATGGCCAAGCGCCCTAATATCCTGGGTGATTGAACCACCTCGAATAGCAGAAATAACGTGATTTTCTTTCGAGTTTGCGACAATTTGCTTGCCATTCCAGTGTATCGTCTGTCCTTTTAACCTATATAGAGTATATGATCGATTAGAAATACTATATTTTGGGTCCGGCAATGAATGACCCTCCGGTATTGGATATGCCACAAAGGACTTTCTCTTTTCCTTGTAGCTAAAATGAAAACCACCATCTATTAGGTTTCCCTTTACCTCAACTACCACTCTTTTCCATGGACGCTTCTTAACAATGAACTTCATGTCAGACTTTTCTTCAATAAGTCTTAACACGTCGATTGTTACACCAGGGAATTCATCGGATACCTGTTTATCGCTATATACATAAGGGGGATCGTTGTTTATACCCGTTGCAATCACGACCTCAGATGCATAAATATTCGATACAAACAGAATCAATAATAAAAATATTACTAAAGAGTGAAGATATACCTGCCTATAATCGCATGAATAATAACCTACCATAGACCCATCACCATAAACCTAAATCTGTAAAAATGGTCATAGCCAATTAAGCGCCATAACCTCCAGTAATCTAATTATATATAGCTGACGTCTAGATAATTTACGAACACAGCTATAAGCAATGCTTTAAAAAGAAAGATAAAGTGTTGCGCCGATCAGTTGAATCCATCACCCATTGCGGATAATAATTCCAGATTATGATGCCTGAGTATCCCGCTACCCTCTAACCAATCTTGATAGACTCTAAGCCTTATCTCGATTCATTCGACAATAGTCAAAGTCAAGAAATAACGTCAGTCAGTATCAATACCCAAATCTATACTGGGTATTGATACTGATTGACGTAAAAAAGAGAGTCTTAACATGAATAATGACTACCAAGTCACCCAGAAAATCATACACTGGCTTATGGCCACACTGATCATATTGGATTTGTTTGTAGCCCAAAAATTTGGCGGTGTAATGTCCACCATTGACCGACTAGACTCCCGCGTCGATCACTCCACTATGGGTTTAATTGTACTTTCCCTATTCTTAGTGAGGCTCTATTTACGTTTCAAGTACGGCTCTCCTAAGGAGCCTGAAACTATGCCCGTGTGGCAGACTAAACTCTCAAAAGCAGCCCACCACTTATTATATTTACTGATGGCAATATTATTTATCTCTGGCTTATGCACCGCCATCAATGCTACATCACCCATTACTCTGTTTGGTTTAATGGATATAACCAGAGGAAATACTGATGACGGATTTTTTCAATTTATTCGACAGTTTCATGAAACGGCAACGATGGGAATAATAGTCCTAATCTCGATTCATATCGTCGCAGCGCTATATCATCACTTTATAGTTCGTGATGAAATTCTAACGAAGATGATTCGATTTAAAAAAAACAACTAACAACCATCAGACTTCGTTGATTATTTGACACCTAGGCTATTACTTGAATCCGCGAATAAATCAGACCGTAAACTTCCGCAAAAGCTGTCTTTGGGCCTCAATCATACCCACAAGCTGTTCGTTTGTTGCGCTATTTTCCTGGGAAGCATTTAGTGTTTCTTCCGCCGCCTCTGCAATTTTCAGAATATTTCGATTCTGCTCCTGTGTAGTACAGCTTTGCTCTTCTGCCGCGGTAGCTATTTGATGACTCATATCTTTTATGGCCGTCATAGATGTCGCTATAGCCGTCAGAACGTGTCCGGCAGATGCAATGCTTTCCACCCGCATCTGAGCTTCTTCACGACTTACATTCATGGTTTCAACGGCTTCTTTTGCACCGGCCTGCAGTACCTGAACCATTTCCTGGATTTCAGCCGTCGACTGATGAGCTCGGCTCGCTAGAGTACGTACTTCATCAGCGACTACCGCAAAGCCACGTCCCTGCTCTCCTGCCCGCGCCGCCTCGATAGCTGCATTTAACGCCAATAAATTAGTTTGTTCCGCCACACTGCGAATAACATCAAGTACACCACCAATATCATTACTATGCTGGTTCAATTTCTCGATCACGCCAGCACTATGTTCGATGCCTTTTGCCAGATTCTTAATATTCTCAATATTTTCTTTAATAACACCTTCACCCTGTGTAACTTCCGCGTAGGCAGTTTCAACTTCTGCTAAAGTACTGTTCGAACTACGTGAGACCTCTTCAACAGTAGCACCCATTTCCTCCAAGGCCGTGGCTACCATTTGAGTCTGTTCTTTCTGATGACTCACACTGTTATAGCTATGTCGATAAATAGCCGCTGTCTGCTCAGCAATGGTAACCAACTGTTGTGAGTTAGCATCGATATCCTGAATAATGCCTCGAAGATTTCGAATCAATGCATTCATACCAGTTGCCAATTCACCAAGCTCGCCTGAGTAATGAAAATGATCATGCCCAGTACAATGTTGTGTTAAATCACCGGTTTCTATCCGTTTAACCACACGCACAATTTCCAGCAGCGGATTACGAATAGAGCGCGCTATAAAATAGGCAACAAACACCGAAACGAGTAATGTGATTAATCCTGTGCCCAGCAACATAGCCTTGCTATTACTCACCGTATCAGAAGAAGATACCTGAATGTTGTCAGCCATACTCTCAATACGCAGTATTAACTGATCAATTTTTTCTACCCCTGTCAGAGTTAACTGATTCACAAGCTCGAGTTTTTTGGCGACCAGACTCTGCTGATGCAATGCATCTACAGTCCGATCAAATATTCCTTGATCACCGATACTAAGCTCTTTAACACGCTGATAAGATTCAACAAGCGCCTTCAATTTACTGCTTCCCGGTACGCCAGGCAGAACCTGCAGTTGATCAAGCCTAACATCCAAGTTGTTAAAACTCGCTTTTGCTTCCATACCAGCAATTTCTACTTCAGAAGGCATGGTATTCCCTAGCGAGACCTTAGCGGCAGAACCAAGCTTCTCCAAGAGTGCCGTAAACTTACTAATTGGCCCACGTAAGCTATACACAACTCTACGTTCCAGCTCTGAAGAGTTGCGTGTAGTTTCATCAAGCACGTCGATAAATTCTTTGTTCTGATCCTGAACTTGCCCATGCAATTTCCGCGCTTCACGATGTAATAGAATCAACTCATCTCCAGCGACAAACACCTGCGCATTCAGCGCAATAACCTCTCGCACAAAATCATGCATGCTTTCATCTGACTGAGATAATTCTCCTAATTCTATTTCGAAACTCTGAGTAACGCCTTTCTTCTGTTCATAGGCCTGCTGCATTTCATCCATGGCAGAGACTGCTCTACTGTTTTTAAAATCAGATAACGTCACACTAACTTGCAATAGATTAGACACCATACTTCCAGCATGGCTCATCATGGGCATCACATACGAACGAATATCGGACAGACCACTATTAGTGCGAGAAGTCCCAGACAGACTGGTCACTAAGAGCCCGACAACAAAGATCAATACGGCGGCAAAGCCACCAAAAATTCTCATACTGACGGTAAAACGCATTTTTTTCCTCCGAGATAATACAACGGCGAACTATGCAGTTACCCTCGGGCCTGCCAAGTACTAAAGAGTGAGGCCCTTCAGTTGAACATAGAAGAGAATAACTAACTCGGCAACTGCATACCGTAGAGGATATAAGTTAGTACAGCACTAAACTTCTACAATCTCATTTTTTAAACTCGATACAAATGCTCCTACATCATCACATTCTTGCTGAGGCACGTTAAGGTGCTTCATAGTATCGCCTGCATGGCCTAGAAATGCAGCCCAATCGCTTTCACTGATTTTCATTCCCTTATGGGAAAGGGTCATATTTCGCCCGGTGTAATACACCGGCCCACCGGCGTTTGAACAGATGAAGTCGATGAGTAATTGCTTTTCGCGCTGCACGCCATCATCACCACGATGCTGCCAAAAACGACCTAGCTGGGAATCCGCTTGTAAACGCGGCAACAAGTCATTGGCGAAAGCGGTAATACCATCGTAGCCACCTAAACGATCATATAAGCTGTTCTCACTCATGAGCTATCTCCATATATTCAACCTAGTTATAAAAAAATTACAATAATCACTAATTAATATTTGGATCTGTGCTGAATAAATTAACTCTAGTTAAACTTAATTATTATGCGCGGCTTTTTATGGCGCCAAAACCACAAAACAGGTTTTATAATAAACGCAGCGAGGGCTGTTAAAATTAAACGTATCAATAGAAAGTAGGGTTCTGCCAATGACACTGAGAAAATGAAGTGATATTTTCATACATTCATCCCCATCAGCCAATCCGAATCTAATAAACCGTCTTGAACGCTATGATTATTCAATCACCTTAGGGTGAGTGACGGGTCCCATGATCTTCTCGAATTCACCACTATCCTTAAGAATAGAAAGCCCACGATTAAATGCGTCAATATAAAGGGGGCCATCATCCGGAATTCGGGAAACCAAAAGATGATAAGTCCAAGGAAAAGTTAATGTGTCTAAATGACGAATCTCTTTTTGTTGCTCAGGGGTGAGGAATTCACGAACAGCCTCATATCCACTGGTTTCAAGTTCTGGTACAAAATCAACTCGACCATTACTTAACATTTGGAACAATTGTTTGTTATTTCTCACCCGCGCAACAGTAATACCGCCACTCTCAACGAGGTCATTAAATTGTGTACCAAATGCGCTAGAATCCAATGCCCCCATAACTAACCCTTTCAGATCTTCTGGCTTACGACCAGATATTGGACGATCCGCAGCAAAGAAAACAACTTCTTGAATACTAAATAAAGGATCACTAATCAGGAATTTCCGCACCCGCTCCGGCGTCAACACCCAAATAAAGGTGCCATCCCAGGCTCCACGCTCCACCAATTTCATTGCGCGATTCCAAGGAAAAAAACCATACTCCACATCAATACCAGACTCAGCAAAGGCTCTGGTCATCAAAAAAGATGCTGGACCATAATTCGGTAGTTGCTCTGATTGATAAGGCGCCCATTCACCATTAGTCAGCCGAATCTTGTCAGGTGCAGCAACTGCCTGATAAGGGAATATAGCCATCAACAGCAGAACAACTGATAAGGAAATGGTAATGCTATATTTTATGACTAACTGACGTAGAGACAATGAATATACCTCCCCTAACAATGACGCCATCCATACTATTATAGGAAGGAAAAAAGCTATCGCCATACAACATTAATAATGTAAACACCATCAATGGCTAATAACTAGAGTGCCTCAGAACATCGTTTACGGCGAAGGACTGGCGAGGCGGATTTGACCGGAAATACCCAAAGGGCATAAACAAGGTAGTTTTTCAGAGACTCCCTAGATGGATGGGCTAAACACTGTCGGAGGTATTAACCCTTAACTTATTATTGGTATCCCGGCTTTTACGAATTAATTCATCCGTTGCAATAGATACATTTGATTTTGCCAATCGATCGTAGAGCAGAACATTGACCGTGGCCGCTAGGTTCATACATCCTATGGTAGGCACATATACTACGGCGTCGGCCCGATCAATAACCTCCTGCTCAAGAGTACCGTCTTCAGGGCCGAAGATATAAAAAGCATTATCTGGGTGTTGATACTCCGGCAAAGGCACTGCGCCCTCAACTAATTCAACGCACACGATTTTTATATCTTCAGGGATACCATTTAGGAAACTCTCCACTGCTGTTAAGGGAATTTTTTTATTAACATCTTTGGTATCCGTATGAAACTTAGCAGCTCGCGCGTAACGCCTCCCCGTATAAAAAACAGAATCAACTTGATAGCAGCCAGCGGCACGCATAACCGAGCCCACATTCGATGGGCTTTTAGGATTACTCAGACCAACGCTTACTTTTGTTGTTTTCATTTAATAATTTCTGCTAATTTTCGACTATTTTATGACGACTATCATTAAAGGTACTGCAGTTTAACCCCAACCCTTAAATAAAACTATAAATTGATTCAACGCCATGCTCATAGAAGCGATGATATATAAAATAGTACCGATAAAAATATTTTTTCAATAACTAAACAACCTTTAAACTATCCACCAAATAGTCCAGAAAAACCCTGATTTTAGGCGTCACCCCTTTGCGACTTGGATAAATAGCGTAAATATCAACCTCCCTTCCCACCCAGTTATTCAGCACCCGAATCAAGGTATTATCCTTAACCGCAGGCGCACACAAATAATCTGGCAACAAAGCGATGCCTACTCCATCCATTGTCATTTGATAGATAACACCAAAGTCATCACTTATAAAAGCAGCATCAAAGTCAATATACGTATTTTTATTGTCACCATAAAGCTCCCAACGGGGCTTTTCGCTGATTGCGCTCATATGCAAACATCGATGTCCGACTAAATCCTCTGGCTTTGCTATAGCTTTACCTGACGCTGAATTACCGAGGTAACGGGGACTAGCGTATAAATGCAAGGCAACCGTACAGAGTTTCTTTGAAATTAGTGATGAATCAGGCGATTCTCCAACCCGAATTGCCACATCAAAACCTTCCTCGATGATATCAATTCGTCGATTTGCTAAGCGTAGATCCACACGAACTTGCGGATATAAGGCGTAGAAATCTGCCAACTTGGAGGCCAGTAAATTCTGCCCAGTAGAAACAGAAGCACACACCTTAATCCACCCGCGTGGCACTGAGCCCATGGCATCTACGCAATTATTAGCATTCGTTACTTCCTCCTGTATCCGCACACAATGCTCATAGTAAATCTGACCAATTTCGGTGAGACTTAATGAGCGAGTAGAGCGCTCCAATAAGCGCTCCCCCAATTGCGCCTCTAAACGTGAAACTTTCCGACTGATGTTAGATTTTGGCAAGCCAATCACTCTCGCAGCTCGTGTAAAACTGCGCTGCTCCACCACCTCCAGAAATACCATCATATCGTTCAAGTCAGCCACTTTGACACCTTCCATTTGTTACCTTAAATAGAACTATAAGTTACGTTATCGATTATTTATCACATAAACAACAACAAATATACTGACTATCAATCAAGTTATAACCAGCATTCAGGAGATGAGCATGGACATTTTAAGATTTGAACAGCTTCCCCAAGGTGGCTTTGCCGGATTACTGGAACGGCAGTTTGTTACTGACCGCAGAGTATTCAAGCAACCTGAGAATACTGATGCCTTTGACGGAATGGGTAATTTTGTTTACTTGGCAGACGCCAACTTCATGCCTCACGGTGAAACGGGTATGCATGGTCACCGTGAGATTGACGTACTTACGGTAATGGTAGAGGGGCGTCTATGCCACTCAGGATCACTGGAACACGGACAAAGTCTAGAGGCAGGTTCCGTACAGGTACAACGAGCAGGCGCGGAAGGATTTCAGCACAACGAGATCAATCCCGACGCTAACGGTAATCACGTGATTCAACTCTGGGTTATGCCCGATAAAACTGGTGAGTCCGCAGGATATAAAACTTATCAACCTGTAATGGGTGAGCTAACGCAGGTTTACGGAGGCCCACAAAACCAAGATAAGACGTTTTACAGCACAACATCCATCGCAATAGCAAACGCAACAGCGGGACAAACTTTTTCTCAACAGGGGCCAGTAATAGCCTACCTCAGTGCCGGAAGCGGTCAAATGAATGGTCAAACTATAGGCGCAAGAACCCTAGTCCGCAGCAATGTTAAATTAAATTTTACAGCTAGTAGCAATGCGCAACTTATTTTTATTTGCGCAACCTAATCTAAGATAAGTTAATTAACAGGATAACAACTATCAGAAGTAGCGCCGATATGAGTCAAATACAAGTTCAACCACATGATTACAAATCAAGGCCAACCAACAAACACGCCATGGCCCTCCTAACCTTTTTCGCTTTATTACCTTTGGTTTATTTCATACCACCCTATGTAGAAATTTATCTAACAACCCATGCTGTAACCCTTACCAACAACAAGCATTTCTGGGTGACGTTTATATCAGTGGCCATCATAGTCCCCATTATTTCTTACGTCGTTATGCCACTGCTACTTACAGGCATACAATGGGTTAAGAGATTTTTCAGAAAATAGAGAAACTACGATAGTCCAAGAATCAAGCCTTTATGAATTGGAATCTAAAAATCATGGCTTAGTAATCAGAGATTGGCATCTCTGATTACTTTTACTTATTTCCGATGACAGGAGCCCAATAAGAACGGGCTGCTGATTAGCCATTCAGACTAGCCCAAACCGCAAATTCATTGCCACTGGGTTCAGTAAAATGAAAACGACGACCACCGGGGAAGGTAAATATTGGCTTAACCACAATACCACCGGACTCCTCTACTTTATCCTGTGTCACCTCAAGGTCTTGGCTGAAGAACACCACTAAGGCTGCGCCATTACTCGTAGATGACGCCATGTCAGCCTTAAAAAAGCCGCCATCAAGGCCCTCATTTGAGAATGCCGCATACTCTGGGCCAAAATCTTCAAATGACCAACCAAAAGCCTGGATGAAAAAGTCCTTTGTGGCTGAGATGTCTTTGGCAGGAAACTCAACATAGTTTATTTTTTCATGCTCATTCATGGTGTATATCCATATGTAGAAGAATGTATCGATAGAAACATAATTATAAATTCTAACTGCCAAACGAGCGTCTCGTCCATAGAGAATACTTCTTGCTTAAGTGACTAGGCTAAATTCATTCAGCCTAGTCACAGAAAATATGCCACCCACTATATCGGTATTAGTACAACCTTAACTTTAAAGGTCCGCGACTTGTCCTATACTAATTTCATCAGCCCATAAAGCACTACGTAGTTCCACTTAACCATCGAACCCGGAAAATATTCCATGATACGGTTTATGATTTGCTATAAAAAACTCATTGAGGTATCGGACTACGATTTCCGAAATACCTTAAATAATGCATCCACCCATCAACTGATCAAAGAACTGGCTAACACCTTTAAGGTGACCGAATATCGCTTACAAATGGCTATGCATATAGAAGCCCAAACCATACTACGGGAGCGTATGAAGGGAGAAAAACAACCCTATGACGCCGTACTTGAACTTATATGGAAGAATCCTGAAGGACTGATGGATATTTATGAAACAGAAGATGCTCAGAAAATCATGGATAATATGAACAACAGATTCCATACCGTCATCGATAGAGAGACAAGCATAGGTTTCTTTACTGACTACTCTATAATGACAACCTGTAATGACAACTCTTGATAACTACTCATAGGAACAGCACGTACTAACAACTAGTAGCAACAACTCGTACCTTAACAACCCTCACATCCTGGTAACAAAAATTCAGTCACCTCGTCTTAAATACCAATTTGTATGGGGCTGATGAATTTCCTGCCTTATCCATAAAATTCTGAAACTTCTGGCTGTTTATCCATATCTCATACTCTTTATTCGGCTCTAACTTCACCGGCAGTATATTTTTTGTGAAGTTGTCTGTATAACGCGGCTGCCCTCTCATATCAGGAAACTGATTCTGCGTGGTATACGCCCACGACCAATTCCCATCCGTCATAGCTTCATCAAAAGTCACAGATATTTCGTTAATTGATGGATCAACATCCATACTTCCATTAAATGGAAATGTGGCAATCACACTGGGTGCCTTGGTATCACTCTCAGTGCAGGATAACAAAGTAAGCGCCATAACTGACGCTAGGAAAGAATAGTACAGTTGTCTCATCGTCCAGCTCCTGAGGCATTAAGTCTCATCAAGCAGTGTAGCTGCCACGTCTGAAGCATCAACTAGCGGTAACACGTTGATCAATATTTCTGGACTTAATCATATTGCAATGTGTTTGGGGCGATTATACGCCCCACCTAAACCTGAAAACTGTGCTAATACTGATCGGATTTCAACGAATTCATTGCAACCGCTGTATTAGGCATATCACCCTCACAAATGGCCTTGGCTTCAGCTTCTGTTTTTGAATAGGCCTGAATTTCCATATTTATACACACGACCATGGGTTGATCATTCCATGAACTTGTACAGTTATTTAACACCATACCACTTTGCTGCGATGGGTCTGAGCCCATACTGGCTTGCCAGCATGCAGAGATTAGATCCTGCTCCATAACTTTCATCGCATAATCACGGCCTTGCTCCTTAGCATACCAAATATAACTAGGGTGATTCGCACCCAAGATTGGAGCTTTCACTGTCTTGGTAACAGCAATTTCCGCTATCGTGTTAACGTTAAATTTATTCAACTTATAATGACCAGCAACCCAATCACGCACAGGACTACCATAGGCCACAATAGGTAACGCTTCAGTCGCACCTTCATCTATATCCAACAATAATGGCAACATTTGTAGTACATAAGGTTCAAAATAACTGTAAGTGTCCGTCAGCGTGCCTCCGGCACTGGCAGGAGCCGCAATGGGTGCAATATCCAATATACTTTCATATAAAGTCGCCTCTGCCTCTGTCACCTTATTCAGCTTCAATAACTGCTCCCATCGCTGACTGGTTTTGGAATTCAAGTAATCTTGATCCGGCAGCGAGTAATCGGGTGGAAAATGCAGTAATTGCACGGAGCGTTGATGAACAATGGATAAGCCTAAAGGTAAAAAGAACCGCCATTCCTTAGCATCCCACTTTCCTGCTTTTTTTAGCTCCTCAACACCTTTGGCAGCTAGCTTACCGTTATTCAAGAATGTCGTTAATTGAAGTTGGTATTCATCAACAGATGCGGAATCACCACTGATATCGGCAACATACTCATCACCGGTTACTACCACATCAACAGAAGGCTGGCTGATTAAATCTCGGGTCAGCCGCTGATTCAGGTAATGTTCTATAGTCTGCTCTAACGTCTCGCCATTATCGGAATTCGGGTAGCTATAGAGCGTGGTAAGCGCTGCAGTATTACCCAAATCCACACTCACCTTGTAACTTGAAGTAGCTGATTTAGTCGTCAAAGCTTCCATATTTTGGGTTTGATCACACGCTGTATTGAGCAGCAATAACCCCAATACTGTCACCATAGCGATGCTATGCTTCATAGTCTGTTCCTTTTCCTATTTATGATGAATCGCCAACTGCAGGGCATCCTCAGCGAATTATTTGTATGTACAGTGTAGGTTTATAATTATTTAAGAAAAAGTACCATTCATACTAGAAACTTGCGCCTCTGGTACCCTGCATTTATTCCCTCATATCTGGCGCGGTATTCTTATATCGCACCATCAAGAAATGGTATTTTTAATCTCAGTAGAAAATTAACCCAGAGATACTCTATTTCGCCCATCTTGTTTTGCTTGATATAAGGCGACATCAGCACAATTCATCAGCGCATCAAAATCCTGATGCATATCCTGTAACTCACAGATACCAATACTAACCGTGTACGAAATATTCATTTCGTCTATATGGATAATATTTTTTTCAACCGTATGACGAATTCTCTCGGCAATAAGGTTAGCAGTTTCCAAGTCATTATCCGGTATGACAATGCCGAACTCTTCCCCCCCTAGTCGTCCAATAATATCAATATCTCGTGCGCTCGATTGACACAGCACACAAAATACTTTTATCGCCTCATCTCCAATACTATGACCATAGGTATCGTTAATTTGCTTAAAATGATCAATATCCAACATCAGAAGAGCCAAGGGATACTTATTACGCCGGCAACGTTTGAACTCCTTTCTTCCCATTTCCGTGAAATACCGACGATTGAAAATTCCCGTCATAGAGTCAGTTTGTGCCATCTGCCGAAGCTCTTCTTCGAGTTTTTTGCGCTCAGTAATATCCATAAATGAATACATAGCCGCAGGTTGATGCTCATAACTCACAATGGTTGCCGAGTAAATAAGGGTCACAGTTTCACCGTCAGGTGCAGTAAATTGCACCTCCTTATTAAAAATTTCTCCTTTTTCTAAAAACTCAGAAACTAACGGCTTAACCTGACTCAAATCGAAAAGCGTGTCGGTTGTGCCTATAACAATAGGATTTCTCATACTCTGGTAGTAACGCGCTGCATTTTGATTAAAATAAAGTATGGTTCTATCTTTTAAATTCCTGATGACTATGGGTGTTGGCGAGGCTTCTAACATTCGCTTCACTTGTTCACTACTTTTTCTAATATTGTCCTCAGCTTTTTTCAATTCTGATATGTCGGTCCAAATCCCCACCAAATCACCGGTGTCTGCACGACGCTCTTTTCCAAAAACATGACGCCCGTCCTCTAAGGTCTCGTTAAATACCTCGACGGGGTTGTCATGCCAATGCAGCCTTCTACATATGTAGTCCAAATAGTCCGTATTTTCGCTCATCATTGTTTCAGCTTGCTTTTCAATAAGAGAACGATAGGAAGCCCCTGGTTTAATCCATTCACTGGCGGCGCTATACATGTTTCGAAATACATCGTTAGACATGACCAGCCTGTCTTGCTCGTCAAAAAGCACAAAGCCATCTGAAATCGAGTTGATCGCGTCTTTCATGCGTTCTCGACTTGCCACAATAGATTGATGGGCCGATGATAGCCGTTGCTGAAAAATACTCGTCACTATGCCCAATCCCATGATTAGGCTCGTTGTTACAATGACCAATGTCGATAACGCCAAAGGATCTAATCCTACAATGTCCGCTGACTTGCCTTCGCGAGGAAAAAAGTAAACAGACGTCATACCGATATAATGCATCGCCGCTACAGCCATTCCCATCATAGCTATGCTGGTCACTTTCACGGGCCGGAAAGCAATAGTCCCCGCATAACGCTGAGTTAAAAATTTTAACCAAAGTGCAAAGTAAGACAGCACGACCGCAATCAGAATCGAAAAAATAAATATTTTTTTATCATAAAGCATAAGCGCATCAACTCGCATCGCCGCCATGCCTGAGTAATGCATGGTGCCAATACCAACACCAAAAATAACACCGCCAATACCTAAGCGGCGAAGCCCTAATTGCTTATGACTAAATACGTAGATGGCAACACCACTTGATAGAATTGCCGGCACCACAGACATCAAGGTACCGGTAATGTTATAAATTACCGGAATGGGAAGTTGGTAAGCTAACATGCCTATAAAATGCATAGCCCAAATGCCACACCCCATGGCGAATGCTCCTCCGCTTAACCACAAATACCCCACAGGCTTCGAGCGATGAATACTGAATTGGTCAGACATACCCCAAGCCGTATAAGCTGCCATGCAAGCAGCCAGGTAAGATACTATGACGAGCATCCATGAATAGCTGACTTGGAAGGCAATGCTTAAATCCTGATTGGCGTCTAAAAACTCCAGACCCATAAGACTAGGCTCCGATAGCAAGATACCTAAAGTGTAGCCAATCCCTGACCACTAGTGGACTTACTACCAGCCGTGAACAATCTAGCGCTACGCTGAATCTACTTCGACTTCGAGAGGACTTGCTTAAACCGGTTATACAGGTTTTTTCCTCTTTATAGACAAGCTTTTTATATTAGCTCCATTACATCCATATCCGCATCCACGGGCTAAGAATTACCATTTTTAATGCCTTCACAAACTGTCTCAAAGGGTCATCTAATAATTCGCCTGACTGTCGGCTAGTTGACTGCAGCTGCACTATATTGAGCCTAAACTGCCTACTATAATTTGTTCAATGTGAATCTTAATTACACAGTAGCTAGATATGACGTCGGAACAGGATTTTTCTATCCCTTCCCTCAAGGGCAAGGTATCAGCCGAAGAGTGGGATCTTCGAGTCAACTCTGCGAAAGCTAGATCACGTAAATCCCGGATATGATCAATAAGTAGTGAGGTTACTATGAGCGTCACGGAGCCATTGACAAAAAGTGTGAACGATAAACAAGGCATAACCCTGGGGGCCTGGACGGATGATGCCAGTTATATCTCCCTTAATGGGCACCGCATTGCCTATTGGCAGGCAGGATCCGGAGAACCCTTGTTACTGATTCATGGTTTTCCCACTGCGGCATGGGACTGGCAATACCTATGGCATGATCTAGCGCAACAATATCGAGTCATTACCTTAGATCTGTTGGGATATGGTTTATCGGACAAACCCTGGCCCCATCAGTATCGCATTGCTGAACAGGCTGATTTGATTATGGCTCTGACTGACGCACTGGATATCGATAAATATCACTTACTTGCCCATGACTATGGCGATACGGTGGCGCAGGAACTGTTAGCTAGACACAATCTAATAAGTAATGAT
>Ga0105348_1001545_pt1 | contig 15314 bp, 10 predicted proteins | sample EN8Hudsemesocosm_2_FD_83504 | JGI IMG/M metagenome (GOLD analysis project Ga0105348, IMG submission 83504) | Methane-oxidizing microbial communities from mesocosms in the Hudson Canyon - EN8C Hudson Canyon | ecosystem: Environmental > Aquatic > Marine > Cold seeps | place: Hudson Canyon... | reverse complement strand
CTCGTGATATTAACTTTAATGATGTTGTTACTGACCCAGCGGGCAATCTTTCGACCAATGCGAACGCAAAGGTTGTTATCAATGATGCTTTGCCGCCAATCATGACCCAAGCTGTTTATAGTAAAAATGCGACGACTAATGAGCCTGAATTGATCTTAACTTTTAATGAAATTGTTAAAATTAATGTAGACGATACTCTGCCGCTAACACCATTTGTTACTCTTGATACTGTTGATATCTTCTTACATGAAGATACGATAGCAGCCCATAATGCTGCACCTTCTGCAACAGTAACCATTCCTTTCACTACAGCGACAACTGCCGGTAAAAACTTACTTGAGCTTAACCGAAGCGGTTTATTCACTTTAGGTGACTACGAAGAAACAGGTTTAACGTCGACTGCTGATGATGCAACTGGTCACGTAGCCATTAGTTATCCTAATGTTCAGGATAACTTTGGTAATACTTGGTTAGCTGATGATGCGAATGTTACACCGCCTGTTTTTGCTGGCTTTGATGGTTTGGGTACGATTGAACTTGCTTCGGCAACAGGAATCGCTGCCATTGGTACAGTTCAAACAGTTACCTTTACTTTAACTCATCCAATTGATGTAGCTCAGTTATTTGCTGATGCAACTGCCGGTGCGGTTCCTGCAGCTGAAACAGATGGAACTATCCTTCTGAATGATGCCCAAATTAATGCTTTATTTGCATTGAGTGGTGCAGGCCAACTTCAGTTGGACTCAGTGGGTCCTGTTGTCGTTAATGCCTCTGGTGTGATTAATGCGACAGCAACTTCGGTTGAGGTTACGTTTATTCCAACGGCTATCTTGGTCACGGATGACGAGTTAAGCTTCTCTGTTAACGTTAACAGTACTTGGACAACTGATGCTGAAACAATTGATCCAGTAATTGTCCCATAATTAGTCGTTTTTAAGTGTGTACTAAGGGCAGAGTTTCTCTGCCCTTTTTTAGAGTTATTTTTAATGCCTAGAGTGGCTTACTTTTAGACATTAAAAATAGTTTTGATTATTTCAAAGGGAAAAATACATGAAGCGTATTACGCTATTACTAATGCTGGTTTTTAGCTTTGGACAAGCTCAAGCATTAATCAGTGGAGTTGATGATGGTGGTTATTATTATACTGACTCCGATGAAGCAGGTTTTAGCTATGATTTTGATGACATCACTGCTGATGTTAATAAAGTCTCAGTATCATTAAGTGACGATTCAACGAGTAGTATAAATATTGGCTTTAACTTCAGTTTTTATGATGTTTCATATTCTTCATTAAGAGTTAGTTCAAATGGATTCATTTCATTTACCAGTTCAGGCAGTGGTTGCTGCAGTGGAGAAATAATTCCCAGTGCAACTTCGTTTAACGATATGGGAGCAGGTGTTGCTGCTTGGTGGGAAGATTTAAATCCAAATAATGGAGGAACGATTCACTATTTGACTAAAGGCACTGTACCTAATCGAGAATTAATTATTCAATTTACGGAAATTAGAGCTTTTGGAGGGCAGGGCAGAAATACATTCCAGTATAAATTAAAAGAAGCTGATCAAAGTATTGAAGTTCACTATCAAAAGCTATATGGCGATAGTGGTAGTTATACAATTGGCGTACAGAAAAGTGCAACGATCGGCTTGCAGTATTTCCGCGGGAATGGAGGTAGCAGTCAAGATAATGTTTCTGCATTTACCTTACCACATGCAATAAAATACGCTCAAACAGGTGTTGGTTACAGCGATACTACCGGCGGTGCAAAAGGTATTTCGAAACCAGGTGAATCACAAACAGTTAACATGGACATTATTAACAGAGAAGCAACCGCGGTTGATATTCAAATATCCTATATCTCGAGTTCACCCTACTTAACATTAACAGGCCCTACTACTTACACTGTTAATGCCAATAGCACGGCCGTTATTCCTTATTCAATTCTAGTTTCACCTCTATCGACTGGTCAATTGAATGGAATAATCAGGGTCTCAAGTTTAACCAATGCTTTTGATTCATTTGAAATTCCGCTGATTGTATTTATATCAGACGTAGATCAACTATCTTTTGGCAGTACAAATAATACTGAAAAAGCGAAATTATCTGACGATGGTAAATTTCTAGTTGTTTTATCAAGAGATGATTTAGCAGGCAACGGGAAAATAAACTCGAGTACTGATTTATTTTTGTATGATTTAGAAAATAGTGACTTTCAGCAACTTACTCAGAATGCGGCAGGTAGACACTGTTATAACTCAGCAATATCTGGAAACGGTCTTTTTGCAGCCGCTGTTTGCAATGGAAATTTAGATCCTTCGCAACCAAACTTCGATTCTAGTAATGAAGTGTATATTTTTGATCTTACTGTTAATACCTTAAAACAGATCGGTAGCAACATTCATGCAGGAACTAATGTCGATGATATCAGTATGGATCATGAAGGCAGTATCTTGTTATTTATATCAACGGATAACTTAGAATCTGAAAATGCTGATGGCAGCGAAGAAGTTTTCTCTTATCGACTGTCGAATGAAAAATTTAGACAACTATCATGGTTCAATTATGGATCGAATGTCGCTCAATTAGATGTGGATTATAACGGGGAGCGCTTTGTTGTAGCGTCAAGAGGTAGGCCACTCAGCAATCAGAATAATAACCGCCGCTGGCAGATATTTACAGGAGATATCGGTGGCGGTGTAGATCGTCAAATAACGAATGACAATTCAAGAAACTCATTACAGCCAAAAATATCAGCTAATGGGGAATACATTAGCTTTTCGAGTGATGCGAGTATTTTAGGCAATTCAAATGGTCGCTATCAAATCTATTTAGCAGAGTTTGACGGAGAAATACTGAAGAAAGTTACCAATTCATTAAGTCAGCACTCGTATGAGCCTGATATATCAGCCAACGGCTCTAAGATCATATTTAGAAGCCGTGGAAGTTTTGATGGCGCAAATAGCGCTAGCAATGATGAAATTTTTGTTTTTGATGTTCAGCAAGATTCAACAACGCAGCTGACTGAAATTAACGAAAACCACCATGCGGTATATCCATCCTTATCAGCGAACGGAACGCATATCGCTTTTTCAGGTACAGGAGATTGGTTTTTGGGTCAAAACCCTAGTCGCAGCACTCAATTGTTTTTAATCACAGGATTAGAAGAAAATACAGTGAAAGGCTATGTTGAGCCACAAGCCCAGGCATTACCTATTATCGTATTTGATGATAGCGAAGAAGCCTCTAAGAAAAGAGTGACGGCAAGTGCAGGTACTTTCACTTGGTTCTTATTATTACTTTTCACTGGGTTAGCACTCAATAGAAAGCAGTACTAATACAGTAACAGTTTAAGTAGAATAAAAGCCCACTCCTAGTTAATAGCAGTGGGCTTTTTTATATCCACCGAATGTCTCGTCCTGAAATAAGTAGCTACTATTGAGGCTTGTTTATGAAAAGTTTTACTCATACGTTACCCTCCCTTTTGTAGAGTAGTTCTCTTAGAAAGAAAGGTTATTATCTCAGTACTCTATTTTCGGGTTTGAAGTCTCACATTCTGCCCTCAGCTATGCTATCTTGCGTGCTTTTTATCTACTTGGTCAGCTTTTAGTCTGTTATCTAAAGTTGGCACATGCTTAAAGAAGGGTGCTTTTATGAATGCAGTTTTGGTTGCCGTAATATTAATGTTGGTACTGAGTATTGCTCGGTTACATGTAATGCTATCTATGATCATTGCAGCCTTTGTCGGCGGCTGGATTGCAGGTATGGATATCGATACTACGTTGAAAGCCTTCAATGCAGGCATTGGTGGAGGAGCTGGCATTGCTTTGAGCTATGCATTGTTGGGTGGATTCGCGGTCGCGATATCTTTATCTGGGCTTCCTCATTTATTGGCGCAAAAAATCCTGACTCGTATCAACGGTAAAGGCTACCAGAGACAGCGAGATACCTTTTGGCTACGCTCCGCCATACTTATTGGCTTGATGCTTATTGCCGTGAGCTCACAGAATATAGTCCCTATTCATATCGCATTTATTCCTATTCTTATACCTCCGCTATTGTTAGTAATGGCTCGTTTACAATTAGACCGCCGTTTGGTGGCCTGTGTATTAACCTTTGGCCTCGTCACACCGTATATGTTTTTACCGATTGGCTTTGGTAACATTTATTTGAATGAAATTTTATTAGCCAATGTTGCCAGTGCAGGAGTTTCAATCGAAGGCTTGTCGGTTGTAAAGGCGATGGCAATACCTGCGTTAGGAATGGTATCAGGCTTATTCATAGCCGCTTTTTTCAGCTATAGAAAACCTCGAGTTTATGATCAAACTTTAGTAGAAAAGACAGAGCATATTGATCAAAAGTTTAGTGCTAAATCGTTATGGGTTGCAGGGGCTTCAATTGTTTTAGCTTTTGTAGTTCAACTGTATTTTGGATCAATGGTATTGGGTGCTATGGCAGGATTTTTGTTATTTTCTGCCACAGGTGTAATTCGCTGGCAGGATTCTGATGGTGTTCTCGTTGATGGTATGAAGATGATGGCATCGATCGGTTTTATTATGATAGCGGCTGCAGGTTTTTCGGAAGTATTAAAAACCACAGGTCATATCGACAGTTTAGTGAATGGCGCTTCTGGCTGGTTAGGTGATAACAAAGCCTTGGCCGTATTTTTATTATTGATTGTTGGTTTGTTGCTAACGATGGGGATTGGTTCTTCTTTCTCGACGATTCCAATTATTGCCGCAATCTATGTTCCGCTATGTATTCAACTTGGCTTTAGTCCGCTAGCGATTGTTGCTTTAGTAGGAACGGCTGGTGCACTTGGCGATGCGGGCTCACCGGCTTCAGATTCAACACTCGGGCCGACCGCAGGCTTGAATGCCGACGGCCAGCATAACCACATGCGTGATACTGTGATCCCCACCTTTATTCACTTCAACCTACCGTTATTAGCGGCAGGTTGGGTTGCAGCGATGGTATTGTAAGTTGTTATTACGCTAACAGCTTACGAGCAAAATGAGCAAGGTCGCTATAAACCGGCGCTTGCTTAATTTCAGCTTCAACGTCTGTTGTTAGCATCTTCAATAAAGTCTTCTCGCCCTTTCCTGTCATCACCAAAGCCGGCTTACAGCCTTTTGGTAAACCTGCTTGCAGATCTCGTAATGAATCACCGACAAACCAAGCGCCATCAGCGCTGACATTGAGTTCGGTTTCTATTTGATCTACTAGGCCAGGTAACGGTTTACGACAGTCACAAGCATCGTCAGGGCCGTGTGGGCAGTATTTAATCGTCGCTATTTCACCGCCAGCTTCTTCGACTAAAGCATTCATGCGGCCATGCATTGCTTCAAGATCATCAACAGAAAAATAACCTCGGGCTAAACCACTTTGGTTGGTTGCAACGGCAACGGTATAGCCAGCTTTGCATAAATCGGCGATAGCTTCGCAGCTGCCTTCAATTGGTATCCATTCTTCTAGACTTTTTACATACTCGTCTGAGTCTTGGTTAATTACGCCGTCGCGGTCAAGAATTATTAATTTTGTCATGTGTATTATTGATTTTCTACTGGGTTGAATATCTGAACTATAAATTGTTTATTATTAAGGAATAAACCAGATTCAAGGTCGCTTATTTCTATTTTTAAATAACCAAGGTGTGGATGCATTATAATTAAGAATTCACTGTTTAGCTCCATGACTGCAACTGCTGAAACATTCCCCCAAACTGATAGTATTGTTAAAAATGGAGTATTTGATCTTAAAAATTCTAAGTCATCATTTTGAAAAGTTGTTGAGTCTTTATCGAGTACACTAAATGTAGTAGCTTTAACACCTAAGTGCGTTGCAACATTTTTAGTGTCTAAGAGAGATATCTCTCTTGGGTGATGATCTGGTTCAGTTGTTCGTAGTTCAGGAATTAATTCATATATTTCATCTTGAGTAATACTAATGCTATGGGACTCGAAAATCTTTTTGAGAGAAAGAGTCGCGCCAGAATAATAATCATCGGTTTGTATTTCAAACTCTGATATCTCTACTGAAAGGCTTACAATATCCCCACTACTCCCCAGGTTTCTGACTAAGCGCTGATCTGATAGGCGTATGATATTTTCTATAGGAAAACTTTTTTCAAATACATCATAGTCATATCCTTTTTCAATAAAATTATTATAAGAGACCAGTAATTTACTGCCCGAAGGTATATCACGAGGAAGGTTGTCTATAAGACAAATGATCCTTCCTTGGTCAGGGAATAGATAGCCTTTACTAGTTTCTAGTGTGTAGTCAATATCTGGAGTTTCTAGTACAGTACTCTTGCATGTATAGATGAGCTTGTCTGAGGGTATAGATATGTAAGAAGGTATTTGAAAATTATCTTGGTGGGCTTGTAAATTGAGAGTCACTTCAGTAGAAGATTTATTTTTGTCTTTACACCCTGATAGTGAAATTATAATTAATATGATTAAAAATTTTATTTTCATTTCATTCCATGAATTTAAAAGGCGGCTATTGAAGCCGCCTTTTAGTACCTTTAAATATTAACCCTGCTGGAGCAAAGAAATATCCGCAATTGCAATAAACAAGCCCTGTAGCTGTTTCAATAACGCTAAACGGTTAGTCTTAACCGCTTCGTCATCCGCCATTACCATTACGTTATCAAAGAAGGCATCTACCGCTGCACGAAGGTCAGCAAGAGATGCTAGTGCTTCTTTATATTGAGCGTCAGCTAATAACGGCTGAACTTGAGTTTGCTTAGCAGCAACCTGTTCGGCCAAAACTTTTTCAGCGTCTTCACTTAATAGAGCAGAGTTGATTTCAGCGGAAACTGAATCGCCACCATTTTTAGCAAGGATGTTCGATACACGTTTATTAGCCGCGGCCAATGCTTGTGCTTCATTCATGCTTGAGAAAGCGTTAACCGCTTGTACGCGATTATTGATGTCTAATGCGTTGGTGATACCTAGAGCACGAACCGACTGGAACACTTCAGTAGCAATGTTCTGGTCTTTATACCAAGCGCTGAAACGGTCTAGCATGTATTCAGTTAATGTCGCTTTGGTTTCGGCCTTAGGTTCAGTTTCCCAAGTAGATTCAATGCCCCAGTCGATTAACTGACCAAGATCGATATTGATATCTTTTTCTACCAAGATACGCAGCACACCTAAAGAGGCACGACGTAGAGCGAAAGGATCTTTAGAACCGGTAGGGATTTGGCCAAGACCAAATAAACCAACCAAGCTATCGATACGGTCTGCTAAAGCAACACAGATACCTGCTTGGGTTGTCGGTAATTCATCACCAGCAAAAGCAGGCATGTACTGCTCTTGCATTGCAGCGCAAACGTCAGCATGTTCGCCATCGCCTTGGGCGTAATAAGTTCCGGCAATACCTTGAAGGTCTGTGAATTCATAAACCATGTCGGTTAACAAATCAGTCTTACAAAGTTTTGCTGCACGTTGTGCTAATGCGTTATCAGCGTTAATCGCTGATGCGATTTTATCGGCTAGGCCAATAATGCGATCAGTTTTAGCTTGTAGCGTACCAAGTTTATTAACCCATAGAATGGTCGATAATTTTTCATAACGACTTTCTAAAGTATTCTTACGATCGGTATCCCAGAAGAAAGCCGCATCGGCTAAACGAGGACGAATAACTTTTTCGTTACCTTCAATAACTTGCTTTGGATCTTTCGATTCAATGTTTGTTAGAGTAATGAAAATAGGTTTTAGTTTTCCGTTCGCATCTTCAACGTGGAAGTACTTCTGGTGTTCTTTCATTGAAGAAATTAACGCTTCACTTGGAACGCGCAAGAAATCTTCATCGAAGTTACCTGCAAGAGCAGTCGGCCATTCATTCAGACCAGTTACTTCGTCTAATAGATCTTCATCGATCACGGCGATGCCGCCCATTTCGATGCCTTTGGCAGCTACTTGGCCGCGGATCAATTCTTTGCGTTCGTTGTAATCAACGATTACAAAAGCATCACGCAGTGCTTGCTGATAATCAGCAGGCGCAGAAATTGTAATTTCTTTATTGGCGTGGAATCTATGGCCACGAGAAGTGTTACCAGCGCTTAGGCCTAATACTTCGCCTTTAACGACTTCGTTACCAAGCAACATGATCAACCATTGCACGGGACGAACGAATTCGATGCGGCTAGAGCCCCAACGCATACGCTTAGCGATGGGCATTTTTTCTACAGACGTTTGAATAATACCTGCTAACAATTCAGTTGTAGCTTGGCCTTCAATACGACGAGATATTTTTAACTTACCGTTTTCTTCGCTTAAATCTTCAACACTTGCGCCAGACTTTTTAGCAAAACCTAGGGCCGCTTTGGTTGGGTTGCCATCAGCATCAAAAGCGATATTTGCAGGAGGGCCAAAAATCACTTCGTCACGATCTGCTTGTTTATCAGCTAGGTTCTTAACCACAACAGCTAAACGGCGAGGCGCAGCGTAAGAAACGACTTCGATACCCCCATTTTCTGCTGAAGTGCTAAGACCAGCTTCTTTCAAGCCAGCTTCGATACCCGCAGTAAAGGCATCAGATAATTTTTTAAGCTGTGTTGGTGGTAGCTCTTCAGTACCGAGCTCAACTAGAAAATCTTTTGTAGTCGAAGTCATTATTTCTTCTCCCCTGCTTTTGCATTTTTAGCAGCTTCTTTTGCCGCCTTCTTTGCGGCTTTGTCTGCTTCTGCTTTTTCAGAGGCAGCAGCCAACGCTAGAACTTCTTTACGAAGATCTTCAGGCGCTAATGGGAATTCAAGAATACGACGAGATTGGAAATACGCTTCCGCAACACTACGAGCCAAAGTACGAACACGTAAGATATAACCTTGGCGTTCAGTAACCGAGATCGCATGACGAGCATCAAGCATGTTAAATGCGTGTGACGCTTTTAAAACTTTTTCATAAGCCGGTAACGCAAGGCCTGTTTCAATCAAACGTGCACAATCTTTTTCGTGCTGATCAAAAGCGGTAAATAAGAAATCAACATCAGCGTGTTCAAAATTGTAAGCTGACATTTCAACTTCGTTCTGGTGGAAAACATCACCATAAGTAACGGCTTTACCATCAGGACCATAAGTCCAAACAAGGTCATAGATGGAATCAACTTCTTGCAGGTACATGGCGATACGCTCAAGACCAATGGTGATTTCGCCAGTCACAGGATAGCATTCTAGACCACCGACTTGCTGGAAGTAGGTGAACTGAGTTACTTCCATACCGTTTAACCAAACTTCCCAACCTAGACCCCAAGCGCCCAATGTTGGAGATTCCCAGTTATCTTCTACGAAACGGATATCGTGAACCAGAGTATCAATACCAATCATCTTTAAACATTCTAAGTACTTCTCTTGAATGTCTAAAGGAGAAGGCTTCATCACTACCTGAAACTGGTAATAGTGTTGTAAGCGGTTAGGATTTTCACCATAACGGCCATCAGTCGGACGACGGCATGGCTGAACATAAGCGGAATTCCAAGACTCTGGGCCGATTGCGCGTAAGAAAGTCGACGTGTGGAACGTGCCTGCCCCTACTTCTAAATCAATAGGTTGGCTAATGATACAGCCTTGTTCAGACCAGAACTCTTGCAAGGCGGCAATTAGGCCTTGAAAGGTTTTGATATCATGGCGGCTTTGTTCAGATGCTTTTTCAGACACGATGCGACCTTCTATGCTAAAAACGTTAAATATGGAAATACGAAAGGCTGTGATTATAACAGTGCAGAGCGCCACAGGCACTAGGTTTATATACGCGGTACGAAGGTAGAGTGAGGTACTAGATTAGGGTAAAAAAAGCGATGCAATAGCACCCGCTTTAGAGTTGCTGATATTGAGGCTTCCTTGCTTGCCAGCCCCTTGGTGGGCCTGACAGATCATCTCAACAAAAGAGAGCCCTAAGCCTGTTCCTTCTGCCTTGGTGGTGTCCATTAAACCATCGAGAATATCTTGGTCAAAGCCAGGTCCATCATCGTGGACTATGATACTTAAGCTTTGATTTTCACCCTCTTCACATAAAAGCTCGACGTGTTTGGCGCCCGCTTGAGCGCTATTGGTGATTAGCGTAACTAACGCTAATTGCACCAGTTGCTCGTTATAAAATCCCTGCGCATCTAAGTTAATGCGATTATCGATAGATAGCTCGGGGAATTGTATTAGACAAGACGCTATTGCATCGCTGGCTGTATCTCTAGGCCAAGCATCGTCCATCGCAAAGCTGTCTTTATTTTCTAAGCGAAATACACTGACCAGCCTCAATGTATCTTCTTTAATCTGATTCGTTTGCCTTAACATAGGAGTCAGCTTTTGCAGGTATTCTTCGGGTAGTTCGCTGACTAATAGATCTTGTTGTCCGGATAACGATTGCAGCTGATTTTTGAGATCATGCACAAAGGCAGCCACCAAAAACTCAAACTTAGAATCTGGTTTCATGCAGCGGATGCTCTGCATAAACGGTCGAAGGTTTTGCGTAAACGAGCATAACGAGTAAAGCGGTCATCATCCTTCGCAATTGTACCGATGCGGATTAATAGAGAGCGACAATCTTTAAGAATCTTTTTGTCGGGGCTATCGCGCTCCATGAGTGAAATCTTGGCTTGAATAGAATTTAACAAAACACTGATGCCGGCTTGTTCATAGCGAGTTGCTTGATCAAATGCGATGATCGCTTCCTCTAATTCACCACGTTCGTAATGAGCTACCCCTTCATCATTAAGACTGGTGGTATGACGTATTAACGCTTCACCATTCAAGTCATGATCAAGTCGATTTAGCATCTCTTTTTGTTTATCAGATAACTCTAACTCTTTGAGTTCATCGATCATCAACTGCGCTTTAACTGATTGATCTGTTTCAATAAACGTTTCAGTCATTTGAAGTTTATAGTCCATTTTTGGACACTCTAACTTGCCTAATAATTCCTCGGCTTCATTAGCACTGCGCTTAGCATCCTCTTTGCTTTCCATATTAAGGTGCGTTTTACTTTCAACAATAGTGGCTTCAAATAAGGAGTCATGATCTTCGGAAAAATCTTGTTTTAATTCTTCTAAAGCGCGAAAGGCTTCACTTGCTTTGTTTTGAGTTTGTCTTTCTTTAGGGTTATTCAGTAATACTTGAGCAGAGCGAGCAAACTGCAAATAGTTTTTTGCTGATTTATGGCAGGAATACCTTCCTAAACGTACTGCGTATTTAAAGGCGGGTTCAGCCGTTGCCATATCACCATTTTCAAACGCAATCCGGCCTAATTCCATTTGCCTCAAGACGGCTTTTGGAGAAATAGCGATGGCTTTTTCTAGTGCTTCTTGTGCTTCTAAAGGCTTCTCCAAAGTTAATAATATCTTGGCGATCCAGTCGTAACATTGAACATAAAGTGGATGAATAACCAAGGTACGCCTGAGCAAGGCTAAAGCACTATCAGAATCACCTAGTTTGAAAATACAAATAGCCTGTCCTAGTTTTGCCCATGATACAGAACGCTCATCTAATAATTGAGAATAAACTTTCAGGGCTGGTTCGAATTGTTTTTGGTGTAATAATAATTGACCTAAAATACGGGAAGCAGGTAGTCGCAGTCGTGGACTGTTATGCAGCACTTCTAGGCAACGTTTTATCGCGAGATCGTATTTTTGTAAATCAATGGCTTCGTTTACTAGGCGCAATTCTTCTTTAACCGTAATAATTCGAATCAAGCGTTCTTTGAGCATGTTGAGGGTATAAGGCTTAGTAATATAGCCGTCAGGGTCATACTCTAATGCACCCATAACCATGTCGATGGCATTCTCACCAGTTACGACAATGAATAACGATGTAGCGCGTAAGCGGTCGGTAAAACGGGCTTCTTCTAATATTTGTTGGCCATCTTTGGTGCGACCAAGATTGTAGTCAGATAATACGATGTCATAATCATTTTCATGAATGAGATGCATGGCTTCGATACCATCAGTCGCGATATCGATATTGCCGGCCCCTAATATGGTCGCCATTTTTTTTAATGAACTGCGGGCTTCAACGAGGTCGTCGACGATCAGAATTCGTCTTCCCGCTAACGCTTTTTCCAAATTAATCATAAGGCTGAATCATGCATCCTTTGCAACGAGCCAATAGCAGTACTTAAGAAAAGCAGCTATATAACAAGAAGTATGTAGATTAAGTCTAGCAAAGCTTTTCAACTTCGCTTGACCGAATCGACATAAGAATGATGTAGGTACTGGGCGTTATTAATTACGCCAGAAGGCAGGACTCATAAGTACTAGGAAAGTAAAAATTTCTAGGCGACCGAGTAGCATGGTAATGGACAATATCCACTTAGCAACATCACTGATATCGCCATAATGTGCCGCGACGTCTCCTAGACCTGGGCCTAAATTATTGAGGCAAGCACCAACGGCTGAGAACGCGGTCACGTGATCTAGACCAGTGGCCAAAAGAGCAACCATCATTACCATGTAAGTAAGGATGTATACCGAGAAGAATCCCCATACCGATTCAAGCACACGATCATTGACCGGGCGCTTATTGATCTTGATTGGAATAATTGCGTTAGGGTGAATTAAGCGACGAATTTCACGAATCCCCTGCTTATAAATAAGCAAGATGCGTATCACTTTCATACCGCCACCGGTCGACCCCGCACAGCCACCAATAAAGGCCATCATGAATAATAGAACCGGCAGGAATACAGGCCATTCAGCAAAGCCTTCGGTACCAAATCCTGTTGTCGTCGCAATAGAAATCAGCTGGAATAAACCATTACGAATAGATTCAGACAGGGTATAAGTATCGGTTAGCCAAAGAGCAGAAACTGTTAAAAGAGCACCACCGCCTAAGATCCATAATAAAAACTTAAACTCAGAATCCATGAAATAATGTAACAGGGATTTATTCTTCCAAGCGTAGAAATGCAGCCCAAAATTTAATACCGAAATTACCATGAATATCATCGCAATGGCTTCGATTGTCGGGCTATTAAAAAAGCCTAAAGAGGCATCGTGAGTCGAGAAACCACCAATCGCAACCGTGGCAAAACTATGGCCAATGGCATCAAATAATGACATACCAGCAAACCAATAGGCGGTAGCGCAGGCAATGGTTAATGACAGGTAAATATACCAAAGGGCTTTAGCAGTTTCGGTGATTCTAGGGGTAAGTTTAGAGTCCTTAACCGGCCCCGGCGTTTCAGCTCTAAATAACTGCATACCACCAATACCAAGCATCGGTAATACGGCAACCGCTAAAACAATAATCCCCATGCCACCTAACCATTGCAGTTGTTGGCGGTACCAAAGAATGGATTTTGGTAATTCATCAAGACCAGTAATTACTGTTGCACCGGTCGTCGTCCAGCCAGAAAGCGATTCAAAGAAAGCGTCGGTGTAACTCAAACCGGGATGTTCTGCGAGGTAAAGTGGTAGGCTTCCAGAGAAGGCTAAAACTAACCAGAACAAGACAGTGATGACAAATCCATCTCGTGTTTTCAACTCTTGCTTGTGACTACGAACGGGGAGCCAAACAGCAAGGCCTATTCCAAACGTGATCATCAAAGCATATAAAAAAGCATTTAATGTCCCATCTTCATAGAGCGCAGAAACCAGCATGGGCGGGACAAGGGTTAAGCTGAAAATCATCATCAGCAAACCGAGTACGCGAGCAATAACAGAAAAATGCATGCTTAAAAGAACCCTAATCCGACTTGGAACAATCTTTCAACTTCTGGAATTCGACGCTTATCAACTACGAATAGAATGATATGGTCGTCAGATTCCACCATGAGTTTTCCATGAGAAATAATCACTTGATCACCGCGAACGATGGCACCGATAGTTGTACCTTTTGGTAGATCAATATCGGCAACGTTACGGCCTACTACTTTTGATGTCAGCTTGTCACCATGCGCAATCGCTTCAATGGCTTCGGCAGCACCACGACGAAGTGAGTGAACGTTTACTACGTCCCCGCGTCTTACGTGAGTAAGCAAACTGCCAATAGTCGTTTGCTGAGGAGAGATGGCAACATCAATCACACCACCTTGCACAAGATCGACATAAGCCGCCTTGTTAATCAGGGTCATCACTTTGCGTGCGCCTAAGCGCTTGGCTAGCATAGACGACATAATATTGGTTTCGTCGTCATTAGTGACGGCGCAAAACACATCAATATTATCGATATTTTCTTCTTCTAATAATGCTTTGTCTGTTGCGCTGCCCATCAAAACAACGGTCTTAGATAAATTTTCACTGAGAAATTTAGCGCGACCATCGCCGTGTTCAATCAGTTTTAGGCGATATTTACTTTCTAAGGTTTTGGCTAAGCGATAACCAATATTACCGCCCCCTGCGATTAAAATACGTTTGTAAGAATCCTCTTCGCGGCGCAGCTCGTTCATAACCTTTTTGATGTGATTTTTAGCGGCGATAAAGAATACTTCATCATCTACTTCAATCACGGTATCGGCTGTCGGTAAGATCGCTTGGCCACGACGATAAATAGCCGCTACCTTGGTATCCGCCGAAGGCATGTGTTCTTTTAATTTACGCAGTTCTTGGCCAACCAGTAAACCACCGTGATAGGCACGAACCGCAACCAGCTGAACTTTCTCATCGGCAAAATCAAGAACTTGTAAGCTGCCAGGGTATTCTAATAAGCGCTTGATGTAGTTAGTAACAACTTGTTCTGGAGAAATAAGTACATCAATCGGAAACGCATCAGATTTAAACAGCTCTTTCTGTTTAAGGTAGGCATTTGATCGAATACGGCTGATCTTGGTCGGAGTACGAAATAGCGTATAAGCAATCTGACAAGCGACCATATTAGTCTCATCGGAGTTGGTCACCGCAATCAGCATATCGGCATCATCAGCCCCTGCTTGACGCAGAACTTGCGGATATGAGCCTGTGCCTACCACGGTTTTAATGTCGATAGTATCTTGCAGTTCACGCAAACGCTGAGCATCGGTATCGATTACTGTAATGTCGTTTTGTTCGTTGGCGAGGTTTTCTGCCAAGGTGCCGCCTACCTGGCCTGCACCTAATATTATAATCTTCATAACGTACATCCTTGTACGTTACCCTGACGGGCAGCCTGCGGCTGTGCAAATATGCTATCCTGCATATTAGTCACATAGTTAAATTGCTTATTAAGCATCTTAATTTTTCCCTAAACCTTTCTTTTCTAATACTGCGTAGTAGAAACCATCATGTCCCTGTTCTGTTATCTCACCAGAATCTGACTCGATTGCGAGTTGTGGAAATAACTGTCGACCCTGACCGCTATCCACGCCCCAACTTCTATCTTGAAGACTATAAACCTCTACGTCTT
>Ga0105348_1001544_pt1 | contig 15321 bp, 9 predicted proteins | sample EN8Hudsemesocosm_2_FD_83504 | JGI IMG/M metagenome (GOLD analysis project Ga0105348, IMG submission 83504) | Methane-oxidizing microbial communities from mesocosms in the Hudson Canyon - EN8C Hudson Canyon | ecosystem: Environmental > Aquatic > Marine > Cold seeps | place: Hudson Canyon... | reverse complement strand
CTCTAGAAACAGTTAAGCGACTTTGTCAGCGAATTAATGAAGTTATGGTTTTCGCGCGAAATACGGGCCTCATTCACCAAAACCCTTTAGATGGCATTAATAAGGCTTTTGAAGCCGCCCCCAAAAAGAATATGCCAACTATTCCACCAGACCAACTACCAAAACTCATGAAAACTTTAAGCATGGCTAGCATAAAACTAACCACTCGCTGCCTGATTGAATGGCAATTACACACAATGGTAAGACCAAGTGAGGCGGCAGGTACACGCTGGGATGAAATTGATTTTGAAAAAAACTTATGGGTAATCCCCGCTAAACGAATGAAAAAAAAGAAGTCACATACCGTACCACTCACCTCTCAAGCGTTAGCCTTACTTGAAGTAATTAAACCACAATCCGCTCATTCAGAATATGTATTCACTGGCGACAGAAACATACACCGCCCTGCAAATAGCAGTACTGCTAATGTAGCCCTCAAACGGATGGGGTATCATGGTAAATTAGTAGCACATGGCCTAAGAGCTCTTGCTAGCACAACCCTAAACGAAGAGGGCTTTAACCATGATGTCATTGAAGCTTGCTTGGCCCATGTAGATAAAAATGAAGTTAGAGCCGCCTATAACCGTGCTGAATATATTGAAAGACGCAAAAAGGTGATGAACTGGTGGAGCGATCACATTGAAAAAGCCGCTACGGGAAATATGAGCTTATCTTCCAGAAAACAAGGGCAATAAATGAAAGGTATTAAAGCGTTATTGAAACTCAAACCTGCATTTTTCGGAGGTGGCTATTTTATCGTAATGATTGGCTTCGGTTTCATCTACTGGGCATTTGATATCCCTCTCGATTCCTACAAAACTTATGAGTCAAACTTAATAGATAGTTTTTACTTTAGCACGGTAACAATAACAACTTTAGGTTATGGTGATTTAACTCCGCAAAGTGAACTGGGTAAAATTTTAGCCGCTTTTGAAGCCTCTATAGGAATTATGCTAATAGGTTTATTTTTGAATGCACTTTCTCACTCAAGGGATGATTTAATAAGAAACGAGCTTAAAAAAAAGAGCGTTCAGCGTGAAATAAAAGTACTCGTTTCTTTATATCCGAAATTCTTCCCATTAATTTTAGAATATATCGATTCCTCAGATGCTTTATTATTTCTAAATGGAGAAAGAGTAGACCTAACAAAAATTAAAGAAGACCCATACCCTCATTTTAAGGCGTTTCATACATGGCTTATCGATCGATCAGGAATTATACCAAGTGGTAGTGAGGATATTACTAGGTGCCTTAATTTATTAGAACAATTAAACAACCTAACCCTATGCTTCGTATCTTATTCAACAATTGAATATCAGCCACAGCTCATGAATAAACTATATGAATTTACAAAAACATATAGCTATTACATATCTTCTGAACAACTTGTTTACGAACTTGACTCACCTTTGCATATTAAAAATATCATAAAAGAAATTGAATCAATGGACAAACCTACTTACGAGCACCATCTCAATGACTACCATGAATATGTATCATTGCATTCAATGCTAATTGATTGTAACTATTTATTAAATTGCATCAATTATGAATTTGAAAAGTTAAATCGAGGTTCACTCTTCAACAAAACAAACTGAGTAATTTTAACAATAATATTTCAAGGCAACTCATGAAGTCGGCTTAGGGCAGATTCCCGCTATCTTTAATTTACAACTTTGCGAACTTTCTTGCCTAACTCTTAAGACTAAATGACCTACCTTCTTAAAGCTATGAACTTGGAGTAACGTAAGTTTTGTTTGTGCCTAATTGTGCATTACAACTGGAATCAGTCCATTTATCGCCTTTTTTACCAAAATAATTACTCTTAAGCATATTCCTCTCACTTTACCGTCAGAATCATTATGTTGGCTGGATACTGGATCAATTTTCGATGCAAAAGTGAATCACTTAAAACTGAAAATAAACACCCCATATAATTTAATGCGTATAAACACTCTCGCCAGCACCCTGATACTTATCATAAATATGCATGTAAACGTTATCACAAGCCGTTTCCCAGTTTGAATCATCATAGCTTTCAGGTAGATCCTGCAAGATATCATCGATTATTTTATGCACGCGAGCTTTAGTCCGTTGACGTTTGCGCCAATCAATCACCAACACATCATTCAGGGTTTCAAGTAGCTGCTTAGCAAGCACCTTTACGCCATCACGCTCTTTCGCGGATAAAGTGATACCCTGACATAGTAAATCAAATATCGTCAGTTCAGGCTCTTCAAGACCTTCACGTGCGGCGCGTCGATCCTCTTCATCCAGCTCGCCTACAAACATCTTTAGTTGTTCGAAGAACTCTTCGGCAGAATGTGCGCCTAGATTGTACTGCTCAACAATTTGATTGAATTTATCTTGAAAATCGATGCGGGTTGAATTCTTATCCAGCATTGGCTCAATTCGAAGTTCAATAATACGCTTCAAACGCTCTGCATCAGCGCGGGAGGGTTTCTTGGTGCGATCTAGCATATCTGACAATGCATCAAAATCAATATCAGAAATATTTATGGGGCTTGGTAGGTTAGATTTAATCTCAATGGTGGTAATTGCCTCATCCAGCAATGCATCGACCTGTGTACGGACTACGTGTAATAAATCATCATCGTCAATTTGCTCGCCCATCCCGTCCAATAAGGTTTTTAAGAGAAAGTTATAAAGCGCACGATCCCTCAGAAACTGCATCGCTTCTTTATCTGGTAGCAAGGCTTTAAATATTCGATTTATACGGCGTACATGTCCGGTGTATTGCTCAAGGTTGGTAGGCACCATTAGCACATCAATAGCATTTTGGATTAGATTCTGTTTATCAAAATTTGAACCATCAGCCTGCAATATGGCGTCAGCATCAATACTTAGTTTGGTTAAAAAAACCTTAGTATCCAACAAAGCTGCTTTAGCCTCATCCAGCAACACTGCTTTATCCTCGGCAGCAGCACCAACATTGTAATCAGCTCCAGGCTCACTGACTCCACCACCATAGACACCCAAAGCTTCCTGCAAAGCACCGAATATGTTGATGTAGTCCACTATCTGGCCGGATGCTTTACCAGGATATACTCGGTTAGCACGGGCAATAGTTTGCATTAGCGTGTGTTTCTTCAGCGGCTTATCTAAATACATCGTAGATACACAAGGCGCATCGTAGCCGGTTAACCACATGGCGCACAGAAACACGATACGCAGTTCATCGTTAACATCTTTGAACTTGTTATCAATGTCCTCACGCACAAAGCGCTCACGATGAGTTTTGTAATCTAGCCCTTTCTTCTCCATTGCTTCATAGTCACCCTGACCACCAGAAACGACAACGGCCATATCTGTTGCTTCCATATAAGCAATGTCTTCAAGTAACGCTTCTTTCATGTATAAGGGTGTATCAGCAACCGATGCTTTTAATGCTGTAATCTTACTTTTCCAGGCGGCTTGCACTTTGTCGTACATTTTTATCGCGGTCGCCTTGTCGATAGAGACCACCATCGCTTTACCTCGCACCCCACTAGAGAAGGGCTCTCTCCCCATAAAGTGGTCGACGATGTCGTCTGCGATTGTCTCTAACCGCTCATCGCGAGTAATGATGTGATAGGCGCGAGCAAACTCTTTCTCTAACCGAGCTTCAGACTCATCGGTTAAATCTGCATCGTCGATAATAGCTTCAATTTCTTGCCCGATGTCGTCACGATTTAAATTCACCTCAGGTACACGGTTTTCGTAATACAGGGGTAAGGTAGCGCCATCGTCTACTGCATCAGAAAAGTTATAAACCGAGACATAATCACCAAACACCTCGCGTGTCTTCGCTGCGCCTTCATCATTACTTTTATTACCATCCAACAGCGGAGTGCCGGTAAAAGCTAGAAAACCTGCATTAGGTAAAGCTGTACGCATGTTTAACGCTAACGCTGCGTACTGACTACGATGCGCCTCATCGGTAATAACAATCACATCTTTTCGATCAGACAGCTCGGGGTAGCTTTCACCCTGTTCTGTACGGAATTTATGGATAAGCGTAAAGACAAAGCGATGATCTTCTGACAGCAATTGCTTTAACTGAGTGGCTGATTCAGCTTGGCAATCCTCATTTAGCAAACCACAAGCACTGAAAGTTTTATAAATTTGCTCATCCAAGTCTTTACGGTCAGTGGTGATGACAAACGTCCAATTACCAGGAAACTTACGGAAAGCCTTTTGGCAAAAGAATACCATTGAAAAGCTTTTACCACTTCCCTGGGTATGCCAGAAAACACCCAGTTTACCTTGAACGTCGTCAATACTGCGTAAGCCCTCAAGCGACTGATTAACGCCAAGGTATTGGTGATATTTAGCGATGATTTTGACTGAGTTCTTTTTATTTTCAAATAAAATAAAGTTTTCAATCAGGTCAATTAAACGCGTTTTATCACAGGTGCCACGAATCACAGTTTCAAGGCTCACTACACGCGGCTCATCTTCACGTTCAATTTTCTTCCAATCCGCAAAATGCTCCCATTGGCTCGAAATTGTCCCAACCTTGCTTTGCACTCCGTTGGAAAGAATCACTAGCTGGTTAAACCAAAACAGCTGCGGGATGACTTTCTTATAATCTGCCAAATTATCTTTATAGGCATGAATCAATTGCCGATGAGCCGCTTTCAACTCAATAAACACCAAGGGCAAACCGTTTACAAAACCGATTAAGTCCGGCCGACGGGTTTCTATTTCACCGGTGACCCACAATTGTGAACACAACAAAAAAAGATTATTTTCAGCATTCTGCCAATCGATCACTTTAACAGTGACATAATCTTCTTTCTCATCATCAGCCTTAACCTTCACTCCTTCACGAATCAACTTATAACCTGTTTCATTCGCTGCCATAGCACTCATAACGGAGCGATCACGGCTTAGCTCATCAATGGCTAGGATGATTTCATTAGACGTACAGTCAGGGTTTATTTGAGTAAGGGCTTCACGAAGCTCACGGGTAAGAACAACTTCAGAACGATTCTCTCGACCTAGCAGGCCGTCTTCACCGAAGGTTTCTGAATAACAATCCAGCGTCTGCCAACCTATGTCAGAAAATAGATTAATAGCAGGTTGTTCTACGTATGAATCTTCGGTATATGTCATCTATTACGGCCCTAACCTTCAATTTGCATATAAAGAACTTGCTGGACTAACTCCATCGCATACGGCAAGTCTGCAACCTGAGTAATTTTCAACTCAACATCACCATTACCCCAACGACCAATATTAGTAACATCCTTACATAAGTCTTTAGGATCGTGAATGTCTGGGAACTTACAATTAAGCGATAAACGAAGCCCAGATGCTTGAGGCACAACATCTACAAAGTTTGTATCCAACTTAAATGCGACATATAACTTTAAAAATTCTTCTTTTATATTTTCATCTAATGATAGAACTTGAGACCTAAATTTTTGATATAACTCTTTAGAGGCTCCTTTTGATATAAAAGGATGATCTTCAAGATTATAGGAAGACTTTGGTTGCTCAACCGCTCGGTAGTCAGCCAAAATTGAATCGTCTAACGCAGGACAAATCCAAACCGCTGTCATTTTCTCGCATAAAGTTTTTGTTCGGTTTTGAATTTGCTCTTCATTCCAATTTACGAGTTGCCCCAAACCCTGATTTAACTTTAGTGGGCTCTGAGAAAAACCACCTTCCATATCTCGTTTACTATTAAATGGTTTATCACTCATCTCAGAGTTATAGCCAGTTAAGGTTAAATTTCCGATGGTATGCAAATATGTCTCTTGGATTTTCTGCCACTCGTTACCCAGCTCAGTTCGCCACTCAACAGATAAATCTTTATTTTGGGGCATGATATGTTCGATCGTATAATCTTCAACAATCACTCGTTCTTTTCTGCCATAGTTCTCTAAACGACGAAGCCAATATGCCTTGCTACGAATGTTATACATGTCTTTGTTTGCTAGACAGCGTTTGAATTCATCATCTAAAGGAAATCGTCTATAGCTAGTTAGCTTAAGTATTTCAGCCTTGAAACTTTCAAGGTAACGGTCTTTTCGCAATGTTTTACCAAAACTCGCAAAAGTTTTATTCAGGGAGTTCGTCGGAATATCACAAATATACCTACGAAAAACATAACTTTCGATTAAACGCCCGCATTGTTCAAACTCGTCAGACGTTAAAATACCAAAATGATAATCGTGATATAGCTCTAGTATTAAAGGGTAAGCAACATCAACTTTATAAGCATTAATATCTTTAAATACTTCAAGTAAATTAGGTTCTTTCTCAAGTTCTCGTACAAAAGCGATATAAAACTTTGCATGTAAATGAACGTCTGCAACTATTTCTGAAATATTTGTATCTAGGGATGCTGTATATTTTTTGAATGCTTCATATACATCACTTATTCGAGGTGGGGTACCAGTTTTGACAGTAAGATAATCTCTTACAAACTGGTTAAACATCCAACTATATTCGCCGTGACCAAAATCCTTTTCCATTGGAAACCAGTGATCATTATAAAGTTGGTTCTGCAGACTTGGCTCTAACCCCATTAATACAAAATTTCTTATTAAGTCCGCCTGGCTTAAATCTAAACCTGTTGAGTTCAAACTTTCAAATATAAGTTGAGGGTTATCTTTTTCCCGATCCAAAGCAATATCTACAATCATCAGCTTTTGAAGCCCAAAATAAACCTGATTCAACAACTCATCACTGGCATTATTCAGCTTGCGTTTAAATAACAAGAAATTCTGATTAACTCTTAAAAGGGAATCTTCATCTTCTAGCGGTTTGCCATCAATAATATCCCTCAAAGCTTCATCATCAGCCTTTGTCAGCACTAGCTTATAAAACAAATCACCTTCTTCAGCATCATTACACAAATAGTATTTCTTCAGTTTATTTGCATTAGTGCCCTCAATGACATTTTTATTGCCATCATCAATTCGCTTTTGAATTTCACGTGTAAGAGCTGCAATCAACAACGTGGTAGACGTTAGTCGTTGCTGCCCATCAATTACGAGTAGTTGAGGAACATCACTGTGGCTATATAAGCCTTTTTCAACATAAACAACGGAACCTATGAAATGTGCCTCCAAATCTGTGGAACCTGCACTAACGATATCTTTCCATAATTGCTCGCATTGCGGGTGCGTCCAACTATATTGCCTTTGATATATTGGGATAATGAATTGTGATGACTTTTGTAAAAATTTAAACAAACTAGTTTCAGTAGCTTTCATTAATTATCCCTTATGTAATTTCTTGTAGATTTACTCTTAAGTTCCGGCTCTATTTCTAGAACTATTTAACGGCAATAATCAATAGCCCAAGAACGTATGTGAAAGATAGCCTGCTCGATTAGAATTCTTGGCATATACCAATCTACTTCATCTCATCTTGAAGTCTCTGCCATAAAGGCTTTAACTGCTTTCTAATCGCGTCAGATTTCATGTAATCTGCTGCACGATGGCCATAAGTCACAAAGTTCCTACCCCCTAGGTGCGAGTAATTCTTATAAAGCTTATTCTTATACAAAGGCGTTGGTTTTTCCCCAACCTTTATCTTCAAACGATTACGCTTTTCACGAGTGCTTTTAGCTAACCTGACACCACCTTTCATTCGATTTGAAAAGCGAGCAAGTGCAGCAGAGCGAATAAGCTTACGCTGTCCATCAAATGTAAAACCTAAATATTGAAGCGCTCTATCGCAAGTTTGCTGCCCATGCGCCACCCAGAAATTGCGTATCTCCGTTTTATCTGTATTTAGCTCGAGATTCAATTTTTTGATTTCAACCTGTGCGTTGACCTCAACATCATCGCGATCGTCACTATCAACAATAAATAGCATATCGTCACAATATCTATAATAACTTCCGCCAATTTCATTCATTAAAGCCTTTGCCCACTGATCAAATTTCAACATATATATATTTGAAAGTAAGGCACTGATGGGAGAGCCTTGAGGAATACCTTTGGTCTTAGAATTAACGCTTATGAGCTTTTGCCCTCTCACTCGTGCTCTAAAATCGTTAATATCACAAACTTTATGACGTCCATTTTTAGGGTTAGTAACCGAAATATCTAACTCTTTATAAAGTTTAAATTTATCAACTTGAGCAAACGTTGTTAAAGACTTATAAACATTAAAGTGGTCAGCTGGGAGCTTTGACTGATCAATAAGTTCACACCAACATTGCTTTAAAGATTGATGATCTAAGTTATCAAAAAAACCTGTCACATCAAGTGCTACAGCAGAACATGTTTGTCGCTGCTTTATATCCTCAAAGGCTTTGTCTGCAAATTCAATATTACTCTTACCCAGTGAACGAAATGCTAGAACATTGTCATTTAAACCAAGGCTTTCAAGTTTTTGTTCATATAATTTACTTAAACGCCAGGCGTAAAAAGCATATATATGAGAATCTAAATGTGAGGCATAGGCAATTGGGCGCAGCTTATCTTTTTTCTTTAGTTCACCTGCAGTATTACGATAGAGTTTAAAACTATTAAGTTCATAACTGATCAAGGGGAAAAAAGCATGTTTAGCAACGCGCTTGGGGCTAGTAACAACACGCTGAGCAGTAGGGTATGAAACTGGGGAATCAAAGTGAATGTAGCCGCGCTTGCGGTACCATGGTGCTAGAGGCTTAGTCATATGTCAGCCCCCGAGTAGGGGCCTGCAAAACCTGAGAAGAATACGGACTGTGACCATCCAAGCTCCTACCCAGGCTTAACAAACGCATTTTATTACGCCATCCAAATGTACCGAAGTACACCAAGTCACATATGTTAGATATAGTGTATAATATCAGTATCACAGAGGAGTTCAGCGTGAGCCTACTAATCGTCTGCAGCTTATCAACTAGGTTACTATTACGTTTATTGGTAAAGTTACTGGTTGACAGCATGTGATAATCCTTAGCCCCTAAAGAGCTAAGCAACAGTGATTCTAATGAGTTAATCAGATTCATTCAAGTCTATCTTCCCTGAAATAAGTTTTGGTAAAAGCATATCTCTTTGTTTTATAAGATTTTCATTCTTATTTTCTAATAAATGGATTGAAGCGGTCATTGATTCTTGATATTCATTAAACTCCTTCAATATCTCTTCAGTTGGTAACAGTAATGAGAGTTCAGCAATTTTGTACAGCGCTAGTTTAGGTTGAGATGAACCTGATGCTCTAGAGATAAGCAATTTACGCCCAGTACCACTATGCAGATATCTATGTATGTAATGTTGTAAAAACGGCTGAGTAATCCCCGTAATTTTTGCTGCATTTTCGGTTAAATGTGCATTGTTTAAAATAAATGGAATAATACCTACTCTTCCTATAGTTCCGGCAATACTCACATAAACATCTTTAGTTGTGATGATGTATCGTTGTGTTGCAAGGTGACTCTCTTCATCGATGAACTTGATATTAGCCCTATCGATGCCATTCTCTCCAAAATCTTTTACTCTTAGATATGGATATGAAGTTTCATCATCTAATACCTTTTTACCTTTCGGCAATCTTTTCCCGCCTTTTACCTTTGCTACATCACCTATAGTTAATTCTTCCCATCCTTCAGGAATTTTACCTAACGAGGAGTCTTTGAATTTGCAATTTTCATGACCTGGGAAACGGAATTTAACAAACCATTCGCGGTAGAGGGATTGGGCCATGTCTTCGAGAATTACGATTCGGCGGTTGTTGTTTTCGACTAGCGTGTCGTAACTTGACAATACTTGACCAATTTTTTTTTGCTCTTCTTTTAATTTAACAACTCTGACATCTATAGATTCAAATACACTTTTACTTACATTCTCTCGCCCAGAAGCTGTACCACTATCCATTGCTTTAACTTTATGGATTGTAGCTTGCATCAAATAGTACACGTACATATAGTCAAATCTTGACTCATCCACTACAACACAATTCACAGCTTGGTTTACTAAGCTCAGCTCTTTAGTTAAACAAGACTTACCAATCGTTCCAATCGTCACCACGCATGGAGTATTTTTAGGAACCAGTTTCTTTTTGAATTTATCAACACCCATCTCTGATAGGCTTTCTTCAGTATCACCAATATATCTTTGGCCCAGCACCATATCGGTCGGTTTTATTAACGGAACTAAATTACCGTAATAATCCCTCTTCTTTGTAGGAGGAGTACCGCCAGTGATTATTGTTCCAAGGTCTTTGATGTGGATATCAATAGTTTCCAAACTCATGAAACTGCCTCAAGAACTTTCACCACATTCTCTGCTATTGTCAGCTCTAACTCATGCGCTTCGTTATTCAGTACTTCCAGCTCTTCTTGTAAGGTTTCTAGCTTGGCGGCAAAGTCTTCATCGTGTTCTTCATCTCTTTGAGCAACACCGACATAGCGGCCTGGGTTGAGTGACCAGCCATTCTCTTCAATTTCAGCGATCGTTGCGACTTTACACAGGCCAGCAATATCTTGATATGCGCCATCTTGAAAGTGTGTATCGATTTGGTAGTCGCCATTGTTAGCATCATCAGGATGGTTATCAAAGAAGGTATTATCGACTTTGTCTCCACGATAAATACGCACGATATTGGCGATAAAGTTTAATTGCTCGCTATTAAAGTCACGTACGGAGCGGGTAACTTGTCGGTATATATGACGGGCATCGATAAATAATACTTCGTCTTTGCGCTCGGCTGGTTTGCTTTTATCGAAGAACCAGATGGAGCATGGCAGGCTTACGGTATAAAAGAAGTTACTCCCGATGGCAACCATGACATCTACGCCACCATCCGTAATAATCTGTTTACGGATTTCCATTTCAGATCCGCGAGCATCACTTGCTGAATTGGCCATTACAAAACCTGCACGGCCTTTCCCTGCTTTTAAGGCTGAGTAGAACTGCTGTATCCAGATGTAGTTGCCATTATCTGTACGAGGCATGCCATAGGGGAAGCGGGCTTTGTCATCTACTAAGCGTTCTTTTTGAATGTTATTGACGTTGAATGGTGGATTGGCCATAACAAAATCAAACTGACCGGCGCTGTTGTGAATATCATCGTAGTAAGAGTTGCCTTCACGGATATCGCCTTGCAGGCCGTGTACAGCAAGGTTCATTTTGGCTAGACGAACGGTATCAGCCGTTTTTTCTTGGCCAAAGCAGCTCAGTTCATCACCGGCTACCCGTTGATGCCCTTCAACAAAGGCGGCGGATTGCACAAACATACCACCAGAACCACAGGCGGGGTCATACACTTTTCCGTGATAGGGCTCTATGATTTCAGCTATCAAGCGAACCAGTGGGCTTGGTGTGAAAAATTCACCACCGCCTTGGCCTTCACTGCGGGCAAACTCTGTAAGGAAGTATTCATAGATACGCCCGAATACATCAGAGCCAATATCAAAACGGATATTGGAAAAGTTCTTTAACAGACTAGACAATATAGCGTTATCAAATACAGTAAAGCTTTTAGGCAAGGCATCTTTAATAGCTTCGTTCTCAGCTTCCAGCGCCTTCATTACATCATTAACCGCTTTACCTAGATCAGTATCTTCAGGCAATTTTAACAGGTTGCTGAATAAGGCTTCATCAGGCACATACATCGCACCTTCAGCTTGAATAGCCGTTTTAATATCGTTGCCACCACGTCGTCTACGACCACCTTCGGCATTAGCTGTCATACGCTCTTTGGCCAATTCATAGCGATATTCTGCATAACGCAGAAAGATTAAACCTAGTACTGGACGAGAATATTCTTGAGACGTTAAACCGGTATTGGCTCGTAGTTCATCAGCGGCATCCCACAGACGTTTTTCGAGCTCTTGTATATTCTTAAAATCTGACATCCATATTTCTCAATTAGCATTTGTTGGTCATCGCATGGGTTGTGGCGGGTCGTGCTACAAATGCGGAATGTGTATTTATCTCATACTTGTGATTAAACGTTATTGATCAATCATCACTTAACCACTTGTTTAACGTCGGTCGACTCACACCAAAGTGTTTCGCTACTTCGCTCTTTGTCATTTCTGGGTCAAGCAACATCGCTTTAGCTTTTTTTATATCTACGTCGCTTAACTTAGCTTTGCGGCCACCTTTTCGTCCACGAGCTCTTGCAGCTCGCAAACCTGCTTTTGTTCTTTCTGAAATGAGTCGTCGTTCAAATTGGGCAATGGCACCAATCATATGAAAAGCCAACTCACCGGTTGCCGTTGTTGTATCAATGTTTTCGCTGAGTGAAATAAACTGGATGTTGCGCTGTTTAAAATCATCCAGTAGCTCAATCAAGTCTTTAAGGCTTCTACCCAGTCTATCCAATCGTTGCACAACAATGACATCACCTTCACGCAAGGCGTCAATCATACGCTCTAGTTCTGGTCGGGCTTTTGACTTGCCGCTAGCATTTTCACGATAGATGCGTTCACAGCCTGCTTCATTTAAAACATCAAGCTGTGGTGCTGTATCTTGTTCATCGGTACTGACCCGTGCGTAGCCAATCCGCATAATAGACCTCACGTGTAAAACAAATGCGCTATATATTTACGTAGAAAAGTTTACGGGTTTATTTACGTAAATCAAGACAATTTAGGGATGAATTCGGGACGACATTTATGACGAAAAGAAACGGTCGTTTTATTTACACTTAGGCATGGAGAGAATAAAGATCATAAAATCACCTGAATTACAGTGCTAACGTCATCAAACAAAGCAACACATTGACGCAAGTATCAAACATGAACCGTGGTGAATATTTGAAAACAGAGGAAATCATAGAATGCTATCGTGACATTGAAAGACTACTGATGATAAGTGGTGTTGTTTGGGGCAATAACCATAATGATGGCTACTTTATTGATATTCATTGAGTGGAAACTCCTGACGCATTCTAGAAGGTTATAATTCGAAATTAAAAAGTGTTAGCTCCATTTTATGAGTTTTGGTGAAAATAGGGTGCACTTGGATTTGTCCCAGTTTATTTCAATTTCCTCTCGATAAATAATTGGGAATAAAGCCTCCGCTAGTTTCACATACAAGCATTCTTGGTTATCAATTCCTATTTCTCATATTTCGTCGATTTCCATAACTATCAAAGCCACTTACGGAGGTCCAGCTCGGAGGGCGGTTGTGCCGCACATTGTTAAATTGCCTCGATTTTTAAGTAGCTAGATATCTTTTTCGTTTGCTCCAAAACCAGCTCATTTATTTTTTCAATTGTAACGTCTTTTCCTTCGTTGCTGGCGAGAACTATTTTTGAGGCAATTTCATAAACTTTTAGCCTATTATTACTGCTAATTCCATTTTTCTCTGAATTTGCTAATGTGGCGATCGCTTCAATTACTTCTAGGCTCTCAATTCTCTTCTGAACCTCTCCTTTGTGTTTAACTTCTTTATAGCTGACTGTAACTAAATCGCCTTCCGAAGCCAGAGATTCTTTCGTAGGAGATGATTTTGTATACCACTCACCGTGTATATAGTAATTTACCACATAAAACGTAGAGTCTCCTTGCCCACTTAAAGGCTTTGAAAATCTAACGGCATTAACTACGCCTTCAATATCACCTACCATTCTCTTTAATTCTCCTAATTTAACGTTTAGCACAACGGCGGAATAATTTAGTGGGGCTTTTTGCTTTCCCTTGCAAAAAAACGCGACAGGTTATGGAATATGAAAAGCCGATGGAGCCGCTTGTTATGCATTTTTTGCTAGCTCAGATATTTGATTTTTAAGTTGTTCAACAGATTTATCAAGTTTTTGATGCGCAGCGGTGTATGGTTTTAGGTATTTAGTGCCATTGAGCCCTTTTTTGTAATCCGATTTATGGGTTGCGGCAATATCATTGACTTTTTCGCGGCATTCCAAGACCTGATTGTAATTAGGAAGGAGCTCGTGACCATATATGTTTATGATCATTTCCATGCGCTGAAAGTCAGTTTTATTTTTGTTACCGCTATTAATTATTTCATCGAGGTATTGGTTGTAATCCATTTCATCACGCATGACCAAGGTAAGCTTGAAGTAATGGTTAAAAAACATATTTATCCAGTGACTCAAAAGGACGTATAGTTCCTCCAATCTTTCGCGCTTTATATCGGAGCTTTTACTTTGCCTTTCATGCTCCATTTGCAACTTTAAGCGTGACAGATTTGACCTATTTGCAAGCAAAACACCTAACAGGCCAAGTAACGCACCAACTAGCACTCCTGCTATGCCAACTAGTGGGTTTAAACTCATATTCTTAGATACTCCAGCATTCTATTTCCCTTGATACCAACGCCGTGCTCTGCGGCAATTTTGTAGGAGCGAAGCGACGGAAGACTTGTCCGTCAGCAGCACCTTGTTAGGCGTAACCACAGCGGCTGAACTCATTTCAGTCAGTATTTCAGAGTCTTGAATCACGTGTATCAAGCGTAGAAACTCATTGTTGTCTGAATCGCTTTTCCATCTGTTTACAAAGCGACAAACTATCTGAAGGTTCCCAATTTCATAGTGACCATTGCTATCAATTCGATCAAGTGAGCATAGCATTTCAGCATCGGTTTCCTCTCCATCAAATTGCAGGGGTAACGAAGTGATAGCACAAACGTTTTCTTGAGCGAGTAGAAGTGCCTCTAGGTACTCCTCAAGTTCTATTTGACTGTTAAAGCGAAACTCTTTGTTCTTGATGGTACGAACATCCTCCTGTCCATTAGCAGATGACGTTGTTGACAATGCAGTCTTAGCCATACGATAAGCAGCTTTTCTAGTGGCTGGGTAGACAGTTACTGGCGCCTTACCAGATTTTTCTTGCTTTGCCTGCCAAATAGGTAGCGAGTGCCACCCAGATAAGTCATCTCCATCCACTAAAGCTTGGGCGTATAGTGCATTATCTTCTGATAATTTCTGTAAAGTACCTTCTGTAAAGAGAAAGTCACGAGCCCGTGGATGTAATGCGCGCCATTCTAGACGGCGGCCCTTCTTATCTTTGTTTGACCATTGATTCGTAGGCTTTTGGATGACATAGACACTCGTTCCTGTGCGCTCCGGTTCACTACTTGGCTCAAGTGTAATTTGAGCAGGGCCTGTCTTGGAAATCGTCCACCATAATTCTTCCTTTTCTCGATGAATCCAAAGGTCATCGCTTGTTTCTGAAATTATTGTTGCAAGATTGAACCAGCGTGAAGCAACTGGTTTTGTAGGCGTAATCCCTGCAGCAGACTTTTTGTTGGCTACCGCGTGAGCTATGTAACCTTCACGATCACCTCTTTCCCAGAATGGGTAAAGATCTTCATCGTCAAAGGTTGCGACAGTTTCTTTATCCTTGCAATTGGGCCAGAGGTAGTT
>Ga0105348_1001541_pt1 | contig 15357 bp, 9 predicted proteins | sample EN8Hudsemesocosm_2_FD_83504 | JGI IMG/M metagenome (GOLD analysis project Ga0105348, IMG submission 83504) | Methane-oxidizing microbial communities from mesocosms in the Hudson Canyon - EN8C Hudson Canyon | ecosystem: Environmental > Aquatic > Marine > Cold seeps | place: Hudson Canyon... | reverse complement strand
GGAAACAAGTCTCGGTATTCCTCCAGCACAAATCGCACCTTTTGTGGTTAATCGCATCGGATTAACCCAAGCCCGTCGCCTAGCTCTACTAGGTTTACGAGTGAAAGGGGACGTTGCGAAAGATCTTGGCATTGTGCACGAAGTGGCTGAAGACGATGCTGACCTGGAAGCGAAGCTTGAACAAACCCTAAAACAGATCAAGAAAAGCGCACCAAAAGCTAACATTGTTACCAAGAAAATTATTCTTTCTGTGGGGAACAAAGAGCTTGAAACATTACTGGATGATGCTGCAAAAGATTTCTCAGCAGCAGTACAAGGTGAAGAAGGTGCTGAAGGCACATTAGCATTTATAGAAAAACGTAAAGCTCAGTGGGCTCAATAATTATTGAGCCTATTGCTGCGGACTGAATAAGACGCTATTAGAAAGACTGCGCAAAAAACATCTCATTTGATGGTAAATGCAGCGCAGTCTCTATAGCAGTCAATTTGATTAGCTGGAGAGTCTGGAATGACCGTTATTTCCAAAGTACTAGTCGCAAACCGAGGTGAAATTGCCGCTCGTGTTATGCGTACCGCCCGTAAACTGGGTTATCGCACGGTTGCTGTTTACAGCGAAGCCGATGCTAATGCATACCATGTTCAGCAAGCCGATCAGGCTGTGTGCATCGGCCCTGCTCCGGTGGGTCAATCTTATTTAGTGATCGATAAAATTATCGAAGCGGCCAAAAAAACCGGGGCTGATGCGATTCACCCCGGTTATGGCTTTTTATCAGAAAATGCAGATTTTGCACGGGCCTGTGAAGCGGCCAATATCGAATTCATAGGACCTCCTGTTGACGCTATCCATCTAATGGGTAGCAAACGATTATCAAAAATCGCCATGCTCGAAGCGGGTGTACCTTGTATCCCCGGCTATGAAGGCACCGACCAAAGTGATGAGAACCTTATCAGTGAAGCCAAAAAGATTGGTTTTCCGTTAATGGTGAAAGCCTCTGCTGGCGGTGGTGGCCGCGGCATGCGTTTAGTCTGGGATGAAGCTGAGCTACCGGCACAAATCAGTACCGCCAGATCAGAAGCCGAGAATGCCTTTGGTAGCGGTGAGCTTATTCTTGAGCGTGCCGTTATGCAGCCACGACACATCGAAATTCAAGTTTTTGCCGACAAACAAGGTAATACTGTTTATCTCGGTGAACGCGATTGCTCGATCCAGCGCCGTCATCAAAAAGTCGTTGAGGAATGCCCTTCTCCTTTCGTTGATGAAGATCTTCGTAAAGCGATGGGTGAAGCTGCTGTAAACACGGCTAAATCCTGCCAATACGTAGGTGCTGGTACCGTTGAGTTTTTGGTGGATGCAGAGAAGAATTTCTACTTCCTGGAAATGAATACTCGCCTACAAGTTGAACACCCGGTAACTGAATTAGTCACCAATACTGATTTGGTGGAATGGCAACTGCGCGTTGCAGCCGGTGAGAACTTACCACTGACGCAAGATGAAATTTCACTCAACGGCCATGCTATTGAAGTACGATTGTATGCGGAAGATCCTGGCACAAACTTTATGCCACAAACAGGTCTTGTGGAATTATGGAAGCCTGCAGTTGGCGAAGGTATTCGCATGGACTACGGCATCCAAACTGGCCAAGAAGTAAGCCCCCATTATGATTCCATGCTCGCCAAAGTTATTGCTTATGGCTGTGATCGTGAGCATGCACGTCGCCGCTTGATTAACGCCGTGGAAGATACAGTGCTATTAGGTCTTAAAACCAATAAAGACTTCTTAGCCAATATCTTGCGCCATCAAGCTTTTATCTCGGGTGAAGCAACAACTGCGTTTATAGGTGAAGACTTTGGTGATGATCCGTCACTCACTGATGATGCACCAGACTCCTTAATTACCGCATTATCTACTGCGCTACTGTATGCATCTTCGGCAAAAATGACAGCGCAGACTGATACCATCATCAGCTGGAGCAATTCGCCATCATCTCCCGTTTTATTCAAACTATTGTGTGGCGAACATAAGCTTGATACTAACATTGCAGTAACAAACCAACAGACTCAGGACACCTTCTCTGTCAACGTGGGTGAAGATAATCATGTCATCCAAATTTTGGATATCAACGACACCGTGTGCACCTACGTCTGCGATAACATGAGAGAAACATTGCACTTTGTGCAAGATGACAATCGCATCTTCTTAGACACGCCAAGAGGCTATGCCGAGTATATTGATAACACCCATGCGCCAGCAGCAGGTGCCGATGGAGCCGGTTCAGGGCGTGTTGTTGCACCTATGGATGGCGCCATGATTGAGGTAATGGTTGAGGTGGGGCAAACTGTTGAACTTGGCCAGCCTATTGCCATTCTTGAAGCCATGAAGATGGAACATCAAATTAAGGCCGATGTTAATGGCACTATCACCGAAGTTAACGTTGCTAAGGGTGACCAAGTAAAAGTTCGTCAGCTGCTCATTCAAATACAATCTGACGAAGATCAGGAAGCTGAATAAAAGATAATTATGGGGCTGTTACATCTAGCGGCCCCATGATTAAACTACGTATACCTACTACTAACTGATCTAAAAATAATGCAGACTCTAGATCTTTGCCTGCCTGTCATTTAACTTCCTGATTCCATCGAAGAATCAAATCATCACAAACAACACGGAGTTCTCTATGTCTGAAGTTAAAGTCTACCCTGTCCCTGAAAACTACAAACAGGATACACATTTCACCAAAGAAGAATATGAAGCTCAGTATACAGCTTCCATAGAAACCCCCGATGAGTTCTGGAGCGAAAAAGCTAACGAGTTTTTGGATTGGTACCAACCTTGGTCAAAAACCCAGAGCGGTAATTTTGCTGAGGGTAACAGCGAATGGTTTGTTGATGGCAAGCTGAATATAACCACCAACTGTATTGATCGCCATCTTAAAAACCGCGCCAATCAAACCGCTATTATTTGGGAAGGCGATAACCCTGACGAAGACAGCAAGATCACCTATCAAGCACTGCATGACAATGTCTGTCAGCTTGCTAACACTCTAAAAGATCGCGGTGTTAAAAAAGGCGATCGTGTCTGCATTTATATGCCGATGATTCCAGAAGCAGCCTACGCCATGCTGGCCTGCGCACGTATTGGTGCGGTTCATTCCGTGGTATTCGGCGGATTCTCGCCCGAGGCATTAAAGGATCGCATTCTGGATTCTGATTGCCGAGTTGTTATCACTGCTGATGAGGCCGTACGCGGTGGAAAAAATGTACCTTTAAAAGCAAACACGGATAAAGCCGTAGCCCAATGTCCAAACGTTAATACAGTACTCACCGTAAAGCGCACTGGCGGGAACATAGCTTGGACCGAAGGGCGGGACATCTGGTATCACGAAACCGTTGAGCAAGCTGCTAAGAAATGTGAACCCGAAGTGATGGATGCGGAAGACCCACTATTTATTCTCTACACCTCGGGCTCTACCGGAAAACCCAAGGGCGTACTGCACACTACCGCAGGTTATTTATTACAAGCAGCTATGACCCATAAATACGTGTTTGACTACAAAGACGGTGATATTTATTGGTGTACTGCTGATGTCGGTTGGATTACAGGGCACTCCTATATTCTCTATGGCCCCTTGTGCAATGGCGCCACTACCTTAATGTTCGAAGGTGTGCCCACTTACCCTGATGCATCACGTTGCTGGCAGGTTATCGACAAACATCAAGTTAATATTTTCTACACCGCACCGACCGCCATTCGCGCGCTCATGGGCCAGGGAGATGATTTTGTCACCAAGACATCGCGTAAGTCGCTAAGACTATTAGGTAGTGTTGGTGAACCTATAAACCCTGAAGCCTGGGAATGGTATTACCGAATCGTGGGCGAAGAAAAATGTCCTATCGTGGACACCTGGTGGCAGACAGAAACCGGGGCTGCAATGATTACTCCTCTCCCTGGAGCTCGCGATTTAAAACCTGGTTCGGCCACCTTACCTTTCTTTGGCGTGAAGCCGGAAATTGTCGATGCCGATGGCAATATTCTTGATGGTGAAGCCGAAGGGAATTTAATAATAACCCAAAGTTGGCCGAGCCAGATTCGCTCAATATACGGCGACCATCAGCGCATGATCGACACCTATTTCAGCACCTACAAAGATGCTTACTTTACCGGTGATGGTGCAAAACGTGACGCTGATGGTTATTACTGGATAACCGGCCGTGTTGATGACGTACTTAATATTTCAGGACACCGACTCGGCACAGCTGAAATTGAAAGCGCACTAGTACTTCATCCTGCAACATCTGAAGCTGCTGTGGTTGGATACAGCCATGACATCAAAGGTCAGGGTATCTATTGTTATGTCACGCTGAAAAATGGTGTAACCGAATCTGACGAATTAAAGACGGAGCTCGTTGCACTGGTTGCCAAAGAAATTGGCCCAATTGCCAAACCAGATATTATCCAGTGGGCTCCCAACCTACCTAAAACCCGTTCTGGTAAAATCATGCGCCGCATACTGCGTAAGATAGCGGCTAATGAACTGGATTCCCTAGGCGATACCAGCACCTTGGCCGATCCAAGTGTTGTTGAGCACTTAGTTGAAAACAGGGTTAATCGCTAATGAAGTAACACGGGCACTCCCTCCTAACGGATTCAGAGATCTATTCGGAGGGAATATCCCATTGCTAAAACTCACAATAAAAATAATAGGTAAAATGCAATGGATACATCAAACACTAAATTTAAAACGGCTGCCCAGCAAGACCATGAAAAAACGGGTGATACCAAGGATTTTAATCTTATTACCACCACAGATCTTGCCAAGAAAATTCCTGGCATATTAAAGCGGTTACCTTCTGTTGCCAAAGGTCTGTATTTTTCCAAATTAAAAGACCGCTCTAAACCCTACTCTATTGGCTGGGCCATCGAACGAAACGCTCAAAAATTCCCCCACAATCACGCCATACTATTCAATGATGTTGCGATTACCTACCGTGACTTTAATGCTTGGACCAATCGCCTAGCCCATTACTTTCTACACAGAGATATTAGCAAGGGAGATGTAGTTGCTGTATTTCTGGAGAATAGGCCTGAAATGTTAGCCGTTATTGGCGGCCTATCAAAAATAGGTGCTATTGCTGCCGTTGTTAATACGCAGCAAACAGGAAAAGCTCTTCACCACAGCATGACGTTAGTGACGCCCAAATTTTTTATTATCGGAGAGGAATTAACAAATGCGTTTGAAGATGTCAGAGCTGACTTACCCAATACGCAATCAAGCAATGTGCTTTTTCTCGCTGACACCAACACGCTGGAGGATGCCGGTAACGCACCGGACAATTACACAAACCTTGGCAAGGTCATCACGCCATTCTCGCCAGAAAACCCAGTGACAACAAAATCCATCACCATAAATGATCCGTGCTTCTACATATACACATCAGGCACCACTGGCTTGCCCAAGGCAACCATTGCCACCCATAGCAAATGGATGAAGGCCTACGGTGGATTTGGTCTCTTTGCTGTGAATCTAAAACCCAGTGACTGCCTATATATCACCTTACCCTTATTTCACAACACGGCTCTTTCCGTTTGCTGGGCCACTGCCATGGCTGCTGGCTGCCCGGTGGCGCTGCGCAAGAAATTCAGCGCATCTAACTTTTGGAGTGACGTAAAAAAATACAGGGTGACCGCATTTGGCTATATCGGCGAACTGTGTCGCTACCTTATGAATCAAGCTCCAACCGCCGATGAAAAAAATAATAGCGTCACCACAATGATAGGTAATGGATTACGACCTGCAATTTGGAAAGATTTTAAGATTCGATTTGGCATCGAAAAAGTTATCGAGCTTTACGGTTCCTCAGAAGGCAATATCGGTTTCGTGAATGTCTTTAATTTCGATAATACCGTTGGGTTCACCCCTGCCCCCTACGCCGTTATCAAATGCAATCCAGAAACCGCTGAGCCCTATCGCGACAGCAATGGCCGCATGTTGAAATGCAATATTGGTGAACCCGGTCTTATGATAGGACATATCACCCCTGAATGGCCCTTTGAGGGCTATACCGAAGATGACAAATCTCAAAGTGTCGTACTGCACAATGTGTTCGAAGACGGTGACCGCTGGTTTAACACGGGTGACCTAATGCGTGACATTGGTTGCAAGCATGCCCAGTTTGTTGATCGTCTAGGGGATACCTTTCGCTGGAAAGGGGAAAATGTTTCCACCACTGAAATCGAAAATATGGTGAATCAACAAGATCAAGTGAGCGAGTCCGTAGTCTTTGGTGTGGAGGTCCCCCACACCAATGGCAAAGCTGGGATGGTCTCCTTGGTCCCAGCAAAGGATGTTACTTTGGACTTTGCTAATCTCTATCACGGTTTTGAAACATGCATGCCACCCTACGCCATTCCACTTTTTATTCGCTTACAGGAAAGCTTGGATAAAACTGGCACTTTCAAATACAAGAAGAACGACCTAAAAAAACAAGGATTTGATATTGAGCAAGTTGCTGACCCCTTGTACGTATTATTACCCAACGAAAAAACCTATACCAAACTGACCGCAGAGGTCTATAACAACATCCAAAACAATCAATATCGTTTTTAGTCTATTCGAGTAACGACGCTCAGGTGTGGTTACTCGATTACATTCTTACCTTTGAACCGGGTCCCATTAAACAAATTCACTCATTGTTTTCCATAAAGGATTAAGCTATTTTTTAACAAGCGTATTCATGGAACCCTAATTGTGCGAACTTCAATTTCTCAAACAGTTTTTATTCTTCTATTTACCTTAGGTATTTCACACGCTATTCATGCCTTCGAGGTTGGCCCCATAGATCTGCCTCACGAAATATCCATAGACCCAAATACTCCACCGCTTCATCTCAACGGAGCAGGCATTCGCAGCGACCACCTATTTATCGATGGTTATGTCGGTGCACTTTATTTGAATAAAACAACCCACTCTGCAGAGGGTGCTTTACTTCAATTCGGCGCCAAACGTATGCATTTCCATATTCTTTACCCTCGGACAACAGCAGATAACTATCAAAAGGCTTGGCACTTTGCCTTAAACAAGAACAATAGTTCCGAGAGCCTTGAAAAACTATCCAGCGAAGTGAACCAATTCCTGAATGCCTTTAACCTTCCGATCAAACATGGCGACATTATCGATATTGATTATCTGCCCACAAAAGGAACACGAATATCCATTAACGGACAGATTATCGAAGAAATCGAAAGTGCTCCCTTATTCAATGCTCTACTCAACTGCTGGATAGGCCCCTTCCCCGTCTCTGAATCCCTGAAAAAACAGTTACTCGGTATCAAAACCCACCTAGGAATTCAGTCAACCCAGTAGCCGAACGAGTGGCACAACAAGCTATCCACAATTTCTGTGGATAAGTTTGTGGAAGACTCCTGTAAACTTGCCTCAAAACCACTACTTTCCACACCTTTGCCAGATTGACTATTTTTTGATCACATAGCTTATTCTCTTTATTTATCAATAAGTTATATCATTCTCCTAAAGCGATTAATTCGATTAGTGACAATTTTATGGCAGGTTTCAGAAAGGCTAAAAATCTGTGTAAAACTTTTTAAAAAAGTAGCTATTGGGGCTTGCAAACACTCAAACTAAGTCTATACAGGGTAAAAACGAGTACTACTTTCAACCTAGGCTTTTCCACTTAAGGGGTCATAAGTCAGATATAGGACTGATAGCACTCCAAGATCATCTAGTTCAAATGATTATTATTGGCGCCAAAAGCTACTATTGGCACTAAAGTACTATTTTGCTGGTATATATGCTGTTAACATAGTTGCCATGTCAACTAGATCAATATCCTTTTCCGCTCAGGATGACTATTCCTTAGCTGGGAACCTCTACGAACCTAAGCTACCCAATGCACGAACCGTGATCATCAACGGGGCTACCGGTGTACTACAAGGTTACTATGCGGGCTATGCCCAGTATTTGTGTGATGCTGGCTTCCTGGTGCTTACCTATGACTATCGTGGCATAGGCGCCAGCTCCAATAAACCTGCCGATGCTCCCGAACCCCGAATGCAAGATTGGGGTGAACAGGATTTACCTGCCGCAATTAAGTGGTGTCGAGAGAACTGCCCAAACAACCAATTACTCGGCGTAGGACATTCAATAGGCGGCCAAATGATAGGCTTAGCCCATAATCGCGATGAACTCAGTGCTCAGTTAAATGTAGCATCACAATATGCCCACTGGAGCCACTGGCGACAGCAGCCTGAACGATTCAACTCCTGGCTTTTTTTCCACCTGATTTTGCCAAGCATTACCAAGATCATGGGCTATTTCCCGGGCAAGATTCTAGGCTCTGAATCCTTACCAGTGGGTGTCGCATTAGATTGGGCACGATGGGGACGACAAGGTAACTATAATGCTCTCTCTAAAGCGGCTCCTATTAGCAAAGGTTTCGCAGACTACGCAGGTAAACTACGCTTCTACGGTTTCACTGACGACAAAAAGTTCGCACCACCGGAGACGGTAGAAAAAATGCCCGATCTTTATCAAGGTGCAAATTCTGACGTCATCATAAAACACCCTCTAGACTATGATATGAGTAGTATCGGTCACTTCGGTTTTTTCAAATCAAGCATGAACAAAACGGCATGGCAGGAAACCTCTTCCTGGTTGCTACACGTATAACATCAAACGCTATTGTATTACGAGGTTAACTATGTCCAGTTTTCTATCTGACTTCTCGATGAAATACCGGTTTATCACGCTGCTCATAATTTGTTGTGCGGTGTTTATGGCAGCAAAAGGTTTACCTAGGACTAAAATCACCTCCGATTTTGAGATCTTTTTTAGTAAAGACAATCCTGAATTGAATGCTTATCACGACCTGCAGGAAACCTACACCAAGATTGATAGCGTGATGTACGTGGTAACGCCAAATAGCGGCGACGTGTTTACCAAAGAAGGCATGTTGGCGGTTGAGGCACTTACAGAAGCCGCTTGGGAACTCCCCCATTCTATTCGCGTTGAATCGCTCAGCAATTATCAGCACACGGAAGCGGAAGAAGACGATCTTCTTGTGGACAGTCTGATCCCTGACGCGTCCATTGCAACGCCCGAAGATTTAGCGAAAGCCAAACTAATTGCGACCACAGAACCAACGTTACTTAATCGCCTAATAAAAACCGACACAAAAACTACTGGCGTATTTGTCACCTTCTCCTTACCAGGTGTAGATAAACACAAGGAAGTACCTGAGGTTGTTACTGCCGCCCGCGCATTAAAAGCCAAAATAGCCGCTGAACATGATGTGGATATGAAGCTTTCCGGCAATATCATGGGTAACACCGCGTTTAAAGAATATTCGCTACTAGATTTAAAAACCCTAGTACCTACCGCGTTCTTTTTCGCACTCGTGTGTATCGCCATTTATATGTACGTTGCCAGCGGCAGTGTGATTACGTTAATCACAGGCACCTTTGCTACCGTTTGCATCATTATTACATCCATATTAACGGCACAAGGCATTGGCTCATGGCTTGATATCGAGCTATCACCCCCCGTAGCAAACGCACCGACTATTATCCTCACATTAGCCATCGCCGATAGTATTCATATACTGGTGAGTTTTTTCCAAAGCATGCGTAAAGGTGCCACCAAACTTGATGCCATACGTGAAAGCTTACGACTTAATCATCAACCAGTACTGCTAACCAGTATCACAACACTGGTAGGTTTTATGACATTGAACTTCTCTGACTCACCACCATTCCATGACTTCGGCAACATAGTGGCTATGGGCATCGCTGCAGCTTGGCTCTATTCCATTACGCTATTGCCTGCTCTTATGTTAATTCTTCCAGTACGAGTGAAACCAGTTAAAGAAGATGAATCCGATACGGCTATGTCAAAATTGGCGGAATGGGTCATTCTTCGTCAGCGCGGTCTATTCGTTACCTTCACTGCATTAATTGCTATTACCTTTAGTTTTATTCCGGCAAATAATATCAATGATGTGTGGATTGAGTACTTTGATAAGGGCACCTGGATTCGTGATGAATCAGATTTCATGCGCGAGAACTTAACCAACACAGGCACCATTCAGTTCTCAATTTCTTCTGGCATGGAAAATGGCATTAGCAATCCTGAGTATCTCGCTAAACTCGAAGCCTTTTCCAACTGGTTGCTTGATCACCACCATGTAACGCACGTACTGACCTTTACCGACGTAATGAAACGTCTCAACAAGAATATGCACGGTGATGATAAAACCTATTACACATTACCAGATGACCAGGAACTCGCTTCCCAGTATTTACTTCTCTATGAACTGTCATTGCCGTTTGGTCTCGATCTTAACAACCAAATCAATATCAACAAGTCAGCCACTCGAGTCGTCGCTACTGTTAAAAGCAGTGACACCACCGAACTGTTGCAATTACAGCAAGATGCCATGAACTGGCTAAAAGAAAACGCCACAGAATCCATGTTTGATCGTGGCGCATCGAATGATGTGATGTTTGCATATATCGGGCAGCGGAACGCCCGTAGTATGTTGCTAGGTTCAACGGTCGCATTATTCGTGATATCTGTGATTATTGCCATATCTATCCGTTCATTCCGCTACGGCATTATCAGCTTAATTCCCAACCTAATTCCGGTAGCTGCGGCTTACGGCATTTGGGGCATGACTGTAGGGCAAATCGGCCTGAGTTTGTCAGTCGTTTCTAGTATGACCATGGGTATCGTGGTGGATTACACTGTGCATTTCTTAAGTAAATATCTACGTGCAAAACGCGAACAAGGGTTATCAACAGAAAATGCCATTCGCTACGCATTCAACACCGTTGGCGTTGCTTTAGTAGTAACGACCATCATCCTCACTGTGAATTTTGGCATTCTATTCTTTTCCAGTTTTGCGATGAATTCTGATATGGGATTACTCACAGCGGTCACCATTATTATTGCACTAATAATAGATTTTCTATTTTTGCCACCATTACTACTAAAATTGGACCGCAGAAAACAAAAACTGTTAAAGAAAAAAGTGCAAAAGGAAGCCTTAACGACCGCTTAGTTAGGGCTTAACTTAAATTCCTATATCAAACGATTAGCTTCGCTGCTAACCGACACACGCCATTCAAAAATGAATGGCGTGTCAGTGAATTGCTACAAACACCCTGCTACCTAAGAAGAGTATAAATCCCCCATCAACGGGACAAGACCTGTTTGCTAAAACATATAAAATACAAGCGAAAAAGCAAACTAGTTAACCGGAAACAATAGCTCAAAGGTTGCACCTTGGCCCTCGGTACTTTCACAGATCACAGTACCGCCCAGGGTTTTAGTGACTACATTATGCAGAATATGCAAGCCCAAACCACTCCCCCCTTCATTACGTTTACTGGTGAAATATTTATCAAAAACATGCTCCAAATTTGAGGATGATATTCCTAGGCCGTCATCTGAGTACCGCATAAAAAGCTGGTCACCTTCTTTATGCGTCGCAATAACAATATTGCCTTTGTCTTCAGGTCCATATCCATGCACCAAAGAGTTATTCACTAAATTAATAATAATATGGGATATTGCGCCAGGCAAAGTAACTACCCTTAGGGCTTCATCACATTCAATTGACACATTGACGGCGGTTTTCTTTAGTTTAGGGCTTAAATTATAAATAGTATCTTCAAGATAACTACGAACAGATATCTCAACTTCATCTCCTGCATACTGATCAATCGCAGCCTGTTTTAGAGAGGCTACTAACTTAACCGCCCACTCAAGATTCCTCTGAGCAATATCAGTGCTATCTTTGACTGTCTGCAAATAGCTTTCCAGATTATTTTTTGTAACGTCGTTATTATTAATTTTTTCACAGATCTCATCAGTACTAGATTTCAAATGAGAGATAGAAGTAACACTGATACCAATGGGAGTAGTAATTTCATGGGTCGTCTCTCCGACTAACTCACCCAACATAGCCAACCGAGTCGACTCCATTAGCTTTTCATGCTGTAGCTTATAGGAACGCTCTATATCTTCATTATGACTGCGCAGTAAATCGATAAGCTCATCGCGCTGCTTAATGAGAGCCTCTTTTTGTAAGTGAGTGCGAACACGGGCAAGTACTTCCTGCTCCTGCACAGGTTTGCTGATATAGTCCACCGCACCAATCTCAAAGCCCTCAACAATGTACTTAGTATCCGTTCTTCCAGTGACAAAAATAACGGGAATATTACGTGTTGCATTCACAGATTTTAGACGCCGACAGGTTTCAAAGCCATCCATCCCATCCATAATAATATCAAGTAAAATGAGATCCGGTTGATCAAGCGTAGCAATTTTAAGAGCCTGCTCACCGCAAGTCGCAAAGGAGATGGAATAGGATTCATTACCTAAAATCTGATTAAGAACATCAAGATTAACGTGGTTATCATCTACCACCAACACATTGGATCCTTCCAAATTTATAGGCTCGTTAGACATTGGAATGCTCCTTCAGCATAGCTAGCATGGCTTCAGTATCATAGCGTCGTAATAGCCCCTTAAGATTTGACGCTAACGCTATTGACGGACCTCCAACCTTTTCTAGCTCATCAATCGCAGCTTTTAATTCGGTATAACGGTTTCGCTCAGCTGCCTCTATAAAACGAGAAAACAGGCTAGGCTCAATAACAACTGCTGCCGATTCAGACATAATTTCTGAGGTATTACCATGGGCTTCCTCCTCCCACTCAACATCTAAGAAATTATCTAAACTGTCGTAAACTTCTTGAAACTGAAACGGCTTACTAATGAAATGGTCAAAGCCCAGATCAATGTATTGTTGCACTTCGTGAATCATACTGAAGGCTGAAATGGCGATACAAGTTAAGTGATGCTCTGCCTGCTCCTCACGAATAATTTGAATGGCCTTATCACCCCGCATAATTGGCATTCTGATATCCATAAAAACAATATCTATGGATTCTTTACGTATTACATCTAAAGCCTCTGATCCATCATTTGCCGTTATTACCGTTACCCCCACATCCTCCAGCATACGTAAGAGCACTTGCCTATTAGTAAGAACATCATCCACCACAAGCGCGGTAATATTAGTACCGGTCTTAATACAGCCGTACTTAATATTATCGGTCGGTTTTTCTAATTTATTTTTCTCTGCAGCTTGTAAATTCAAAGAGAAAAAGAAACGGGAACCTTTCCCCAGCTCAGAGTCCACATTGAGCTCCCCCCCCATAAACTCCACCTGTTTATAGGAAATAGCTAATCCCAGACCTGTACCTACCTCTTGGGTACCCGCCTCCCCTTGATAGAAGGATTCAAACAGTTGAGCTTTTTCCTCATCAGAAATACCCACACCAGTATCTTCTACATCAAAATGGTAGTGATAATCAGGGTCACCTATCACTTGAAGAGTAACGCTACCACTCTTGGTAAATTTAATTGCATTACCAACAAGGTTTATCAAAATCTGTCGTAGCTTACGTTTATCACCACTTACAGGACTATCTTCTTTGCAGTGATTATTAACAACCCACTGCAACCCCTTTTGGTTACAACGTGCATAAAACATAGCGGAGACATCTTGAATTAGATCCTTTAAGCTAAATACCTCTTCATCCAATGTCATAACACCAGCTTCGATTTTTGACAGATCGAGGACATCACAAATCAATTCAAGCAAATGATTTCCCGCAGTATGTATAGACTCTATAGTTTCTCGTTGAGCTCTAAGCAGTGATTGATCACGCTCTAGTATTTGAGCAAAGCCAAGAATAGCATTGAGTGGTGTTCGAATTTCGTGAGACATATTAGAAAGAAAGGCACTTTTGGAATGGTTGGCAGCTTCAGCTGCCAACTTCGCCTCCCGGTACTGCTGAGTTCTCTCAGTAACTTTTGCTTCTAAGGATAAGTTAAGTTCCCTCAAATCAGACACCAAATTTACATTATCATAAGCAGAAGAGAGATGCGCACAGTAAATATCAATTAACTGTTTCTCCCATTGCGCTGGATTAGAATAACCATCCGCATAGATAACAAATACCTCATCGGTTTGGCGCCCCGCTATTCTTAATACAGAACCACTTTTCTCGAAAACATTTTCTTTCTCACGTAAACATTGCTCTATTAAGGAAACAACAGACTGAGGAATATCTTCTTCCCCATTGACAACATGCATAAATTTACCCATACCCGCCACAGCCACAAACCCTTCAGCTGTCTCGGTAGCAACCAAGACAGAAATAGCCTCACCGCTAGAGAATGGTAACAGTTTAGATGTTTCGGATGACACCGTTGATAAAAAAGTATTATGGTTATCAGGGGAATATAGCGCACCTAACACATCAAGATTTTTTTGTAATCCACACCGAACGCCATCGACATATTTTAGCTCTTTGTAACTTCGCAAAGCAGAAACAACAGCCGTAATCAAAGAATCTTTTGTGAGATCGTGCTTACCCTTGTAATCATTAATATCATAGCCCAGAACAACTTTACGTTCGGGTGCCATACCAGGCTGCCCCGTTCGCAATATAATGCGAATCATATGCTGATGCAGTTCATCACGAAGTACTTTCACTACTTTAAGCCCGGCATCATCTGTTTCCATCACTACATCAAGTAAAACCAAGGCAATATCAGGGTCTTGTTGCAACATCGATAAGGCTTCATGACCAGAAAGGGCCGACCTAAACTCTAGCGCTCTATTATCAAAAACAAGCTCACTTAAGACCAAGCGCGTTACATTGTGAACCTCTTCATCATCATCGACAATGAGCACTACCCAGGGTTCGCCTAACGGTGACTGTTGAGACGGCTCATCAACAACATCTTTAAACTGAAATGTTTCCATTGATTTTATTACACGTTAGATACTAGATTACTGTGCTTTCAACAACCGCACCAAAAATTCCTTCCTGAATATTAATTTTGTATACAGGGAACACAGCTGACGTAACGACTTATCAGTACATCACCCTATAACCACAAACTAGTTTAAGGATAGGAAAGCACCTACTTATTCGCAAGATGGAGTTCGAAGCTACCAAGAGATATAAGATATTATTCTTAAAAGACTTATTAACAAACATGCTTCATATAAGGATATGGGGCCAACGACTAAAAACAACATCCAAGCATGGTCATGGAAAAGATTGGCTCTGAATAGAGGCCATTATTTATGTCGCGGATTCAAGTGAAAATTGAACTCGAAGCAATAACCAATATTTTTTATCAGGCAAAAAAAAGCCCGGTCATAGACCGGGCAAGTACCAAGAGTCGGACAATAATTAGTCTTCGAAGATCTCGCCTTTCTCAGCTTTCTCAATAACGATCGCTGGTGGCTCAAAACGCT
>Ga0105348_1001540_pt1 | contig 15357 bp, 15 predicted proteins | sample EN8Hudsemesocosm_2_FD_83504 | JGI IMG/M metagenome (GOLD analysis project Ga0105348, IMG submission 83504) | Methane-oxidizing microbial communities from mesocosms in the Hudson Canyon - EN8C Hudson Canyon | ecosystem: Environmental > Aquatic > Marine > Cold seeps | place: Hudson Canyon... | reverse complement strand
TGAAGCCCAACTAAAAAAAGCCAAAGCACAGCAACAACATGTTGACTCACTGCCTGCACAACAACCCAATCCAGCCCAGCTACACAGCAAAGAAGAAGCTGATGAGGTTCGTCGCCTACTGGATGAACTAAACCGCTTTGTAGTCACGGCAGCCAAACAAGGGTCACTCAGCAAAAAAGATGCTAGTGCTCACATGGAGTCCCTGAAGCATCAGTACTTAAAAGCCGGACTGGACCTAGCAACGCATAAAGCCCAAGAGGCACAGCGTAATGGAAAATTAAAACTGGCGATCCACCAATATCGTTTGGCGTTAAAAGAGCTGCTTACCCACAATTCAGACAAGCACTATGACCAGCTCATTGCTCAGTACAAGGCAACCATCCAGCAATTAGAATTAAAAGAGAAAGAACGAGCTTCTTCGGAAGATGAAAACTTAGGTTCAGAGTGGGATGAGTTTGGTAAAGAAGAACAAGACTGGAAACAAAAACAACAATACGATGAATAAATGCTGAGCAGCTATTAAGCACATTAATCAATATCAGTATTCAAAAAGGGAAGCCCGCAGGTCTTCCCTTTTTGTTTTCTGTGGAAATAATACCTAAAGAAGCTTATGCCCCTTCAATTTTCACTAATAACTTCTCTAACAAACCTCGTGCTTGCTTTACCTGCTCCACACTAACACCGGAGGTACAGAGCAATTGACGAGATACATCAGCCGCCTGTGACCGCAAACCATTCCCCTTCTTCGTTAAATTAACGAATACTTCGCGCTCATCCTGAACACCTCGCTTACGAATAACGAGCTCTGCCGTCTCCAGCCGTTTCAGCAATGGTGTTAATGTGCCAGAGTCTAAATGAAGCTTCTCACCCAACTCCGCAACCCTAAGCCCCTCAGAAACAGCTTGGTTTTCCCATAATACGACCATCACCAAATACTGAGGATAGGTCAATCCTAAGGGCTCTAAGTATGGGCGGTACTGCTTCGTCATGGCACGCGAGCAGGCATACAACATAAAGCATAGTTTGTTATCGAGCTTTAAAAGCTCGTCATCTGGAAGTTGATCCATCAAATCATCTAATGCCATTTAAATTCCTAACGTAACTACAATACCTTCAAAGAGCGAATAGTAAAAAACATTCACTTATCTATGCCAATAACTTTTCAACATTAACTTCTAACTCTTCAGGCTTGGTTGTCGGAGAAAATCGATCCAACACTTGACCATTTGGCCCCACCAGAAACTTAGTGAAATTCCATTTGATGCGCTGCGTTCCCATAATGCCTCGCGCTTCCTTTTTCATTAACTGATATAGAGGATGAGCGTTATTACCATTCACGTCTATCTTCCCAAATAACGGAAAGGTCACACCAAAATTAAGCTCACAAAAAGACGATATTTCACTCTCGTTGCCTGCCTCCTGCTTGCCAAACTGATTACAAGGGAAGCCCAAGATAACCAAGCCTTTATCCTTATACTTGTTATACAGATTTTCCAGTCCCTTATACTGAGGCGTGAAGCCACACTTACTCGCCGTATTAACAATCAGCATTACCTTACCCTTGTACTGATCCAGCGTTACGTCTTCACCTTTGATAGTGGTGCACGGTATTTGATAGATATCACTCATAAGAACCCCCAGTTAATCGCATCTCAATAAAACGCAGACTAGTATCGCCGTCTTTAAATTTACACCAATTATATTGCGCGCAATCTATATTGCAACCCCTATCAAAAAAACCTCCTCCTCACCGCCCAGCCAAACAGCGGCTATTGCCCGCCAATATACTCATTTACTCTCTTTTAGCGCTAGCGAAGCCGAGTTAATACAGTACCTTAATCCCGTCGGCTTCGGCCCGTCAGGAAACTGATGCCCCAAATGAGCATTGCAAGAAGCACAGGTGACTTCAATTCTGACCATGTTATGGCTTCGATCCTCATGGACCTCTATCGCAGATTCATCTCGTGGAGACCAAAAACTAGGCCAACCACTACCAGAATCAAACTTAGTTTCACTAGAGAACAAAATCGCACCACAACAAGCACAAAGGTACTCACCTGATGCTTTACAGTCCCAGTACTTACCGGTGAAAGCTCTTTCTGTTCCCTGCTCACGGCATATATGAAACTGTTCCGGTGTCAGTGTATCTCGCCATTCTTGCTCAGTTTTTTTGATTCTTGCCACACCAAATCGCTCCTCAAAAAATCACTTCAATAATTATTTGTCATAAAGTCTAACCACGCACCAACTTTTTCGCTATGCACAAACAAAAGACTCTTTACAACCTATGGGCTATTCTCTTATTAAAGAGACTCCGAGGTTTTCTATGCGTTTGCAAACTCAAAGTCACCCAGTAACCAGCTCGATCACCAGCTCGGCTTATAGTTTTGCAGTACTAATACTGCTATTTGTTATACCCATTAGCTCAGCAGCGGCCACTACAAATTTCAGCAACAATGACGCCATTTTGACAACCCATAGCAAGAGCAGTGAAATAAAAGCCTCTGACAGGGAAATTATCATTATAGAAGTTGCCGAAGTAATAGGACCCGCAGATAGCTTTTGGGTTCAAAATATACTTAAAAATGAGAATACAGGTGACCAAAAGCTTATAGTTATAAAGCGAACAAGTAATAAAGGACTTCCTTCCTCTATTCTTCAAATCAAAGAGGCCATTCAAAAACATCAGACCTCCGTGATTACTTACCCACTAACAACCTCAATACCCTCACCGCTAACGATTAATTCAAAAGAGCGTTCTAACACCAAGCAACCTATACCTGACGATATATTTGTATATTTGAACACATTAACACCAACAGCATCGTCCAATTCTATAGCGCCACCAGCAAGCGACAAAGAAACACTTAACAAAATCACCATCAAAAACATCACCTATGCAGATAAGGATTGGCTATATTTCCTTTTTGAAATAATGACTAAACCTAATACCGCTTACTCCATTTTATTGCTGGGTATTTTGGGTATTGTTTACGAATTTTATAATCCTGGAAAAATCATACCCATCGCCACCGGTACATCCGCAGTATTATTTGCCGTGTACACATTTCAATATTTACCGGTCAACTACGTTAGTCTTACTATCATGCTATTAGGCATCCTTCTTATGCTTCTGGAAGTACATGCACCGCATTATGGTGTACTTGGACTCATCGGTCTAAGTGCTTTTATCGCAGGCTCAGTTCGCTTAATTGATACAGATATTGTTAGCTATCAAATATCACTATCCTTAATTGCAGGCTTCGGATTATTCTCTGCTTTGGCACTAATATTCATCGAAGCCATTATCGAAAAAACTAAAAAGTGGATTTCTAGCAATGGCGAGCTGACACTAATTGGGCGCGGTGCGGAAGCCGTCAATGACTTTAATTACGATGGACCCGTAATGGTTCAAGGTGAATATTGGGAAGCTCATTACGAAGGAGCCATGCGCAAGGGCGAACGCCGCAGAATAAAAGCCATTAATGGACTAGTATTAGTATTAGATTAGACGCCAGTTATTGAATTAAAGTAAATTTACTAGCCACACTCTAATACGACGTTCCTAACTGATTTCGACATCAAACTGGGTTTTCCAGACTTCAAAGCCACCATCCATGGAGAACACTTCTTCAATACCTTGTCCCACCAGATAAGCCGCCGTGCCTTGGCTACTATGGCCATGATAACAACAAACAATTAACGGCTTATCAAAATCAGCATCAGCCAAGAATTGACCAATATTCCCATTGTGTAAATGTAGTGCGCCATGAATATGACCCTGCCTAAAACTGGTTTGATCACGAATATCCACCACGCAGACATCGTTGTTATCCATAAGTTCTTTTGCTTCTGCAACCGAAATACATTGATAGGACATATAAAATTTACAACACACTGCCGTAAGGCAAAAAACGATTGCTAGTATTGGACTTAATCCAACGGGTTAATTCTTTATCAGGGAATTCGCCACGCTTCTTAAGTACCTTACATAACCATATTACCGGCGATTTATCCGCGGCCTCACAACTTGGTATCTTTTCTTCAACGAGAGTAAAAAATTTCGCCATGGATCTTATTTCATCGGACGACAATTCTTCAGCTACCTCGAACCATCGATTCCTGTCAGTTTTCATTAGCACCGGCAACTGCGTTTTCTCCAATGCAGAGAATTGGGACTCAACACCATCAAACTTGCCAGCCATAGCTATATTAATAAAGCCTTCTAAGTCAGCCCTAGAAATCTTGGCAGCACCCTGCTCAGCTAAAGGATCAAATTGCTCAACATCAGACATTCTTACACTTCCAACAATAAAAACCGGAACATAACCTACTATTTTGCTTGGTTATTATCAAGCGTAGTTTATACACTTTATTTACATATACCTTTACAAGCTTCAGTTATGGATTAGGCTGACTTATAGGCGCTAGTTAAATAGCGGCCTTCGTTAAACTGCTAACCATGTATATCTATACATTCAGAAGGGAAAACATAGCCTCTTAAACTAACTACCCTACTTATTATCTCTTGAGCCTGTCGCAAGATTCCTACAGCAAGGAAGCATCATTAAGCCCAACGCTATTGAAAAGCTTACTGATCAGTCTACTACTGATAAACACATTCACCTATGCCAACAATGTAACCATTGACCATCAGTTTCAAAGTATCGTATTAGGCCCTCACATCGAATATCTTGAGGATAAGAAGGGCTCCCTTGTGCTCAATGATGTCATGGCTAGTCAGCTCGATAGTCTATGGCTTAGCAGCAACCAAGAAGCGCCAAATTTTGGCTTTTCAGACTCTGTATTTTGGTTTCGTAGCAAAATCACAACCACTGAACATCATCCAGAAAAACTCATTCTCGAGTTGAAATACCCCTTGCTGGACAAGCTCGAAATCATCCTAATCACCCCAGATCAGCCAAAAGGCCAATCAACAGATCACTGGGTGATGGGGGATCATCAAAATTTTAGTCTTCGACCTATAATTCATCGTTATTTTGTGGCGTCGTTTATCCCCACTATCGGTGAAACCTGGATCTATTTAAAACTCCAAAGTTCCTCCTCTATTCAACTACCACTAACACTCTGGTCAGAGAAGGCTTTTCATGAACAAGACCAGATAAGCACCATCATTCAAGGCGCATACTTTGGCATCATGCTTATCATCATTAGCTACAATATGCTGATTTATGCATTCTCTGCAGCACGCAGTTATCTCTACTATATTTTTTATGTGTTTTTTTTGGCTAGTTTCATGGCCATTCAACAAGGGCTAACCTTTCAGTATCTGTGGCCAAATTTCAGTGAGATCAACCTGTACTCAATCCCCATTTCCATGAACCTTACATCTCTGTTTGGTACGCTGTTTATAATTCGATTTCTTAAACTACAAACCTACACACCTGTTCTAGCTCATCGACTCGTTGGTTTATGCGCCATAATAACGTTTCTAATACCTCTCGTACTTATCATTAATTACATGTCTTCGATCATCATAGCTACAGGCATAGGGCTTATTGTTAGTATGGTTTCCCTTTACGCTGGAGCACGATCATGGCAAAAGGGCTATCAACCCGCCCGCTATATTGTTTTTGGTATAGGTAGCCTGATATTCGGCCTCATTATTTTTGCATTAAACAAATACGGCTTTATTCCACACAATGTTATGACACAGAATTCAGCACAAATTGGCTCACTGATTGATATTACCTTTCTATCGCTCGCCCTAGCCGAGCGTATTCATCTAGAGAGAAAACAAAAAGTGGATACACAAGAAAAAATGCTTAGGACTACAAAGGAAAAAATACGATTAGAAGAACGTTTACTTCATAGTGCTGTGCATGATCACTATACAGGGCTACCAAACCGCAACATGCTAGCGGAAGTTGTTCCAAACATCCTAAAGAAATACGCGGACAAGAATTCATCATTAGCCTTCATGCTGATATATCTCAATAATTTTCAAGATATTAACAACACACTGGGCCATCAAAATGCCAGTCGATTATTGGCTGCAGTGGCGTCAAGAATAAGCGGTTGCACAGAAATTTTTGTGGATACGGAAATACTAAGCAATATTGATGGAGCAACTCATCGACTAGCATCGGTTGAAGGCGTTAGCTTTGCACTGATACTGACGCTGGAACGCTCACCCCACGCAGCACAAAAAATAGCAGAGCATATTAATCAAACCATGCAACAGCCTTTTGAATTAAATGGCATGGCAATAGAGGTAGGAGTCAGTATTGGTATCTCCTACTTTCCTGAGCATGGACATGAATTCAATAACCTTCTACGTCACACCCAAGTGGCGGTAGAAGTAGCACAGCATACCGACAAACAATACTCCATCTACGACCCATCCATAGACACCTACAGCGCTCGACGCCTCGCATTAATGGGTGAGTTAAGACAGGCTATTAACGATAATAATTTGACCCTCTATTTTCAGCCGAAAGTAGACATCCAAAAAAACCAAGTTCTCGGTATGGAAGCTTTACTACGCTGGGAACATCCTGTACATGGCATGCTACCACCGGACGAATTCATTCCCCTAGCGGAACAAACAGGCATTATCAAACCACTCACTCGCTGGGTAGTAGAGGCTGCATTAGGGCAGTTAAAAACACTACGTGAAAAAGGTTATCAATTGTCCGTTGCGGTTAATCTTTCTGCTCGCAATTTACAGGAACAAGATATTTTAAATTTCTTACAAGAAATGCTGGAAAAACACCAACTACCTGCATCGGCACTGGTGTTAGAAGTTACGGAAACCGCCATGATGCAAGATCCTGATCACGCATTACAAACACTGAAGAGAATCAGTGACATGGGGATAGCTTTATCCATTGATGACTTTGGAACTGGATACTCATCACTGGCTTACCTTAAACAAATGCCAGTGCAGGAAATAAAAATAGACAGATCCTTTGTCACCGATATGATCAATGACAAAGATGACTCAATCATTGTCAACACAACATTGAATATGAGTCACAACCTAGGCCTTCGTGTCACCGCTGAAGGTGTGGAAGATAAAGAGACTTTATTGAAGTTACGAGCCCTTGGCTGCAACGCGGTACAGGGTTACTTTCTCACCCGGCCAATTCCTGCAAAAAACTTGGAAGAATGGTTGCTTCATTCTGAATTTGATGTGGTTAAACTGCAGCGCAAGGTACACCAACTCAACCCGCAACGAAAAAACAAATAGCTGTTTAGCTATTATTCTTTTTATTCAGCGGGCTGGCTTTTCTTTGCTGGTTCAACCTCAACAGGATCAGTGCCCTTATAAAACTCAGGCCAAAAATCACGTACAACTTCGCCATCAGATGCCAATGAATGACAAGTATCTAACATGAAAGGTTTTTCACCCGGCGCTCTAACACCATCATCACTTTGACTACTCGCTCCACCCCAAATGGCCTGAATTGCAGTAGTGGCAATAGGACCCAACAATTCCGTTAGGTGAGAACAACCCTTTGACCCTGCAAACATGGCTTTGGTTTTCAGCGTCCAACCTGGGCCAATTTTAAGCCCCTCTAGCGCCTTAAAAGAACCGACGATACGTGGACAAATATTGAATGGAGATTCACTGATTACCGCTTCAACAGCATGGATATGGAGATCTTCATCCAGAGTGATACGTAACCCCATAGCATGAATAGGTTCACCAGCGGCAATCTGACCGCCGCGGTCACGGTTTTGTATGGTGTAGCTCTTGGTATCTAACAAATATCCTTCTATATCCCAGAGTCCATCCTCACGCTTGTAACCCTTACAGTCCACAGTGCGATGGTGATATAGCTCTCTCTTTACAGGTGTCGAAAACGGCATCTATACAGACCTTCTACTACTAAAACCGGGAACGCATTAAAACATAATCGGGAATGGTTGCGCTAGGACCCCAAATACCCCTTTGGCATCAGTGGGTTATGCATTATTATTAGGCCTTAAACGCAGGAAATATGTGCAAAAAGCAGCCCTAAAGTCCAAATTTACAGGAATTTTATGCATCACATCAGCAAATCCACCAAGCTGGCTAACGTATGTTACGACATCCGCGGGAAAGTCCTGGACGAGGCCACCCGTCTAGAAGAGGAAGGCCACTACATTCTGAAGCTCAATATTGGCAATCCTGCGCCCTTTGGCTTTGAGGCCCCAGAAGAGATTCTGACTGACGTCATCCATAATCTGCCAACAGCTCAAGGATACTGTGAATCCAAAGGACTTTACTCTGCCCGCAAGGCCGTGATGCAGTATTACCAACAAAAACAGGTAACCGATGTTGAGATTGAAGATATTTACTTAGGTAATGGTGTCAGTGAACTCATTGTGATGGCCATGCAAGCCCTACTCAACAATGGCGATGAAATCCTTATTCCTGCACCGGACTACCCACTCTGGACAGCATCAGTTAGTTTATCCGGAGGCACGCCAGTACATTATTTGTCAGACGAAGGTTCAGACTGGTACCCCGACTTACAAGATATTCGAAAAAAAATCACACCAAATACCAAAGGCATTGTCGTCATTAATCCGAACAATCCAACCGGTGCGGTTTATCCGAAAGAAGTTTTAGAGGAAATCATAGAAATTGCTCGACAACATAAACTCGTCATTTTTGCCGATGAAATTTATGACAAGATTCTTTACGATGACGCTGAACACGTCACGCTAGCATCTTTAGCCGATGATGTACTCATTGTCTCTTTTAATGGCCTTTCTAAATCCTATCGCATAGCAGGATTCCGCTCGGGCTGGATGCTAATAAGCGGTGCCAAACATCTAGCCAAAGATTACATCAGTGGCTTAAATATTCTGGCATCCATGCGTCTATGCGCCAACGTTCCGGCACAACACGCTATTCAAACAGCTTTGGGTGGCTATCAAAGTATTAACGACTTAATTCTGCCTGGTGGGCGCTTAAAAGAACAACGGGATATTGCGTGGGAATTGATTAATGATATTCCAGGGATCAGCTGTGTAAAGCCTAAAGGCGCGCTCTATTTATTCCCGAAAATAGATACTAAAAAGTTTAAACTCAAAAATGATGAGCAGATGGTGTTCGATCTACTACAACAAGAAAGAATCTTGATTGTTCATGGTCGCGCATTTAACTGGCCCGAACCCGATCATTTCCGCATCGTATTTCTACCACGTGTAGAAGAGCTTCGTACCGCAATGGGGAAATTAAATCACTTCTTTAGTCATTACGACCAGAAAGCAGACTAACTCAACCTTATAAAATAAGCTTAAAATACATCATGAGCGATATTCACATAGAAGACTTTTATAAGGATGCTGCACGTACCTTCCTAAAACTGTATGCCTACTTCCCTAAGAGAGCATCTGTTTATGTAGAAGATATTGCAGGGGAAGAGGAGCTCGATGAATTTGGTCTCCATACTGATCGACACCTTGCCTGCTTTGGTACCTTACTCTGGCTCGCCGATGAAGGCTTTATTCGCTACGACGATACCATCCGGCAACTCGCCATTGACCAAGCAGTGCTAACTCATAAAACTTTTGTGTTGCTTTCCGCACGATGCGAACTCAACCCGCCATCAATCGATGAATCAGTTAACACCCCTGCCTCTGTCATTGCAGATCAACACACCAACATCAGTCAGCTGCGCAGTGCCGTAAAAAGTGGCTCATCTGAAGCCATTAAAAATATAACGCGTTATCTGCTCGCCCTGGCTGCCTAGATAAACCTGAAGAACTAAAACTAACCTTGCTTAATAAAGTGATGCACCTTTAACGCACTTTCCTCATTTTGGTCTTTAAACGCACCAGGATTTGGCACACGAGCTTGCCACGCCTGTCCAGGCGCATACTCGGCAAATAAATCCAATAAGAACTGGCTATCGTGTTGCGGGGAATTCAAGCAGGCCAGTACGTCACCATCAACCGCAACCAAATCATTTAAGCGACGTATAACCTTTAAATAGTCTTTTTCCGCAGTAAAACTGCCTCGCTGGTAGGATGGAGGATCCACAATAATAATATCAAAAGGTCCCAACTTACGAAGTTTTCCCCATGACCGAAATAAATCATGGGATAAATACTTAACAGGTACCTTCTCAAAATTATTTAAGCGATGATTTTCACGACCAGTATTAAGAGCTCCACTGCTCATGTCTAAATTAACAACTTCAGTAGCACCATTCGCGATAGCCACCACAGAAAAAGCACAGGTGTATGAAAATAAATTTAAAACCCGTTTTCCTTTAGCCCGCCGTGCTAACCAGTTGCGCCCTTCACCCATATCCAGGAAAAAGCCTGTACTCTGATTACGACCAAAACGAGCCTGAAACTTTAAGCCGTTCTCTTCCACCACCAATTGTTCAGGGACCTCGCCAAAAAGAACCTCCGATGGCGCTCCCTTATGATATCTACGCTGTAGACCAACCCCTTTGATAGCAATACCTTGATTTTCAGCTAACTTAAGTAACCCATTTTTCAGTGTTACTACTAATTCTGCGTCATACTCATCAAACAACGTAATCCAAATAATATCTGCATAAAGATCAACAGATATTTGCTCAAAACCAGAAAACAATCGCCCACGCCCATGAAACAGGCGTGCCACATTCGTTTTAGCCCGGCTAACATTAAGGGAATGCAGGACAGCAATATTCTGTTTAATTTCAGTCAATAAGGTCGTTATAGGTGTCATAAAAATCAGGCTAGGTCACAACTATTTATAGGAATGTAAAGGCGCATAAGATTAACAAATTTTAGCGCTCGAGTATTGAAACCCCTGTCTTACACCCTCATATATCTAACTGAGTTAAGCACGCTGAGCTAACTCCCATGCTCTATAAAGTAAAAACTGTAAGGACTGAACGCCATGTTACGAATTCTGTTATTTCTTGCCACCAACCTGGCTATTTTAATTGTCGCCAGTATCACACTGAATCTACTCGGCTTTGATTCCATTATGGCTGCCAACGGCGTCGATCTAAACTTAACCGCACTACTGGTATTTTGTGGTGTGTTTGGCATGAGTGGCTCGCTCATTTCCTTATTCATATCCAAGTGGATGGCCAAACGGGCCGCACGAGTAGTGCTTATAGAACAACCCCGCAATAACCAAGAGGCCTGGTTACTTCAAACAGTCGAAGAACTGGCAACAAATGCTGGCATAAAAATGCCAGAAGTCGGCATATTCCCATCAATGCAGTCTAATGCCTTTGCCACCGGCTGGAATAAAAATGCAGCTTTGGTAGCAGTCAGCCAAGGTCTGCTACAACGTTTCAGCCCAGAAGAAGCCCGTGCCGTGATGGCTCACGAAATAGGGCACGTTGCCAACGGCGATATGGTTACCTTGTCTCTTATTCAAGGTGTGGTGAATACCTTTGTGATGTTCTTCTCCCGCATTATTGGCCATACCGTTGATCGAGTTGTATTTAAGACCGAACGTGGCCATGGAATTGCTTATTACATCACTACGATTTTTGCGGAAATAATCTTAGGTATTTTGGCTTCCACCATTGTTATGTGGTTCTCTCGCTGGCGCGAGTATCGAGCTGATGCCGCCGGAGCAAGACTGGCTGGATCTAGCGCGATGATTTCAGCCTTGCAACGATTACAAGCTGAGCAAAACCAAGCCGTTGAAATGCCAGACACCTTAACGGCCTTCGCCATCAACCATGGAGGAATCAATCAGGGTATAAAGCGATTATTCATGACCCATCCACCGCTGGAAGAGCGAATCGAAGCCCTACAACGCGGTGATAGCTAACTCCCTTCTCTTGAAATAGAACACGAAGGCTAGTTTTCGCTGAATCAGTTAGCAACTAGCCTTCATCCTCAACACAATTCTTGATCAAGCGATCACCCGGCCCCAGCCCTAGCGCCACTCATAGAAAACCCCTTTAGATTGAACGTCCTTTTTAGCATGCTATAACAATAGTAAGGAACAGTCATAATAAGGAATGATGTCAGCACTATCGACAACATCAGGGGTTCAAGCAAATATGCATGACATGATAGAGATTGATATCTCTCTGATAAAACTGGGCAAACCTCTAGACTTCGCAGTCTACAAGGCTGATGGCTCTCTACTGCTTAACAAGGGACATATGGTCCAGAGCGAGCAGCAACTGGAGCAATTAGTTAAGCGCGGCATGTTCATGAAGAAGTCCGACAAAGCGGGAGCTAGTGCTGACGACAAAAAGAAGGTCGTTGAAAATGTCTATTCGCCTTTCTTCGTTATGGAAGAACTGCACAAGCGTTTCACCAATATGTACGCTGCTATCTCATCCTCTAAAACTGATGCCTTGGAACGCGTAGAAAAGCTGACCAAAGTACTGATCTTATCTGTAAAAAAAGACACAGATGCTTACCTTGGCTATATCCATATCCCAAGGGAAGAAATCGCTGACAGCAAGATGCACGCGATTAGTTACGCTATCATCAGCTACGCCGTTGGCAGCTTCTTGCAATATGATGAAGCCAGACTCAATCGCCTGGTTAAAGCCGCCTTGCTCGCCAATATTATGTTCACTCGTCTGCACGAAAAACTGAATCACAGTGAAAAGAAGCTCAGCGAACAACAACGGGAAGAAGTCAACAAACACCCTCAGCAAAGCGTAGAAAAACTCAAACTCATCGGTGTAACCGATGATGTTCTTCTCAAAATAATTGCACAGCACCACGAAAACGTTGACGGTTCAGGGTACCCGCAACAAGTAAAAGGTGAGGCTATTCTACAAGAAGCCAAATTGATCAATGCCTGTGAGCACTACTTATCCAAAGTGATAGGGCGCGGTTATAGGCCACCCCAACTATCTAATACAGTACTTCGAGACTTGTATCAAAACACGCAGAAAGATCCGCAAGAAATTGTCTATATCGCTATGTTAAAGGCACTTACGGTTTACCCGCCCGGCACCTTGGTAAAACTCGCCAATGAAGAAGTGTGTATGGTGGCTAGAAGAACGGACGCTGCCACCGCACCGGAAGTTCGAGCAATTTTTAATGCTAGAGGGGCAGCTTATCGCGGTGCCGTTGCAAGGGACACCAGCAAACCGGAATTTAAAGTAACCGGGCCTGTATTATTGGAAAAATTACCACCGATTAAATTCCCTGTACTCTGGGGTTATAAAGAAAATCAATAAGATCCTTTAAAGGTTGCTAAGCATTTTTTAATAAGTTTGAGATAGCACCCAAACTATCCTTACTAGCATTACCCTGCACGTCACTCAGTTTAACTGCACGATCACCCAACACACGATAAGCATCGTCCACTTCCGGCACGAGTCGCTCAATATCCTTTAAATGACGTGCTACGGTTTGCGTATCGCCACGAGCAATAGGTCCCGTTAACGCTTGCACTGTATCGAGTGAAAACACATTGTCTAAGGTTTTATTGAGTAGTGGTTGCACCATCTTGCTCGCCACTTCACGCGCTATACCTGCGCGCTCCATCATACCCAAACACATATCAAGTAAGACAACCATGTAATTGCAGCCCATGACCGAAGCTGCGTGATATAGCACCTTCTTATCTTTTTCCAGTCCAACAACATTCGCGCCCATCTTACTTAATATAGGCTCCAACACAGTCAATGCCTTATGATCACCTTCAGAGACACAATAGGTCCCACTAAACTGAACTTGTGTGAGCTTTTTACCCACAAAAGTTTGCAAAGGATGAATACTGGCAACATGACCTCCAGAGGAAGATACTGCTGACAACTCATCTGAAGATAGCAAACCACTACAATGAAAAACCACATCACCCGGACGAACTACACCTGAATCTCCTAACGCTTGTGCAGTTTTTACAATTTCATCATCGGGTACCGCAATAAGTGTAATATCTGCAGACATCATAGCAACCATAGAGCCCACAGCGTCACCATGACCGATAAAGTTAACCCCCTCTTGCGCGGAGTCCAGAGATCTATTTAGAACCGATAGTAATTCTACTAGCTGTGTCTGACACAACAGACTGCCTATAACTCGGCCAAGGCGACCTGCACCTATAATATTCAGTGTTTTCATTATGTAACTAAACAACTCAAAGAAATTGAGAGGACAGGGTATTAAAAGTTGAAGAAATTTGCACTAGCTAAGTCTTACGTTATCGGAATGTTAAGAAGGCTGTGTATTACGTTAGCCATGCATGACACTGGCCTCAACACAAACGCTCCCCCTGCGAATTACGCAATATCACAATAGCCGCCCTGCCAATGGCCGTTAATGCGGTGTACTAATGTTGAGTACCATGCCTAATAATGCTGGGCTTTACTAAACGATCATAGTCAGCAAAATCCATGGTCACTATTTCAGTACTAAAACCTGAATTAAACGCAATAACTTCCGACTCGGTAAGCTCTTCACTGACATAAACTTTCATGCCAAAAAGGTTACCAAAGGGAGGCATAGCACCCAGATCGCACTTGGGAAATCTCTCACTGAATTCATCTTCAGACGCAAGTTCTGCGGTATGAGCATGAGATTCGGACAGCAATTCCGTGAAATTCACTTTCTCTGTGGCTGGCGTGACAACCATCACCATTTCATCATCCACCTTAGCGATAACCGTTTTAGCTAAATGATACCCAGAAAGGTGACAACTCTGCGCCACTTCTTGGGCCGTAAAGGCTGGAATATGATTACGAGTCTGATAATGGATATTGTGAGTATCCAGATAGTTACTTAGTTGACGCAAAGGCATAAGCTCCTCCTCATATTTACGAAGTACGCTGCGTTCACCAAGTCCATTGTATAAAACGCCTTTTCAACTGCAGATATAGTTAACAGTTATTATGAAATCTGTGTATATCAGATAACCTTTCTAACCATTAATGATCTGGCAAGCTAATCATAGACCTCTGGGCTAAAAGCGCAAAAGCTTGCTCAAACCGACGATCACACTCCAAAAAATGAGCAAAAAAGTTCTCAAGCAATTCCCAATAATCGCAATATAAACAAAGCAATACTAGTAGTCACTAACGAACATACAGTAGTAAGCACAAGGATATTCGCTGCCATAGAAGCGTTTCCCCCTATCCCCTTCACCATTACAAAACTCACCGCCGCTGTCGGGCTAGCAAACAATAAACACATAACACCCAATTCAACGCTACGAAATCCCACCGCATAAGCAGCCAAAGTTAGAAGCAAAGGCATAAAAAGTAATTTAATGGCTGCGGCCAACAAGGATACAGAAGAGGAACTCCTCAAGACCTTCAAATCAACAGAAGCCCCTATACACAATAAAGCTAATGGTAAGGTAATAGCTGCAATATTTTCGGCGCTACTTTGCACCCAGGTCGGTAGTCGCAAAGACAACAAGGAATAAATAAGTGCCAAGCAGATACTGATAATTAATGGATTCTT